>Ga0307513_10006729_pt1 | contig 15001 bp, 15 predicted proteins | sample 15_EM_MG_FD_202174 | JGI IMG/M metagenome (GOLD analysis project Ga0307513, IMG submission 202174) | Populus trichocarpa ectomycorrhiza microbial communities from riparian zone in the Pacific Northwest, United States - 15_EM | ecosystem: Host-associated > Plants > Roots > Unclassified | place... | reverse complement strand
ATAGGCTTTCGTAGGCCGATCGAATTCGGCCTATATGGGCCTAGGCTGTCTTCCGGAGCGGCCTGCCTTAGCCCGGCCTACGGCCTATAGGCCGGCCTACCATCGGCCTGGCCCGTTGGGAACACTGGTTCCTTGGCATCACAATATATCACTCATAGTTTGTCTGCAGCCCCCTGCGGTCCCCTCATTTTTTTCCACATGCGCCGGGCCGTCATTCCTAATACCTGCCGGCTGTGGACCCTCCCCCCCCCCCCTCGCACTCCCTACTTACACCCTACCGTCTTCTGATACCCGTATAATGCCTCGGGCAATGGAGGCCGTCCTGCCATCCCTGCTGGGGTCAGTCTAAGCAGCTGTTCCCGTGCCTGTCTCACTATACTAATGAGAGCCTAGCGTGTAGGGTTGGTGGTCTAAGTTGATCTCGGTAGTCCCCCGAGTAATTTACCCGATACAAGACCATCCCCGCCGTCCCTGTGCGCCCCCCGGACGGATCGGAACAGTTGGTGAGTACGGCTGGTGGCAGCTTTTTGCCATCGAGATTTATAGCCTTTCCGCCGAGTTGGATTCCAGAGGCGAGGACATAATTACACTCCAGTCTCAGCATTAGAGTTAGTTTAATGATTATGCTCCGGCGCCGGACGGTGAGGAGATAGATATCCAGGTAGGTAAAGTGGCTGGCACAGATGGAGGGCAGGGAGTGGGGGGGTTGATAGCATGGTGAGATCTTTCTTGGGTAAATAAGCGCTATATATGCGGGACAAGACATCATCCCAAAATTACAAGGTAATGGGTTGGTCCCCTATTTTACGCTGGTTTCCTGAACACCTATTCCGGACCCTCTGGTATTGGGAAGGAAGATCTATTGTAGTTTATTCACCCTGCTATCTATCATCTATCGCTAGTAGGGGAGAACAAGGAAGAAATAAAGACCGTCCTATATAAGAAAAGAGAAAAGGGGAAGATTTTGTAACTCGGGACTTATTCCGCCGGGAATGGTGATCGAGATGAATGACGCAAATTGACAAGTGAGGTAGTTCTCCGTTTGATGCCTGCTGAAGACAAGGAACAGAAATTTGTGCGCTGTTACTTAGAGATATTAATAACAATTGGGGGGTTGGAGGGGTATAGTTTTACATACAAATTGGATTTCTACTAATATCACCAAGAGAGAGCTTCAAGATCATGGCGGTGGACTGGCGTAAGGGGCACACAGGGGAGCTAGGGAGGGTGGTAATGGCTGTAACAGCGCATACAAGACTCCTGGAAGCTGAGCTAGGATGGGGCAAGAAAGCGAGGAAGCCCGCACAATTTGAGCATAGACAATTGGGTGCGCCAGTTTCTACTTCGTGTTAATCCTTTCACAACTGGGATGGCTGCGCATCTGCGCTTTCCATAGACACCCTGGCTTGCAAAAGCTTGATTACTCCCTCATGGCCATTTGCAATAGCCCATTCAAGCGGTGTGCGACCATCCCTACCCGGACGACTGGGGTCGACATCCTCCCGTCGTAGTAACAGATTGACCACTCCTTCATATCCCTTACTAGCAGCCCACCCGAGTGGTGTTTGATCATACTTGTCAGGGTAATTGGGGTCGACATCGTCTCGGGCTAGCAGGAGCTGGGCGGCACCTTCGTGTCCCCAGTAAGCAGCACACCCGAGTGGTGTCAGGCGTCCAGAATCGGGACGATTGGGGTCGACATCTTTCCGGCCTAGTAGCAGCTTGACAACCCCTTCATGTCCCGCGACAGCAGCGCTCCCGAGTGGTGTTCGACCATGCTGACCTGGACGATTGGGGTCGACATCATTCCGGCCAAGTAGTAGCGTGACAACACCTTCATGTCCATTAAGAGCGGCCCACGAGAGTGGTGTGCCATTTTGGTCATCAGGCCTGTTGGGGTCGACATCGTTCCGGCCAAGTAGTAACTCGACAATCTCTTCATGCCCGTTATTAGAAGCCCACGAGAGTGGTGTGCTTTTTGTGTTATCTGGCCTATCGGGTTCGATATCTTCCCGGCTAAGCAGCAGCTTGACAACCCCTTCATGTCCCTTGACAGCAGCGCTCCCGAGTGGTGTTCGACCATGCTGACCTGGACGATTGGGGTCGACATCATTCCGGCCAAGTAGTAGCGTGACAACACCTTCATGTCCATTAAGAGCGGCCCACGAGAGTGGTGCAGCGTCCAGATTATCTGGCATGTTGGGGTCGACATCGTTCCGGCCAAGTAGTAACTCGACAATCTCTTCATGCCCGTTATTAGAAGCCCACGAGAGTGGTGTGCTTTTTGTGTTATCTGGCCTATCGGGTTCGATATCTTCCCGTTCTAGCAGTAGCCTAGCCACTCCATCATGTCCATTCTTCGCCGCCCATAAGAGTGGTGTGCAGCCGACGCCATCGCGTGTGTTAATCTCACAACCTTGAGCACACGCTAGCGAAGCCACAAGTTCCACAATCCCGAAGAAAGATGCGCAATGTAATCCAGAGAAGCGCGGGGAAGAACAAGTGCTTGCCGTATCTACGGTAGGCCGTGCTTGCTCGAAAAGTGATATTGCGGCTGGGTGGCCTTCGTACTGACTTAAGAGCTGCAGTCCAAGGGCCATCGAGGGGCTCGAGAGCTCCCTTCTCGCATGTGTTCCCCAATATCTCGAGGAATATTTTAGGAACGGCGTGACTTGGTGGTCCGGGAGAGGGTGGCAGGAGAGGTTCCTGACCTGTGGTAAATTCAAATAGGTCAAGCAAGCTTCTGCGATTACCGAGTGGGGATGAGTGAAGAGGTCTGGATCAGCGCAGAGATATTCTTGGACTGTAAAATGAATTACTCGGACAGTCGAAGCTTCCCTGTCAACGGTAATCAGCCCTTGACAGCAACCTAGTAGTGCACCGATCGAGGGAGCATTTTCACTATCGAAATCCGTCGCTCCTATCTCCACTGCTAGTGCGTGACGCAACTCATCTACTTGTAATGGCCGTTCAGCGTGACAGATCCACATGAGAGTGGACATTGCAAGTTTTGTCTTTTCCCCTGCCTGTGCCTTTATTCGCTCTAGGGTCGCACCATATGCATCCCCTAACCCCGCCCCATCTTTCACCGCCCTGAGCCTTTTTCCTCGCCGAGCGATACTGGTCTCTTGCAGAATTGCCTCGATGTGGAGGCAAGCTAGCAGGAATCTAGGTTCGCATGTTAGCTATTAGTCTAAGGTAGATTTAGGTCGTTTTGCCCTTGAATGGTTTCTACATACGTTTCTGAGCTTAGTTGGGAAATGCTTTCCAAAATATTTTCCTCCAATGCGCTGTTCATCATCTCCGGGGTAGTGTCGCTCCTCAGCTTCTCACGTAGATACCCAACGATGCCATCTCCCGTAGGTTCTATTAACACAAAAGCAGCCGCTCCACCCAATTTCCGTTCCACCTCACTTCGGATATGCGATCTTCCGGTCACGAATATTCTAGCATCGAGGGACTCCCGCGCGATCTGTCCTAGTGATTCCAGGATTACCATTCTATGCTCCGGCACACATTCGTCAAGTGCGTCAACACATATAAATGTGCGCTTCGTAGTTGTGATGGTCTGGAACATCTTCAGAATTCCTGACACTTGTAGTCCCCTGCCCCCAATCACCTTTTTCTGGTTTCGAAAAGATCGGACTACCGCTTCCGGAATTCCGTCCAATCCACTGACCAGCTGTCGTAGTAAGGACCCGAGCATATTTACGGGTGACTGCTCATTTCTGGCGGCAAAGTCGAAGTAGAAACAGGCAACAGCAGTATCTTCCTCCGCCGCCTCGTCGCACAACTTGTCTATCACAAGTGAGCTGTCACCCCGTCTGTTAGAATACCATATTTTGACTTCCGGCAGTGATAGGCTCTCACTTACATGATATAGCTCTTTCCTGCCCCTGGATTCCCGTGGCAAAACAAGGTGCGACGATTAGATCCATCCTCCCGATTCCCACCATGCCAGCGTCTGAATTCCTGGGCCTCCAGTAGCCAGGATCCTATACTGTCTAGTCGCTGGGCTCCGATGTCTCGATGTCGTGCCCCTGGCTCTAGCGGAGATAGCCAGGCCAATATTTTAGATTCATCATCGGGGGTGAGGTAGTTAAAGGTATTTGTAGTGAAAGTGTTTGTGGTGTTGAAGGAGTTTTGGTTATTGTTAAAGCCCTGTGACATTTTTCGATTTTCACCGCTGTGAAAGTTGTTGAGAGCAAAGTGTTGGTTAGCTTGTGGTCTGTTAACGCAATTATTTGAAGTTGAGGAAAAGCGGGGTTGATGGCGATGGTAAAGCCTTGCGCCTTGCCGACAACATTCCAACCACAGACATCGTTACACAAACGCCCGAGGGCTATTCATCTCAAAAACTTCAAGCTGACTCTAATGAACTTGAACACATCTTCACTCAATGCTTTTTGCTTGATTCATTCCAAAGTAGCAGAAACTTGAGACACTAATAGCCATAGCGCCGTTTCAATCCTTTTTTAATACCTGCCCGCTATTTTATAGATCCCTCGAAGATTGGGTGCTTCTGTTTTAGCAGGGCTCAAAAGATACCCCTTCTGGTATGGTGGGAAAATTAAGACGCAAGCACCATTTCCGGTAAAAAGGTCAGCGATGTGCAGCTCACACAGTTATTGAGAGACAGGAAATATTTGCAGAGTATTCTTTCGAGCTCGCACACTTAAAGGCACAAGCACCGCGAGGAACGCACCCCAGCAGCGGCGGTGGTAGGGACGGAATGAACATTCATGTGCTAAGACCTACTATAACTATTAAGTGATCCTCTGATAGGAGAAATAGTTACAGCATCAATAACCCCGGAAAAAGTGATAACCTTTCCGACTAGTAACACCGATAGCAAAAATAGCAATACTTTCATCCTTCTCCTGCGTGGAGTTCGGAAGACATCACAATTGAAGTTGTTCTCAAACCCCTGACCCGCAGTACACGAAACGGTCCCTGCAGCGTAACATCAACCTCCGCATCCCTCATTCAACCCACGCCGAGACCCCAGGGATCTGTTTTACTAGCTTGCCACCGGGCCACCCCCCCGGCAGCTTATTCTACTACCGGCACTAGATACCGCTAGCCCATTCATAGGTGAATATAGCCATCTCCGGAGCACAGCCCAAGATTCAAAAATGAGACCCACTGTTGCAGCCCTTCTGCCCGCCTCCCGGACCCCGAATTCCGTGCTCAAGCCACCGCCGTACCCCCGGCCCTCACCCGAGAAAACACTCACTTCCCCTCTGCCCCCAGTTCTATTCCTAGCCATTCTAGAAATGCCCTAGACAAGCCTGGGCCCAGACAAGACTGTATTATACCAAAGAGAGTCAGCCATCTTTGTAGCCCTCTAACCTGTAAGCCGTGCATCATCTGATAGATGTTAGGTGCCTAGATCGCGGAGGTCCTCCGCACCCGGGAAAGATAGTGGTGGCCTTATATGCAAGTACCCGATCATGAGCTTCGCCCTCCTAATGAAGCTCGCGCGTCCACACAATATGATCCCCGGGTAGCCACAGATTACCAAAGCCCACGGGAGGAAATTCCTTATACATCTGCTTTATCCAACCACCGTGAGGGTAGGGGATAAGGAAGGGGACGACGCCCAGGCACATGGCAGAAGGAATCTCGGTCATGGTGAGCTAAATGGATGGACTGTGGGAGTCAACTTATTAGCCTCGGTGGATTTACTCTAGCGATGTTACCTGGGAAGATGCCGTAGTTTGATTGTTGCCGGAGGAGCTAGAGAAAGGTGTAATCCGGGTACGTTGAGTGGTAAGCTGAGCGACACGATGCCTCAGTGACAGACAGGCAACACAGAGCCACATCACAGCATAACAGATGTTCCGCGTAAGTTAGTTCGTATGATACCATCGGATAAAACATTTAACACAGGCAAATGACCTCATTTTAGGTAATAAAGGTGAGTGATATGCAGTGGTTGAATTCGCCGCGAATCCCCCCCCCCCCCCCCCCCCCCCCCGACCTCATGCGCGAAGTTCAAGCGGCAGTCTCGGCTGCTCTCCGTGTCAAGCGAGGCACTGCTATGGTAATTCCAGAGGTCTGCTGGTCTCGGGCGTCTTCGCCTACCTCTAGAACTCGTATAACGCCTGAGGACGCTGGTTCCTAGGATACAGTAATTGCAACCGCGTTGCACTTAGGGTTCAGGGCCCGACAGGGGAGCCTCAACAAAACCCGGCTGACGTAAAACAAATTGACCCAACTCAGCGGGTTGACACAATAAATTATTTAGAGCCTCATGTCAGGTTAGATTACCCACCCGAACACAAGTAATCCTTGTAAACCATACCGCCCACATCCGCCCCACCACCTGTCATTCTCAAACCAAGGAAAAACAATAGTGCGAGCCGGCTCCTCACCGTAAGGGCTGATTGAACAACCGAACCTCGCGCTAAAGCGTCGGATCGCATGCAAAACCACAGCGAAAAAAACCGACCGCTTGAACCCCTAGCTTAGGGCAAAAAAGGAATAGCAAGAGGGCCTGGCCTCCTAGCGCGACTCCAATTATTTCTTACGATATTCCAATTCAAAGCCTTACCCCCCCCCCCCTCCTTCCGTCCCTCCTTTCCCTTCGTTTAATTCCACTACTTACCCCGAGTAATAGCAAGGGCACTTGCATAAGTGCGAAGCCAATAAAAGTACAGTCCCTCATGGGGTCGTGACGAATACCAGCCGGTGACGAACAGGGATTTTTTGTTACCCTACTCTGCCTAATTTGATTTTTTTATTGGCCAGATACCCCTGTTCGTCACCCGCTGATATTCGTCACGATCCCATGGGAGACCTGTATCGCTAACTCTCTAATTAACAATTACCCTCAAAACCTTTAACATCCACCCGGGTTTAAAGTCGTCGACCCCCTAGCCTGTTTAATAATGGGAGCTAATCCTCTGGCGCAAATTAAAGATCCGGAAAAAGTGACTTGAAATATCTGTGTTGCAATCATACATTTTCTTTGTCACTTTTTCCGGAACTTTAATTTGCGCCCGAGTATAGGCAGACAAGCTTGTATTCATCATGGGCATGCTGTGTACTATGAATTTGGCTCCATCCTGAGCACCGCACTGCTTCTCGAGCACAATGTTTTCAATATCGCGATTTCCTAAAATAGACCGGTTCCAATCAATATGAATGGGCCAAACATCACGGCGGTTTGAGGGGTACTTGGCTCATTTCTGACTAGCCATTGCCGATCGCAACACTACTGCAACGATAAAATGTCCCGAGATTTGGCATCAAACGAAGGGTTAGCCCCAAATCTGGACTGGGCAAATCCTTGGCCGACCGGCCGGGTACTGGAACAACCGCTCTGGGACGCGTCTTGGCCGCTGTCAGACATCTGGGTACCCGCGTACCAACCATTGCATAACGCCTGTACCCTGCGTACTAATACTGGTACGTTAAGTGATAAGCTTATCGTAGCCCCTCCTTTCCTACGACACTACGGTAAAAACTCCTTCAAGCCTTTTTTAAGGCCATTGCTTCTGAGGCCTGAGATAGCGAATCCCAAGAGTTTTCACAGTACATACCCCGAACCGGACCCATCAGATTTTACATTAAAACGGAACCTAAGCTACAGACATTCCGGGAGAAATTGCTCGTTGTTTCCCTGGGGTATTAATAACCCCGGTAACGGAAATAAAATTTTCAACTACAACTCTGGCGGCAAAAATAACACTACCTCCACTATCTCCTGCTAGGGGTTTGCAAGGCGTCATGATTAGTGCCACTCCCGAACCTCTACCCACAGCACCTGCAATGGTTGCACCAGTGCAAAATCCACCTCTTCATCCCTGACCCAATCCACTAGATTAGAGAGTTTGCGCAGGAAGACCTAGGTGGCGGGAAAACAGGTTGTTTTCTGATAACTTAAAAGTCATGGACACCCAGGTGGGTAGCGAGAGCTGGAAGAACTGTAAAATAAGGCTTTTCAGACCTGTAGATATCCGATCGCTACTGAACCACAAGTCAGCAGCAGCAAACACATCTCGCTTTTTAGATTTTATTAGAAGATTTTAAATATGATAATGCTGGGAATTCGGAAGTAGATTAGCACCTGTTATATGGCACACAGTATGGTTCGTGCCCAACTTTTATTGATGGGAATCCTCATTTGAGCCAGGAACGAAATTGAGGGAATGCGATATTACCCTGCCCAACACCCATTGTTTAGCTACCAAGCTACCCATGCTTAACTTACAGTCTCTACGGGGGACACGGCGAACTGTGTGGAAGATGGCCAGGGGTACTTCGTGGCTTAAAGTGGATTCGGCAAGGTTAGGGGGGGGGTTTTCTTTGGGTTAAATCCGTGGTTTATTTGTAGCAAACTACAGGAAAATCTATGGCATTCAACCTAAGTTATGGCCTAAAAACGCAAGTAACAAAAGAAATCTTCCACTTCTCCACACCAAAAGGCTAAAGGTTGTAGATGCGAGGTCTACGTGAATCCATAACCTCCAAAGTTACAAACTTCAAGTAGAGTTCGTTGGGGGGCGTACGGGGCCCGGAAAAACGCGGGCCCTTGGCCCTTTTCCCAGCCCCGCCCCACTCAATGGCCTTGAGCGGGGTGTCTTTTTCGGCATTTCCTGCCCATGTCCCCACTCAGGCCCCCGCCCCACCCATACCCCAGACCGGTCCCGGTTAAAAATAGGTGGTAAGAAAAGAGGCCCAGTCCAGGGAATGAGTACAGGTGGACTGCGGAAGGGGGTGGGGCGGGGATAACTGGAAACATCCCCCACTGGCTCTGTGTCAGGGCAGGGTCTGGCGAGTAAAAAGCGGCGCTGCCCCGCCCCGTAACAAATACTAACTACAAGTATCAGGCATCTGCGCCTCATGGTCCTCCTCAGGGCCTTCAGGTGTCCTCACAGAGCAGGAGAGACATGTCAAAGGGTGAGCTTCAGGTGGGCTGCCACGATTCATACAATTGTAACAGGTTTATTCATGTCTAACAAAAATACAATAGGACTGGCGATAGACCTGCTAGCTCTGGTGCTACGGGAGGCTTCAAGGGACCGGTAGCTAGAAGGATAATAGTTGAAGGACAGATTGGACTCAGGGAGTCAGGGATTGCCGTGAAAACCAGGGTATTCATAGACTGAAGGTCTGTCGAAGTCTGCTGTCTCCTGCTAGCCAGGAGACTGGTTTAAATACAAAACCCAGGAGGGATAGCCTTCCTGCAATCACAATCATTACCAGTAGCTGCGCACATACCGGAATCCTGTAATCCTGCAAGACCAAAGAAAGAAATATAGCTTAGCCTCCACCAGTGCTACATGACCATTCCATACCTAGAATCCTAAATAAAGCTTCCAGCAAAGCAAACGAAACATAGCAATACGATAGCATAGCCTGCCTGACTGAGAGACAGTGGCGGAGCTGAAATCAAATCAAATAAACCAAATATAAATGAACTAAATATAGAGAATCCTGGACTGCCCGCTCGTGTGTACCATTACCGGAACATGTACACATGTTACATGCCCTTATTCCGAAAAATCAAGAATGATTCCAAAGTCTTCGCTGTTCTCAGCACTCTCGTCTGTCTGCCATAGGAGGCTGGCGTCATCGGTGGGGAAATAGTGGTGCTCAGAGCTGCAAGAATCATATTGCTCATCGTTAAAGGGTTTCGAGAAGTCGTCTGGGCAATTGTTTGCGGTACGTGGTGTGTAGGAAACTTCCATGGGTTCCCAGGAAGCTCTAATGTAGTGGTAGGTGATCTGGTGCGTTGGTCCTGCCGGGTGGTTAGCGTCCCTGAATTCCTGTATGAGTTCCAGGGAGTGGTAGAGGTTCTCGAAAGGTTCCCAGGAGTAGTCAGCTCGCTCATAGCCTTTCACGTAGACCATGAATTTGTGCCTGTTGTTCTGCCGGGGAGAGTCGAGTAGAGTTCGTTACGGGGCGGACGGGGCCCCGTCCAGGGAATGAGTGCGGGTGGGCCTCGGGCGGGGGCGGGGCGGGGATTATACGAAGAATACGCCCCCTGGTCTCATGTAAGGGCAGGGCCTGGCCAGTGAAAACCCGCCCCACCTCGCCCTGTAATGAACACTAGGGTCGAGTATGTGCTCTGCTTCCCATTCTTCTGCATTGTCGATTAGGATGGGTGCTAGCTGGTCCATTCTCCGACACTTGGATCTATCGGGTCGTTCTCTCGTATTCCTTAAGCGAGGGGACGTGAAAATAGGGTTGCTGGCTAGAGTTTTTTCCGCGTGGACGGGGCCCCAAAGATGCGGGGGCCCGACCCTTTTCCTCGCCCCGCCCCCCTCAATGGCCTGGGGCGGGGTGTCTTTTTCGGCATTCCCTACTCCTGTCGCCGCTCAGGCCCCTCCCCCACCCATACCCCAGACGCGTCCCCGTTATAAATAGGGGGTAACAAACGGGGCCCCGTCCAGGGAATGAGTGCGGGTAGGTGCCAAACTGTAGCGGCGTGGGGATTCGCGGAGAAATAACCCCCGGCCCCGTGTAAGGGGGGGGCCTGTTGAGTCAAAACCCGGCCCCTCCGCGCCCTGTAACAAACACTATTTCTGGCGGGCCATTCTAGGCCGGAGGTGTAGTTTGTAGTTGTTTGTGTCGGGTAGATGTTCTAGAACCTCGAAGGGTCTGAACCAGTGTGGTTCTAGCTTCTTGCATCGTCCAGGGGTGGAGGTATAAGGCCGCCTCTAATGAGAACTCTGCTGCTATTCTTGAATGGTTCTGTTGGGGGTTTCTGGTGTTTTCTCTGCTTGGACAGTCTGGCGGAAGGTAGCATGGTTTCTGGCCATGTCTACTTCCATTCTCGTTGCTTCATGGGGGTTTAGGATATCGTCGACAGCTGGTACCTTGCTGGCGGATCTCTGGACAGAGTTGAATATCCTCCGGGGATGTCAATAGAGGGCATGGTATGGCGAGATGCCTAGGGATTCATGGCGGGCGCCATTCATGGCTGCAGCAATAGCTGGGAGGGTGCCGGACCAGTTGTTCTGTCTGGTGTGAACCAAGTTCCTCATTAGCTGTTTGAGGGTACGGATCCTTCGCTCAACCTGGCCATTCGTTTGGTGGTGGTATTGGATGGCCATCCTGAGGTGGATACCAAGGGACTTCATCCTTGGTGACTAAAGCTTAGAGGTAAACCGAGAGTCCTGGACAAGGTAAATGCTAAGAGGGATGTCATGGACGTCGAAGATAGTACTGTTGAGTTTGTTGAAGATCTTTTCAGAGCTAGCAGCGTCCTTGAGTGGGATGAGATGTGGGTAGGAGGTAAAGTGGTCCATTATGACCATGAAAGATGCACAGCCCTCAGATTTGTTAAACGGGCCGGCGAAGTCTAGGGCTAGGGATTGGTTGGCTTTGTCAGGGCCAGGGAGGGTAAGGGATCGTCCATAGTGTAGGGTGGTCGACTCGTTGTTAATCTGGCACTTATGGCATAACTGACAGTATAGGACAAAGTCCTGGCGCATCTGTGGCCACCAGAAGAAGCAAGCCGCATAAGAGTAGCATTTGTAAACTGAGAAATGTCTGAAGCCTTTATGAACAGTCTTGAGGATGTAATCCCGTAGGGATACCCCCTTCTCAAGAGGTCTTACTGGTATATCAAGGTTTTGGTACACATTGGTGTTCGGGGCAAGTAGAAGGCCATCGTGGTTGGAATAGTGCAATTTATTATCGGTTTCCTTAACCCTGGTGTAGAGGGCGTCGGTCATAAGGGCTGCTCTAGCTCCCTAGGTGAGGATACCCATAAGGCGGCAGTGTAGGGTGCTTGGGGATTGGTTGGTATTGGTGGCCTCATCGGAGTCATAGCCTGCTTGGCTGTGAAGTGGACTAAAGGCCGGTGAGACCATGGGCGGTGTGGCTAGGATGGTGTCATTCATACCAAAGGGTGGAAGGTTCTCTGAGAGGTATGGGATATCGGGAAGCGAGGCCTGGCCTTCCTCAAGGGCTGTATTCGATATTGAAGCTCTATCCTGCGCTTTTCTCCTTATCTTCTTACCCTGCTTCCGGACCTTAGGGTCATTTGGCCAGTAGCATGCACCTTCATTTTCATCCTTATGTATTTCACACCCATCGTCAGTGCATGATATCCACCTAATTTCGCAGTGTGGTCGTTCCACTTCACTAGACATTGGGAGAGTTCTATTATCACCCCTAGAGTTTCCAAGCCATATTCTGCTATCGTTGGTGGCTGCGCGCGATGTAGCTGGCCAGGAAGCTGAGGCCTTACGCTTCTGGGAGCGAGTTACTGCATTACTGGTGATCTCGTCCATAAGGTATTCAGGGGGCAACGACTGATAGAGTCACTGCAGGTAAGGGTGGGGCAGGTTTGGGCTTGGCCTGTGTGGCACATGGTGTGGTCTGATTCAATGCTAAAATCAGTAGAGGAGATGTAGCTTGAATTGATTTGTACGTGTTGGGTAGGGTCAGGTAGCTCAAGGCTGTCATAATCGATAGTGGGGTCTCAGAGACGTATATCTAGCCGCCCTGGGGTTCTTTTATGGATTCTCGATAGGTAGTCTGCTAGGGAATTCTTCACTCATGCCTGATATTGTATTTTAAAATCAAAGTGACTGATATGCTTCAGCCATCTCTGCTGTTGTCCATTGAGATTCTTTTGTGTCATGAGCTTAGTACGGCTTTCGTGGTCTGTAACCACAGTAAAGTGTCTGTGTAGCAAATGGGGAGCGAATGCTTCCATAGGGTAAATGATTGGGAGCCTTTCCTGTTCGTGTGTAGTGTTCGTTACGGGCCCCGTTTCTGACAAACGGGGCTCCAAGAGCAGGTTATTAACTGCATATTAAAGGAAGAATCGTCCAAATCGGACCAAAACTGAGTGAGATACAGCTCAGAGAGGTTGTCTAACTTCAAAGAACTCTATGTCAGTCAGTTCTTGTCCGATTTGGATGATCCTTTCGACAGGTTAATCAGAATAACTTATGTTATTTTGTCCCCGCTCCTCGGAAACGGGGCCCCGTCAGGAAGCCTATTGGTGTGTGGGGTAGTTGCTTTGTGATGGTGTCAGCTTCCTGCGGTGGCACGCTGCAGGTCTGGCTGCATCTCTGGTTGGTCCTTGGCATATCCAAGCGGCTGTACCTGTCGGGGATGAATCGGTAAAACGCATTATCATATTTGGCTTATTATAGTCGATTGGTCTAAGGACTTTGGGATTATCAGCAGCTCGCTTGACCAGTTCGAAGGCTGCTTCCTGCAGATCCGTCCACAGCCATTCAGCATTCCCACACTGCTCTGCAAGTGGAGCGGTGATGGTGCCAATGTTGGGAATGCACTGCGAGATATAATTAACCATTCCATTGAATCGCTGCAGTTCTTTCTGGCGCTCCGGTCTTGTCCAGTCTATTATGGTCCCGATTTTCTCCAGTCCAGGGTGGATGCCATCATTGTCTATCATATGCTCTAGGATATTGAGTTTTGTGGGAAAGAAAACAGTTTTCTTTGGGTTGGCATAATAGCCGCGGTTCAGCAGCTTACTACAGGCGTTTGTCACGTCCTTAACATGCTCTTCAAAGGTGTCACTTAAGACAAAAATATCTTCAATTTAGACCCATATGGTCTTGGCAAATTTGTCATGGAATAGGTCCCCCATAGTCCTCACACAGGTTCCGGGAGGATCCATGTCTCCTTGCATCATGACCTGGGTGGCAAAGCCGCCGAAGGGTGTCCTGATAGTGTTGTACTTCACATCATGAGGATGCACTCAGGTTTAGAAGTAGGCGTCACTGAGATCTGTCTTGCTGCAGAATCGTCCTCTGGCTCCCCGATTTAGTATAGTGTTTTGTTCAGGGATTTGTGTGTGATAGGCCTGGGTGTTATCATTCCTCAAGCGGGGGTCTACCAAGAGGCGGAATCTGCCATGACCTTTTGCTTCCACAAACATGCTGGGTCCTCCTGGCACACTGGTCCTATGGAAGATACCGGCGTTCATCGGCTTGTTGATCCATGGCTTGTCTTTGGTCATCAAGGCTTGTGGCGCTTTGAAAGTAAGTGTCTTTAATAGCTTCGTTGGGTCTATAAGACTTATCCTGTGCATTAGCTTGCGTACTGGGGGCAGTTCCTCATGTAGCTCTTTGACAAATATGTTAGGGAACATTGCCAGGAAGTCTGGGACTTCCCGTGGCTTCGTCATAGACGATCTATACCCTCTAGACTTTCCATCACAGGGCACTCTCACTTTGTACTTGGAGAACTAGATGCTGTTCTTTTGGTAATCAATAACCGCTCCGAGCTGTATGAGGTCGTTCATACTGATGAGAATATCATAGTCTGATACTGGCGTGACTAGCATAGGCATCTTATCGACTCACATCGTGCCTAGCAGAATCATGACCTCAACAGAGAAGTTCTTCGTTGATCAAGATCCTTTAACTACCATCTTCAGAGTGACGGGATTCTTCCGACCAGTATAGGGGATGTTGTGTGTTGCCACGAATTTGTTGGATATCAGGGTACCGCCAATGGTTCCTGTATCTGCGAGGGCTCTGGCGGGCTTGCCCTTGATATTGATAGTCAATTCGAGTGCCTGGAATGGCCTGTGCTCAGGCGTGCCTACTGTAGTCTTGGGGGTTATGATAGAGCCGCTGCCATCTTGCTGCTCTGTGGTGTCCATATCAAACTCATATTCGCCTTGGCAGTGTTCTGGGATTTCCTCAGACTGGCAAACACGCTTGGTCTTAACTTCTTTCTTCGGGCATTCATTTGCAATGTGTCCTGTTGCGCCACAGAAGAAGCAGGCTCCTTCTGCCTTGCGGCGGTCCATCTTGGCCTTCCTTGGCTTGTTGGGCTTGGTATATGTCCTTTTCTTGGCCGGGGCCTGTCCTTTGCCTGTATTCCTGGGCGTTGAGGTGGTAGAGGCCTTGCAGTAGGTATTCTCCTTCTTTGGTGTATGGGGTTTGCTGCTAGAAGCTTGGCTTCTATCACTGCCTTTGTAGCCCCCAGTTCTGTACATAGTAGGGTCATAGCGTTCTGCTACAGCCACCATCTGGTCCCAGGTATCTTCTGGTCT
>Ga0307513_10006728_pt1 | contig 15002 bp, 13 predicted proteins | sample 15_EM_MG_FD_202174 | JGI IMG/M metagenome (GOLD analysis project Ga0307513, IMG submission 202174) | Populus trichocarpa ectomycorrhiza microbial communities from riparian zone in the Pacific Northwest, United States - 15_EM | ecosystem: Host-associated > Plants > Roots > Unclassified | place... | reverse complement strand
GGCAATGTCGCCATGCGGCTTGCCGATCTTTTCCCAGCGACCATCCCATAGGATTTCGCTTCCCGTCGCGCAGGCCGCATCTTCGATAACCGGGATCGAGTGACGCTTGCCGATCTCCACGATAGGTCGGAGATCACAAGGCATTCCAAGCTGATGCACGCACAGGATTGCCTTCGTGCGGGGCGTGATGGCTGTTTCGATCAGGCTGGGATCGATGTTGTCGCCATCGGCCTCGATGTCGACAAATACAGGCACCGCATTGCAATATCGAACGGCGTTCGCGGTTGCGACAAACGAATGGCTGACCGTGATGACCTCATCACCGGCGCCTATGCCGACCGCCATCAAGGCCAAATGCAGCGCGGTCGTGCAGTTGGAAACGGCACAGGCGTGTGCCGCGCCGACAAAGGCCGCAAATTCACGCTCGAAAGCGGCGACTTCCGGGCCCTGCGTCACCCATCCTGACAGGATGACGCGGCGCACGGCCTCAGCCTCTTCTTCTCCGAGAACGGGCTTTGCGACCGGAATGACAGGTAGCGACGGGCTCATGCAGCTTGGCCTCCTGCTACGTCACTATTCAGCCGCCACCATGTCACCAGGTCACGGAGCCCGTCCTCTATCGAAATCTCGGCCTTGAAACCCAGGAGCCGTTCGGCCTTGCTTGTATCTGCCAGACGTCGGGTCACGCCGTTTACCGTCCGCGCCGGAAGATGCTGAGGCTCGAGCGAGGACCCCATGATGCCACTCAAAGCTTGCGCGAGTTCCAGGAGGCTCGTCTCCTCGCCGCTGGCGACATTGAACACTTCGTCCGTGACATCGCTCATAGCGGCCAGCACGTTTGCCCGGGCGATGTCCCGGACATGCACGAAGTCCATGGTCTGGCTACCGTCTCCGTAGATGAGCGGCGGAATCCCCGCCGCCAGCCGCTCCATCCAGCGGATCAACACTTCGGTATAGGCGCCGTGAACGTCCATTCGCGGGCCATAGACATTGAAATAGCGCAGCGCGACATAGCGCAGGCCGTACATCTCCGCAAAGCTACGCAGCAGCCCCTCGTTGAACGTCTTCGCCGCGCCGTAGATCGTCCGGTTATTGTAGGGGTGATGCTCTTCGGTCGTCGGAAAGCTCTCGGCAAGCCCCAGCACGGACGCGGAAGAGGCAGCGACCACCTTCGAGACACCTGCCTTGACGGCGGCTTCGAGGACGTTGAACGTACCTTCCGCCAGGACATCGAAGGCAAGCCGTGGCTCTTCGGCACATTGCGTAATTCTGATGGCTGCCTGATGAAAGACGATATCGACGCCGTCGAAGGCTTTCGCCAGCAGCGCCCTGTCGCGGATATCTCCGTCGATGATGTTAAGGGGCGCGCTGCCTATTGCCGAGCTGAGATTGTTCCGACGTCCACGCACGAAATTGTCGAGGATGATGATCTCGCGAGGTTTTTCCAATGCGATAAGATCGGCAATATGCGAACCGATCAGACCGGCGCCGCCGGTAATGAGTACCCGTTTGTTTCTCATGATCTTCCCTCACGCGACATGTTCGTCATCGGATCATTATCCGAACGCCAACGTATGAATTTCGCCGGTACTCCTGCGGCAACTGAAAACGGCTCGACGTCGGAAACGACAACTGCCCCCGCTCCAACGATCGCCCCCTTCCCGATGGTCACGCCGGGAAGAATGGTCGCATTCGTTCCGATATCGGCCTCTGCACAGATGCGTACCGGCTTGATTTCAAGATCCGTGCGAATGATCGGCACATCCAATGGCAGTGCCGTGTGGGTCGAGCCAAGCACCTTGGCGCCAGGTCCCCACCCGACTGAATCCTCGATCACGAGATCGCGAGCGTCGAAATAGGCCATCGGCCCGATCCAGACATTATCGCCGATCTTGCATCGGCCGTCGAAGCGTCCCTGGATATAGGCCTGAGCCCCGATGAACACCCCATTGCCGATGTCGAACGTCTCCGGGTGTTTGAAGCCGGCGCCACCTGCGACCTGCAATCCCGTGCCGCAGCTCCGCGTGATCGCTTGCCAGATGGCTTTGCGCATCATGGTGTCGACGACACCGTCGCCCGTCGCGAAACGACCGTAGAGTTCGATCAGGCCAGCGCGCCCGTATGATTGCCTGAGCTCTTCGGCCAACCCGGCCTGGTAGGCAGGATCTGCCGGCCCTTCATGGCGGCCGTGGACCGCCTGCACGACCCGGGCCTCGCCTGCACGATCAGCTGACATAGGCGTACTCCAGCGCAGCGGCCACCTGGTCGACGTGCCACGCCGGCATCTCAGGATAGATCGGCAGCGAGAGAACCTCCCGTGCTGCGGTCTCCGAGATTGGGAAATCGCCGACCTGGTAACCAAGGTCGGCGTGCGCCTTCTGCAGATGAACGGGGATCGGATAGTGCAGCCCGGACTGAATGCCCTCCGCGGTCAGCACGCGCTGAAGCTCGTCGCGATCGCGGCTTCTGATGGCATAGACGTGGTAGACGTGGCGCCGGTCGGCGATTTCGACAGGCGTCCTCAAATTCGCCGAACGGCCGAGCAGCGATGAGTAGCGGCGGCCATGGGCGCGCCGCGCTTCGGTCCAGGCTTCGAGATGACCGAGCTTGATGCGCAGGATCGCACCCTGAATGGCATCCATGCGGTAGTTGAAGCCCTTCAGCAGATGGTGATAGCGCTGTTCCTGACCCCAGTCGCGCAGCATGCGCATCGTCTTGGCCTGATCGTCGCTGTTCGTAACGACGATACCCCCCTCGCCGCAGGCGCCGAGATTTTTGCCGGGATAGAAGCTGAAGCAGCCGGATGTGCCGATGCTGCCGGCGCGCGCGCCTTTGTATTGCGCTCCGTGCGCCTGGCAGGCGTCCTCGATGACCGGTATCCGGTAGTAGTCAGCAATCGCCTTGATTGCGTCCATATCGGCCATCTGACCGTAGAGATGGACGGGAATAATGGCCTTGGTTCGGGGCGTAATCTTTGCCTCGAGCTGAGCCGGATCCATCGTGAGCGTCACGGGCTCGACATCGACGAATACCGGTCGTGCACCTGCATAGCAGATTGCCGATACGGTCGCGACGAAGGTAAATGGCACGGTGATGACTTCATCGCCGGGGCCGACGCCTGCCGCGAGAAGCGACAGATGCAGGGCACTCGTCCCGGTGTTGACGGCTATCGCATGTTTGACGTTGCAATAGTCCGCGAATTCCTGCTCGAGGCGGGCGACCTCCTCGCCCAGTATGTATTGCCCCGAGGCCAGGACGCCGAGCACGGCGGCGTCGATTTCGCTCTTGATCGATTGATATTGTGCTTTGAGATCTAAAAACGGGATCATGCAATGCGCCTCGCCTCTTCGAGCTCGATGATACGACCGCGCTGGGCGAGCGACCGGCTTGCGGCTTCAAGGATGCGAACGACACGCAGCCCGGCCTGGCCATCCGTAATGGGCCGCGAATTCTGCTCGATGCAATCGACGAACTGATCCAGTTCGCGTTTCAACGCCTCGGTCATATCGAGCTTGGGCGCCCACATGTCGCCGCTGCGGTAGCCGACCAGCATCTGATGCACCTTCTCGCCGTAGGCGTGAGAATTGGGGTTTATCGTGATGCCCTTGTCGTAGACCTTGATCTTTTCGCTGGGCTCCAGATCGTCATAGACGATCATCTTGTTGCTGCCGCCGATCAGCGTGCGGCGCACCTTGACCGGCGCCAGCCAATTGACGTGGATGTGGGCGATGAGTTTGCTCTCAAAGAAGAGCGTCAGATAGGCGATGTTCTCCGGCTCGCCGAGTACATGGCTCATGCCCGTCGCTGAAACAGCCACCGGCCTTTCCTGCAGGACATGGTCCAGGATGGAGAGATCATGCACCGCGAGGTCCCAGATGACGCTGACATCGTGCTGGAAGAGCCCCAGATTGACCCGAACCGAGTCGTAATAGTACATGTCGCCCAGGCCGCTTTCGACCAGTTCGCGCATCTTGCGGACGGCGCCGGTGTGGACGAAGGTATGATCCACGGCCAGCACGAGGCGTCTGCGCGCGGCTTCCTCGACCATCCGCGCGGCTTCCTCCGTCGTCGATGCCATCGGCTTTTCGACAAACACATGCTTTCCGGCCATCATAGCCTGCATTGCGAGCTTGAAATGGGTCGAGACCGGCGTTGCGATAGCGATTGCATGCACTCTCGGATCGCGCAGAACTTCCTCGAAATTGTCGGTGATCGTTACTGCGGGATACCGGCTTTTAACAGCCGCCAACCGTTCGACATTCAGATCACAAACTGAAAGGAGGTGTGCGCCGGCCGCTTCCGAGATGTTACGAACCAGGTTAGGGCCCCAATACCCATATCCAACAACAGCAATGCCGATCATCACATTCCTCCCAACGCTTGCATGTTAACTGACCGGTCATGAACGCGACCGGTGATCCTGGCCGGAACGCCGGCAACAATTGCGCCGTCCGGCACATCCTTCGTTACAACCGCGCCGGCGCCGACCTGTGCGGCCTCTCCGATGGTCACGCCAGGCAGAATGGTGGCGTTGCTGCCGATCGACGCGTGGCGCTTGACCAGGGTGGGGATGACAACCCAGTCGGCCTCGGTCTGCAGACTGCCGTCCGGATTGACGGCGCGCGGGTAAGTATCATTGGTGAACATGACCCCGTGGCCGATAAAAACGCCGTCTTCCAGCGTCACGCCTTCACAGAGGAAGGAATGGCTGGAGATCTTGCAGTCTTTTCCGACGAGGACGTTTTTCTGGATTTCAACGAAGGCACCGATGCGCGTTCCCGCACCGATCGTGCAGCCGTAGAGATTCACAAGATCTCGTTGGTGGATAACGCAGCCCTCACCCAACTTGACGTTCGATGCAATCATCCCTGCAAAACCCCTACTCCTGAACAAGCCCAGATTTTCAGTTGAAACAAACAATCGCTTGATTGCACCCCAAGGTTTCACACCGACAGGACTAATATTTCTCCTCACTCCAAAGTGAATTGTTTTCTTCATCTGAGTAAAGAAACAAAACGTTTAAGGTTATTCACCTAAAGGCGTATCTACTTATGACGAACTACGCCCTGGTTCATGCATCGACCAACATTGGTGGCGGAGCCACCTCCCGTATCCGTTGCCGGACCTACGCCGGAGACAGCGATTGTTTCCATGCATTTAGTGGTCCGTACCAAAATGCAGTGTAACGACGGAGACTATCCTACAAACTGTCTAGTAATATATAAGTCTACCTTAGATTTATCTTTCTATTTCAGCCTTAAGATGGAAGTTGCGCGCTACTTAGCCTATATTAGCTACTGTAACGTTCCGCGAATTGTGGTATTCGATTCCTACTTTAGAGTTTTCTAAAACCCCCGTATTGAGAGGGGTTGGGCGTAACGTGTTAGGGGAGGGTGAAGCTGTGAATTCAGCACTTATACCGAATTTAGACCTCAGGCAGGAGAACTTAGCCTTTCCCCTGGAGATAGAAAACGGTTCGACGGCGCTTGCCCGACAGTCAGGTCCAAAGCACTCGCTTGTCATTATCGACAAGAGGGAACTTGATCGGCACTGCCTTGCGCAATGCATGGCCGCCCACACGGCGCATTTCCTGATTCTGGCGTTTGGATCGATTGAGGAGTGGAAGGAAAAGCGCGAAGAATATCCTCCGCTTTCGGCAATCCTCTTGAACGTCGGTGGCAAGATGGTCGACGAGCCTGTCGTTTCGGAGCAGATCAAGAGCCTTTCGTCGGAATTCGTGTCGACACCGGTCATCATATTGGCTGATAGTGACGATTTCGCCCAAATCGTGAGGGCGATCGACTACGGAGCCAAGGGCTACATACCTGCCACCGTCAGCATTAGCGTCTGCATGGAGCTGATCGCGCTATCGGTAGCAGGAGGACTTTTTGTGCCCGCAAGCGCCCTGTTCGCCATGCGTCACTTGCTGCTGTCGAACAACTCGACAACGCACCCGCTGGCCGGGATATTCACAGATCGTCAGGCCGAAGTCGTAGCGGCACTGCGGCGCGGAAAGGCGAACAAGATCATTGCCTATGAGCTCAATCTGCGAGAAAGCACCGTCAAGGTGCATGTTCGCAACATCATGAAAAAGGTCAAAGCAACGAATAGGACGGAAGTCGTGTTCAAGCTCAACGATCTCTTTCCGGATAGTCTTGCGGCCTCGGGGATGAACAGAGAACTGCGCTGATACCGTCAGAAGATCAAGTCTTTTCTTCACTTCACAAACGCATTTGCTTAAACTGTTCTTAGTGGCTGCAAAGCAAATTTGCCGCCGAAGCAGCGATCTAGCGCGCGCGCCTTCGCTGGTGAGGCCTCGCGCACATGCGTCAATTGCTAGCGTCACAAAGGAGGCCTGGAGAGCGCCATTCGGATCCTGCGCAACGGACCTCTTTGCGAACGGGGAACCAGACCCCGTGCAAGATGACGAAGATATTGGAACTCCGGAAGAGGTGGCACGTTCGGCCTTAAGCTGTTCAGACGCAGTTTGATCATCAGGCCATCTATGCCTGAGTAGAATCGCAGGCGCCAACAAAGATGACGTTTGACGTGTAAAGATGCGACACGCTTGCCAGTTTCATTCACGGCAAGGGGGACATGACGAAGAGCGTTAGCAAGATCTGCCTTCTGACAACGCTCAAGAATATCGGCAACCCACGAAAACCATTCGTCATCGCTCCGCTTAGGAATCTGGTGAATGCTTTTTCGATCGCTGCGGTGCCGTCCTGAGGCAGCCCGATTGCTTTCTCGACTCAGTTGCTCGAGGACCAGGCGCACGCGCCTGAGTTCGTCATGGGACAGGCATGGATAAAAGTCCCGCAACCTCTGCGCCTGCTCAAAATGCCCCTTGCAGATCAAAGCAAAGAGGAAATATGCCCATTCGACCGGATCCGGGTCGGTTGCCCCATAGTCGATCATCGTTATCTTGACCAAGTTCACCAAAAGGTCATAGGCGCGATCAGCATCGCCCTCATGTAATGCGCAGATGGCAAGACGGAATTTGGCTTCGGGCAGGTAGGATACATAGTCCAGGCAGCGGACGTAGCAGTGCTTGGCCTCCTCCACCCTGCCCTGCTCAAGAAGCAAATCGCCTTGCTTCAGCAAGGCGCGATCGCCCGCCTCACCAACAACATGGATGCTCCCTCGCTGTGAGATGCGTTCGACCTTTATAAGATCGGCGAAAGGCCCAGGCTGGATGATCTTTTCGCCGGACCCTAGGCCTCTGTTCAGCATAAACCATTGATATATTTGCGCTCTATGGTTCAGCGTATGACGCGAGTGGACTAAACGGTAGCCGGCTGTCGCGATACGCTGCATTTCATCGGGATGAGCAAAGAGGTACTCCAATCGTTCAACCACGTTGTGGTGGTCGGCAAAGATACAGTTCTCCATGTCGGAAAAGCCAGCGGCCTCAACTGCTGCCGTACGTTCCGTCAATAGACAGGCGTTTGCCCCGGGGATCTCGAAGTGCTTCCGCACGACCTCGCCGCCCGCGGTTCCACATGTGGGGACGACGAAGCTCGCGTTGAGGACGCGTGCATAGGCCTCTCCCGACAACAACTGGGAGGCAAGCTTGCTCTCATAGCTGTGTTGTGGCGAGACCAGGCAGGGATAGTGGTCGCGGATTATCGGAAAGACATTCTGCCGCCAAGGGTAAAGACCATAGACTTGGCCCGTGAGCGTGACCGGTATGATCTTCTGCTGGCCATAGTCGTGATAGACTTCGGGGTCGATGAAGTTTGGCCAGACGAATAGGTTATCCTTGAGTTCCGGCATGTATTCGGGAGTCATGGTTCCAATCGAGAAATATGTCTCGATGCCCCACTGCTCCATATCGGAAAGGAAGCCACTGCGCCGGTCGCACCATGGATCGGCGTTGTGAAGGCCAAGCTTCGGAACTTGGGCATTGGTGTTGGTGATTTTTATCCGCTGCGACCCGTGTGACCGGTAGCCGCTTTCAAACAGCGTCAGATCCGGTTCGTACCTATCGCATATCTCTGCATAATCACAGTCGCGGTTTATGACAACGACATCGAAGTGTGTGGCGAGGCATTTGACCTGCTGCTGCATGTGCAGCAGCAGGTAACCGGCCGCGTTCGCATTGGGCTGATGGTCCCATTGAAAAAAAACGAGCCGCGGTTTTCGATGATCAACGTTGCTATTCATGTCCCTATCGAATGGCTTCAGGAGCAGTAAGTTCGACGTTCGCAGACGCCAGATGCGGATAAGCCTCTTGCGAGGACTTGACGCCAAGGCTGTTCTTTACTCCGCGGGAAAGCTTCCACTCGAAATAAGCGATCGTTCTCTCAAGCCCCTCACGAAGGTTCACCTTCGGCTGCCAGCCCAGTTGTTGCGTTGCGCGGCTGATATCGGGCTTGCGCTGTGTCGGATCATCAATTGGCAGAGGCTCGAAGACGATGCCGGACTTCGATCCGGTCATTTCGACCACCATTTCTGCCAATTCACGGACCTGGAACTCTCCGGGGTTGCCGAGATTAATTGGGCCTGTAACCCCAGCGGGCGCCCCCATCAAACGGATAAAGCCGTCGATCAGGTCGTCCACATAGCAGAACGATCGTGTTTGCCTGCCGTTCCCGAAGATGGTGATCGGCTCGTTTCGAAGCGCCTGAACGATGAAATTGGAGACGACGCGGCCGTCATTGGTCTGCATGCGCGGCCCGTAAGTATTGAAGATCCGCGCCACGCGGATTTCCACACCATATTGACGATGGTAATCGAAGAACAATGTTTCGGCACACCGCTTGCCTTCGTCATAACATGCCCGCGGCCCTATGGGATTGACGCTGCCTCGATACTCCTCGGGCTGAGGGTGGACTGCCGGATCGCCATAAACTTCGCTCGTGGATGCCTGGAAGATCTTCGCCTTGGTGCGTTTGGCCAGGCCGAGCATATTGATGGCCCCGTGCACATTGGTCTTCACGGTCTGCACGGGATCGAATTGATAGTGGACGGGAGATGCCGGGCAGGCGAGGTTGTAGATCTCGTCGACCTCCACATAAAGCGGGAAGGTGATGTCGTGGCGAAGAATCTCAAAGCGGGGATCGTCGAGAAGATGCAGCACATTGTCGCGCGAACCGGTGTAGTAATTGTCCACGCAGAGGACGTCATTGCCCTCTCGCAAAAGTCTTTCGCACAGGAATGATCCCAGAAACCCGGTGCCGCCGGTTACCATAATTCGCTTTTGTCCGTGCATTGGTGTGCTCCCTTGTTGATGGTTGCCTCGCGGAAGCGAGGATGGTCAGTAGGCTCCCCTGCGTTTGAAGACCGCAGGGATTGTGCCGAGAAGAATTTGGCAGTCCAACCACAGGGACCGGTTGTCGATGTAGAACTCGTCGAGTTGCTGCTGCAGTTCGATATCCGCACTGCTTCGTTCGGATATTTGCCAAAGGCCCGTGAGCCCCGGCGTGACGGAACGGCGCTTGTCTCGAAATTCGCCGTCCATAGCCAGGAGGTGATATTCCGGAAACGGACGCGGTCCGACGATGGCCATCTGGCCCGCAATGATGTTCGCCAATTGCGGGAGCTCGTCGATGCTCGAAGAGCGCAGCATGTGTCCTATAACCGGAAGGATGCGCGGATCGTCCTTGAGTTTGAAGTGGCTCAACCACTCGGCGCGCATGGTAGGGTTGTCTCGGAATAGTGCTTCAAGGCGCTGTTCTGCATCTTGGTACATCGTCCTCAATTTCAGGACGTGCACCGGCTTGCCGGACAGTCCTTCCCTGGTATGCCGGAAGAAGACGGGGCCTGGATCGATGGCATAGATTGCGGCCGCTGCAAACGCGATGAATGGCGCGACCACGATCATTGCAGGGATGGCGATTGCGAGATCGAGGATCCGGCGAACCAGATCCGAGTTGACCGAACTCCCACCGATGGTAAGGCAGATACCGATCTCTCCGCCGACATCGGCAGGTCGCAATCCGCTTATCTTGAGGCTCGGCGTGTCGGACAGCAAAATGACTTCGGCGAACTTCCGACGCATCGCCGCCAAGTCGGGTACGAGCGAGCCTGTGTCACCCGCAATCACGGCAATGGATGGCCCGCCATCGGGCAATGCCTCCAAAGAATCTGGGGAAAAGGGCTCCGGCCTGATGCCATACTGCCAGTGGTCCTTGAAATGGGCCACGAGCGCGGGAGCAAGGTTGCGCCCCCCTATGACAACCGCGCGCTCCCCCCAGATTCCAAGTCTCCAGCACAGGCCTCGTGCAAGCCAATGCACAAGTGGCTGAACAATCAGCCCGAGACCGAGGAACCCAATAATGGCAAGCAGCAGTCGCTCCCCCTCCGGCAGGATAATTGCTCCGAATGCCGTCAGGGCAGCCACCTTGACGGCAGCTATAGTGCGCCGCCGCAGATGTTCGTGGTCATGCAACCGATATCCAGGATAGAGGCCGGCCGATGCGTAAAGAACGATCGCAGCGAGTGCGGCGATCGTGAACGTACGCTCCACTATCGTGCCCTGCGAACCACTAGGAAGAAAGTACAGGAGAACAAAATAGGCAATCAAATAGCTTGCAATGTCGCCGGCGACCAGGAAGGACGACATTGCAAGCCGAGGGAGCCGGCGCCGTAGTGCGACGGGCATATTCAGCCCTGCCCGTACAAAGGGATCGGCGGTCTTAGCTGCTATGGGCGGCACGAAACCTGCCGGAATCGCCCGCGACGTCATGTCATTTGATGTGGCTGCCTTCGGCAGGCCGGATGTCGTTGCTGACGACGCAAATAGGAACATGATAGCTTTACACCTTTACGGCTACTGCTTTTGGCTCGCTTGATCCAAAAACCTCGTCTTCGATCGGAAACTTCCGAAGCCCCAGTCTCTGGAATGCTGTCAGTGAGAGGAAGGTCGGCACGACGAGCGCATAGCGCCGCCACAGCCGTCGCGGCTCGCATAAAAGACGAAACGCCCATTCGAAGCCGCTTCTTTGAATTATCCTCGGAGCCTGCCGCTTGAGGCCGGCGTGGAAATCGAATGCAGCTCCGACACCGATGAGCATCGAAGCTTCCAGACTATTGCGCATGCGCGCCATCCAGAGTTCCTGCTTGGGGCTGCCAAGACCGACCCAAATGATATCCGCGCCTGACCGATTGATCCGGTCTGCAATATCCGCTTCCTCTTGCAGCGACAGTTTATGAAAAGGCGGTGCGTAGGAGCCGGCTATCTGCGCTTCCGGGAATCTTGCGAGAAGGCGCGCCTGCAACTGCTCCAGCGTCTCGGCTGTTGCGCCATAAAGGAAGTGGCGCAAGCCTTTGGATCTGCCAGCCTCGAAAACAGATAACATCAGGTCAGGTCCGTAGACCCTGTCGCTCTCCAAATGACCAGCATGCTTCAATGCCCATACCAACGGCATGCCGTCGGGGGTCACGAGGAACGCCCGGTTATGTATCGACCGGAGCTCGTGATCATCTTGACATCGGACGACGCCGTGTGCGTCGCGAACGCACACATATTCCTTCCTGCCGTCTTCGATCGCTTTTTGAATAAGTCCAGTCGCGCTTTTAAGATTAACTGCCGAAATGCGAACACCAAGGACGTTCGTCCATCCCGAAGAGCGCCCTGGATTGAGAACTAAAGTTTGGCTGCCTGCTGGTGACTTTCTCATGACCTGGCTTTCGCGATCTGAAACTGTCACCAGAATATGCTGAAGGGCCGACTGCCTCCATACTTGCTGTTCCAGCTATTGGACGTAGAAGAGGGGCTTATTTCTACGTCCAACACCGATATGACTTAGCAATTTGAAGTAAGTCACCGTCCCCTCACGCTTGCATATTGCTCTTTTTTGATGAGCATTACCCCGAAGGAGCGGTTTGACCCTCGCGCAGCCGCAGAAGATATTCGCGTCGGCGCGAACAAAGCCGGGGAGAGAGCCATGGTGAACCCGATAGGCGAAATGAAAGCCCCGGCTGGCGAGCCTTCAGAGATGCCCGACAGAACCAAACAGCTGCGGAAAGATCTAAGTTCCAACGGCTATATGGTCATCAGGGAACTCCTGACCCCTGAGCAGGTGGAACGCTTGCGGGTGGTTGTCAAACAATACCTGAGGTCGGGAGGTCGGTATCAGTACGGTGGCAAATTCCAGCTTCATGCCATGTATGTCGCCGAGGAAGTCGCCAGATTTCTGACTTCTGATAGGATCCTAAATCGTCTCAAGGAGATCACTCAACCACTTGACGTCGTTCTCACGGGCGAATGCGATATGATGATCAACACGACATCGTCGTGGCATAATGACGTCCCCCACCATCCTGCCTGCATTGATGGAAGCATTTTCTCAGACGAGAGTTTCAGGGTCTACAAGATCGCTTTCTGTCTCCAGGATCAGAATGAAGATTCGCCAGCGACATTGAAGGTTCGACCGAAATCTCATCTCAAGGGCCTGGTAAAGAGCATGCCAGAGAAGAGCCTGGGCGTACGGGCGGGCGATGCCATCATCTTTGATGTGCGTATCGAACATGCCGGGCAAATGCCGACATTCGTTGACAGGAGCCTACGCAGGATCTTCGAACGAATCTGGCCGCGGCTTCGCCTGGACGCTGAAAAGGCTTTCACCTTGACGCGATCAATCATTCGACGGATCGGCAGGACCCCCGACCGCGTCGCAGTTTTCATGACCTTTGGTGCTTCTGATGCGTGGACCCATTCCTATGCCGAGGAAGGCTGCAATCGCCATCCTGAAGTTCGGGGAACGCTCAGTGCGGAGGTGCTGAGACAGCTCGCCGCCAATAATATTGCCCCGCCCATTATCGGGAAGCCTGCCTCACTCTACCAGATCTCTAGCGCATAATCCTTTCCGAAAATCGGAATCGATTTTCGGAAAGGATTATGCGCAGATTCAAAGTGCTAGAGCGTCCTTAGCGCGTCTGAAAAGACGCGCGGCGCTCTAGGTGTTCAGTCCCGGCATTTGATGGATCGGATTCAGGGTGAATCTCTCTGGCTCGGAAGTCCAGACCTTGCAGATGAATTCATAGGGTGTGAGACCTTTGAGCGTCTTGAGACGGCGGGCGAAGTTGTATGCCGAGGCGAAGTCGCCGAGGTGTCTGCGGAGCTGGTCGTGGTTGTCGTAGTGATAGCGTTTGACGGTTGCGTCCTTGATCGTCCGGTTCATCCGCTCGACCTGACCATTCGTCCAAGGATGCTTGGGCTTGGTCAGCCGATGCTCGATGCCGTGTCGCCAGCATGCCCTGTCGAACGGATGGCCGCGGAACCGCGCAGTGGGTCCGTTGCGGTTCTTCGGAATGTCGGCGAACTGAATGCCGTTGTCGGTCAGCACCGTGTGGATCTCGTAGGGCACAGCTGCAACCAGCGCTTCCAGGAAGTCTGACGCCGTTCGGGTGGTGGCGCGCTCGACCAGTTGAACGAAAGCGAACTTTGAGGTTCTGTCGATCGCGACGTAGAGGTAGAGCTTGCCTTCGGCGGTCTGGACCTCAGCCAGGTCGATGTGAGAATAGCCGATTGCGTATGTCTTGAACTTCTTCCTCGACGGCTTGTCGCCCTCCACATCCGGCAGTCTCGAAATCCCATGGCGCTGCAGGCATCGATGTAATGAAGATCGTGTCAGATGCGGGATTGTCGGCTGAAGAGCGTAGAGGCAATCATCCAGCGCCAGCAGCGTGTGCCGCCGGAATGCGATGATGATCGCCTCCTCTTCTTCGCTGAGAACAGTTGAGCGCGGCTCCTTCGGCCCCGTCTTGAGATCCTCGACCGTAGCCCGCTTGCGCCACTTCAGAGCGTCGCAACCCGATACGACAAACTGCTCGGCAAGCAGATTCTCGACATGACGCAGGCTCAGCGGAAACCGAAAGTATAGTCACACCGCATGTCCGATGATCTCGGCGGGAAAGCGGTGGCGCTGGAAATGCTGGGCAATGGGTTTGGTCGAATCGCTGCGGTCATGCCCTCCCATAACCATCTCGATCAGTACCAATCGTGAGGCGACGCTGCCCAAAATTGCTAAATTCAGAAAAAAATGACGATTCTGCCTTTGGCGGGAGGAATCCACTCACGCCCATCAGGTTTTTCTAAAGTTTTCAAAGGACGCATGTCGCTGTAGTTGTAGAAAGAATAATTCGCGGCATGCGAGACCTTTATACTGCCGCAATTTGGGCGACTCGAAATTCACCAAATATTTCAAAACGTAACTTTGGATCGATTTGGATATTGTGGCAGCAATATGGCTATGCTTCTCAAGTACTTACTGTCGCGCTGCTGTTGCGCCCTCCAGGATGTCGTCCTATAACCCCCGCCGCAACGCCTATTAACTAGAAATATTAACCGGCAAACCATAACGTTAAGGTGGAACAAGACCATGACGACATACTATGTAGCGACGACCAGCAGCGGCGGTAACGGCAGTGCCTCCTCCCCTTTCCGCACGATCGGCCAGGCGATGGCGGCGGATCTTAAGCCCGGCGACGAGGTCGTGGTGAAGCCGGGGACCTACAACGAGAGCATCAGCATCGACAAGGACGGCTCGGCGGCAGGCGACATCACGCTGCGCTCGGAAGTGCCCGGCGGGGCGCTGATCCGGCCGCCCGCGGGCTCGCACAACGCGATCAGTGTCAACGCCAACTACGTGACAATCGACGGCTTCGACATCAAGGGCGGCGCCGGCGACGGCATCGAAGCGAACAACGTCCACCACATCTCAGTTCTCAACAACAAGGTCCACGACAGCGGGGAGTCGGGCATTCAGTTCAACTGGTCGGACTTCATCAAAATCGAAGGAAACGAGACCTACAATAACGCATCGACGGGCTGGTTCTCGGGCATCTCGATCTACCAGAACCGGAACATCACCGGCGATACCTCGACGACCGGCTACCGGACGATCGTGCGCGACAACATCTCGCATGACAACGTCACGAAGTCGGGTGCGCACACCGATGGCAACGGCATCATCATCGACGATTTCCAGAGCACGCAGACGAGCGGTCATCCGAACTACACGTTTAAGACCCTGGTCGACAACAACCTCGTCTAC
>Ga0307513_10006727_pt1 | contig 15003 bp, 17 predicted proteins | sample 15_EM_MG_FD_202174 | JGI IMG/M metagenome (GOLD analysis project Ga0307513, IMG submission 202174) | Populus trichocarpa ectomycorrhiza microbial communities from riparian zone in the Pacific Northwest, United States - 15_EM | ecosystem: Host-associated > Plants > Roots > Unclassified | place... | reverse complement strand
CGTGTCTCGCGGACAAAGTCGCGGATGTAGAGGTGGGACTCGCTGAGGTCCGGTGAAGAAGACTGTCTTGACGAAGCCCGAGAGGGAGCCGCCGAGGAAGGGAGAGCGGGGAGGTCATCCATCGTGACGATGGGGGATCAGGGACGCGAAGCCTGATAGGCAGGAGAAGTTAGGGGGCGAGGGGGGATCGTGCACTGAACGACGTGGAGTTGTAATTTCAATGACTGGAGGTGTAGAGGGTGCGGAGCGTGAAAGGAAATAGGGGGCGAAGCTCCCCTTATATAGAAGGAAATCCTAGCACAGCCTTTGCCGCCCGACTCATACCCCAGTATGAGTCGCATATCCGCGTAACCAAGGAAACAATACAATTTGTCTTAAACCTTTCAAAGGAAATCCCTCATAGCAACCGTGTAACAAAAGAAAGAACACCAAAGTTATCCCAACACGTATCTCATCAGGGGACCGTGAGACATACGACGTGTCCTCCTTCACCCCTGGCCACCTCCACCCAGACGTCCGCCCCTCCCCCTCTTACACGCAAGCTGCCTCCGGCTCAGGCTCGGGCGGAAAGGGCAAAGGCAAAGCCGGGAAGCCTCCTTCCCCCCAACTTGGTACGTGTGCGGTGGCCCCTCCTGTTAAAAAGGGGCCTCCCTCGCTCCCAGGTGCCCAACGACACTTCTTTGCTCCTCGCCAGTCCCCTTCCCCTCACCCAGACGCTCTCACCATTGCCGCTACCTTTCCTGACATCGCTGCTCGCGTCCTCCGCGAGTCAAACTGGCTCCTCCCCTTGGGTTTCTCTGCTACTGGCAACCCTCGAGGCTCCGTCTCCCTAACCGTCACCGACAAGGCCACCCCCACCGCCTTGTACGCCCCTTACTTCGACTCCCTCACCAGGCCCCTCAACCAGTCTTTCCCGGTAGGCGGAAACCCTTGGTGTACCCTTGTCCTCGCCCCTACAGCTGTTGAACTAGCCATTCACGGCCTCCCACTGCGTTTCCTCCCTCAAGAGGAAGAGGCACTCTTCCAATATATCCGGCAAGCAATCCTCAACGACAAAGCGTCCCAGATTCTCTCAGCCAGGAACCTTAACCCGGGCCGAGATTCTAGGGCAACCAAGCAGGCCAATTCGGTGGTTGTCACCGTCGACCCCCAATATGTTTCGGCCCTCACATTAGGGGTCGTCATCCTCTCCTAGAAACGCAAGGTCGAACTTGCCTTCTCCTCCTCCAGAACCTCCCAGTGTAAGAACTGCTGGAGATACGGACACGCCCATCAACGATGCCCCGCCACCCACCCCCCGTGCCCCATTTGTGTGCTTCATCATACTCGCGCGGCGCACAGATGTCAGAATCCAACCTGCCCCAGTAGCGGGAACAATAAGCCAGTCCCATCCTGTTGTCCGACCTCGCCCCCCCATTGCTGCAACTTCGGTAATGACTATACTGTCACATTCAGGGAATGTCCGGCTCGACCTCCCCCGCCTGTCCCCTCCCGAACAGGCTCTCCAGCCCCCGCCCCAGCTGGTCAAGACCTCATGGATGTGGCGGGCGATGGCAGCCCAACACCCTCTACTCTCCCGTCCGGGAAGGGTCCCCTTGAGGTGGACCTTGTAACCCCCAGGCAATCTCCCCCAGCTGGACCCTCCACCCGTCCTGGCACTACTCAGGGTTTCGGTGGTCCTCTCCCCCTGGAGGAGGCAAGCCCTTCCCCTGCCGCTTTCACCCGTCGGGTTTGTCCCGGAAATGAATAATCATCTCATGCCTCCTCCCCCGGGTCAAGGGCCGGCCCCTGCCCCTGCGTTTCTTTCCATGATTCAACATAACTGCCTTGGGAGCTGGAATGTTTTTCTTTCATTGTTCGAGTCGTTCAAAGAAGCGACCACCTATCCTTCGATAGTCCTTGTGCAGGATCCACCTGTCAACAAGGCTCACATTCCCTCCTTTAATGGTTTTAAGTCCTTCTTTCCCCTGGTTAGGAAGCCACGCGTGACCTCCTCCGTTCATATGTCTTTTCTCTCCAACTACACGGTGCTCTCCAGGTTTAAGGGGGTGGACGACGTTCTCGCCCTCGACATCTCCTCCAATGAACCTCTTTTTGGAACCTCCTTCCACTCCTTCCAGATTATCAACGCCTACTCCACCAATACTGTTGACCACAGGATTCACTCCGTCCCACCAGATGTTCTTTTCCCCGATCTTGGGTTCCGCCTCCTAGTTGTGGGAGACCTCAACATCCACAACCCCCTCTTGGACCCTCTACGGCATTTCTCGCCAAGGGAGATCTCGTCCTCGACTCCCTACTTCGTGAAGGCGGCAGAATCCGGCTTCACCCTCTCCAATCCTCCAGGTCAGTACACAAGATTCCCCCAGGTGGGCAAAGCTCGCCCTTTGGTTATTGATCTCGCCTTTGCAAACCCCTCTCTCCACGCCCTGGTTAAAAGCTGGGAAGCCTCCCTCCTCGCGACAGGTTCCGACGACATACCAATTACAATCCCTCCCACCGAACCCTCCCTGAACCAGAACCCTCCACGCCCGCGGTGGGCAGACACCGACTGGGAAACCCTGGACCCGCTCATTAAAGGCTTCAAGGTCCCGGCCGCAACGTCATGCCCCACCCCCCCGAAACTGGACGAGTGGATGTCTGAATCGCTGAACCGTCTAGTAGCTCTCCTCAAGGAACACACGCCAGTGTCCAGACCTTCCCATCATTCCAAACCCTGGTGGACCCCCCACCTGACTGTCCTCCGTCGTGAATATCACAAGGCCGCTAGAGCGGCCCAGAAACACGATAGCCCACACATGCGGGAAGTTGCCGGCACCTCCAAGGCTGGGTACTTCAAGGCAATCAAGGCCGCCAAGAACAAACACTGGTCCTCCTTTCTGCTGACCGCTACCCCCCAGAACCTCTGGACGGCTAAGAGGTTCGCCTACGCGCGTGCCCAGCCTCGCTTCCCCTCCCTCCCCGGGGCCGAGACCACACTACAGATGAATAAGGTCCTTCTGGAATACTTCTTCCCCCCTAAGGAACCCTTCTCCCCACCGCCTAGGCTTAGGCCACATAACTCGGTACCAGCCCTATCGACAGAAGAGATAGCTGCGGCTTTCTCCAATTGCTCCCGCACTTCGGCCCCGGGCCCGGACGGGATACCCTACTCTACCTGGAAACAGGTCAACAAAACCAACCCGTCAATCCTCCTCCAAATACTTGCCCTGCTGATCCTCCTGGGGTATCACCCCGCGTCGCTTAAAAGGTCGAACGGCGTGGTACTCGACAAGCCCAGGAAGCCCTCCTACGAATCACCCTCCTCTTTCAGGATAATCGTCCTCATCCGCACGTTCTCGAAGATGCTCCAAAGGATCATAGCAGCCGGCCTACTCACGGCAGCCCTGCTTAGAGGGCTGTTGCACCCCAACCAATGTGGTTCGCTCCCTGGACTCAGCACCTATGATGCGTGCCTCACCCTCACCAATGACGTCAAAACACTGCAGAGGCCCCGCCTCAAGGTCTCCTCCCTGTTTCTTGATATAAAGGCAGGATTCGACAACGTCGACAACAACACTTTAGCCCGAATCATGAGGGAAGGCGGGATATCCCCCTACCTGGTCTCCTGGGGTTCGTCTTTCCTAGGGGAATGAGGCTGCACCCTAATCTTCCAAGTAGCCCCAGGGACCCCAGCCCCCGTCAACGTCGGCGCCCCCCAAGGCTCACCAATCTCCCCGCTCCTCTTTCTTCTCTATGTGCAGCCACTGCATTTCAGGATCCCTCGGGGTCTGTTGATCTCGTATGTGGACAACTTCGCCCTCACAGTAGCCTCCCTCTCCGACCGTGGCAACATCCACCGGGTCCAGGAACTCTTCCAGAGGCTTGAAAGAACGGCGTCCCGCCGGGGCATCTCCTTTTCGGTAGCAAAAACGGAACTGATACACTGGAGAACCCCCAGCCAGAGGCACTCACCGAAGTGTGTCTCATCCATTCAAATTAAGGGGGAAATGTTGCACCCTAGCAACTCCGTTCGGTGGCTCGGGTACTGGTTCACTCCAGCCCTTGACCCAGCTGCACACTTCTGATGTCGCTTGGCCCTTGCCCAGGGTGCGTTCGCCCTCATTCGCGGCCACAGTCCGCCCGGAGCGGGCCTCCCCCCCTACCTTTGTTACAGATTAGCGACATCATTGATTGCCCCTATCCTACTCTATGGCGCGGATCTGTTCACACCTAGCGTGGGCACAACAACCCGCCCTGATACATTCTGGCGCAAGGTCCAGAGGTGGACCACAAACTCCTTCTCGGCTACCCCCAACAGGATACTTTCGGTGGAGTCATGCCTCCCACCCGTCACTCTCCTCGTCGCTTACCGTCAAAGGCTGGCGGGGCTCAGGGTTGTGTGCTGCCCTCCCAGTGCGAACCCAGTAATGGCCTGCCTTGACCCCTCCTTCCCTTCGCGCTCGGTGTACCGAGTGCCTGACTCCTCGAGGCCCATAACCAGAGGTCTATCGTCCGTCTACCTCCCCCTACACTTTAAGACACCCAGCCCTGTCCCCCCGATAAGGAACTACCTGCCGGTGGATGCGGTGGCTCACCGAACAATACCCTTCACCCTCGGGCTCTCTAGGATGCCTATGATCAATTCCCACCTTGTCTGCCCGACCCCCACCCTCCCGCCCCAGTCTCTGATGGACAACACGTATTCCCCCCTGAAAAGGCGGGTAAGAGAGACACTTCTCGCAGAGTGGGCCTCCCTTTTCCCGACCCCAGGGTACTACCTGCACCCTCCCGCCCTGTCTCCAGGGCCCTTCATGGGCTTAGGCAAGTTCGTCGCCGGGAGAATCCACCAGATCAGAGCCGGGAAAAGCTACCTGGCCGCCCACCCAACCTGGAGGTCCCCCGATGCCGACACCTCCTGCCCCCACTGTGGCTTAGAACCTGAAACCATCGAACACGCCATCCTCTCCTGCCCCTCGAGACAACACAGCAGGTCGCGCCTCCTCTACGGCGTTACTGATGTCGGTCCCGAAGCCCCAATTTGATCATCCCTCCCGCTGCTAACAAGACTCGCCACCTTCATAGGCGTCACCTCCACAGGATTTCCCCCCACGATGTTCCCGCCCACCACCCCCCCCTCTTCCCCCTCGTTTTCTCTCTCCCCCCCCAGGGTGCCCCCGCCGGTCTTCCATGTTTTTTCGTTGGCTGCAGTATAGGGTCGCTGAGGTTTTCTTTCCTTGGTTTTATATAGGCTTTCCCTTCTGAGACAACTAAATTGTTAGTTTGTGCTTTCCTTGGGATATGTGGCCGATGGCCCGGCGGAGGTGAACCCTGCGCGTTAGTGGATATTTACTGGTGCGTAACTTTCTTTTGTTTATGTTTTTGATTTATAGGTATTGTTCTCTCCATAGCTAGCGCTGCATGAGGCTTTTTCTACCCAAAAACGAAGAACGCATGATTTCAAAAAAAAAGAAAGAAAAAAAACAACCAAGAGATAGTATCTTCACGCAACTATCTAAGTACTTTTCTATACTTATGATATTGCAATAAGATTATTAACTATCTTTACCAACGTTACTCTTCTCAGAGACCTTACGCTCTAAGAACCCGGAGACTATTGTGATAGTCTCGACGGGCTGCCCGACCATAGGACTATTGTGATAGTTCTATCAAGCACGACAATTCACTCATCTTACTATCTCACGAGATAGTATCCTTCGATGGATCACTCAACACAAGCAAGCCAGTTCCGTACTCTCCAAGAAGATAGTTCTTCCATACGGCCTATTATAGAATAAAGAAACTTGGTTACTTAGGAAACGACTATCGTTGCCTGAGGCACACCTACTTAACAATCGGATTGTTACACTTTCCCTGTGATTAAAGGTTATTCCTGATTTTATATTTTTTATATTTTTTTATATTTTTTATATCATATATTCGTTGTTAAGGTACAAGAAATCGCATGGAGCGCTAGCTATGGCGAAAACAAAACCCAAAATGCAAAACGAACTAACAAAGGAAACATCAGGCGCCAAATCTCTTCAACTGGGGTCCGTACCGGTCCCAGGCCCACATGCGGGCGCGAAATTAAAGCAAGTAAACTAAGGAAACCCCTCCCTAAACCAGCGGATAGCATGAAAAACAACAGCGTAAACCTAGCTTTCCTGAGAAGACATAAAGTAACCAAAGGAAACTACATTTGAAGAGCGGGAAGAACCGGAGGAGGCGGAAGATGTCGGGCGAGAGAACATACCCAGGGGGAAGGCTGTAGCCGTCGACTTGATGAAATGGGAGACCGCGCCCAATAGGGCAGGGGAGGATGAGACGGGAGCATCGGGGCCAATGTCCAGGACCCCCTGAAGGTGGCGGGACCTGGCGTGCGCGTTTGCCGAACAGCGGAGGATGGCATGCTCAAAGGTCTCGGGGGCGCTCAAGCATCTGGGGCAGGTGGTGGGGGTGTCGTTATCCCAAGAAGCATGGGCGCAGAGGTAGCTCTTCGCAGATCTCCTCTGGTGGAGGCGGCCCGCGGAAAATTTGTCCAGGCCCATGAAGGGGTGGGGCTTTAGCGAGGGTTAGTAGGGGTATCTGGCTGGGTCAGGTGCGGCCCTGTCCCAGTCTTCCATGAGGAGGTTTTTGCATTTGAGCTTAAGTTGCGGGTAGGAGCGGCCCGGGCGGGGTTCGGGGTCCAGTTCCGTGAGCACGTGTTGGGAGGTAACGGGCAGGGGGGCATGGACGTCTGCTCCCAGCAGGAACAGCATGGAGTGTGGAAGGGCATCAAGGGGGAGGTGGGCCCTGTTCTTAGAGGGCGGTAGAGGCTGCAGACACAGGAGGGGTAGCTGACTGCCCGCGTTCTTCGTGCTTAGCGCCCTGTGGTGTGGTGAGTGATGGTGAAAGGACGGAGTTTGTACAGAGGCCGGGAGCCTTGCAGCTGCCGGGTTGATCTCCGAGGGGGAGCACAGCACCCTAAGGTGCGCCAGCCGGCGTTTGTATGTAAGGAGAAGATCGAGCGGGGGGAGGCAGGCCTCTATGGCCAAGATGTCGGTGTGGGTGCTAACAAAGCAGTTAGTCGTCCAGCTCTGGACTCTGTGCCAGAACACGGAGAGCTTCCTGATCATGTGGACCGTGGGTACGAAGGCGTCCACGCCATAGCTAAGGATGGGAAAGAGGAGGGAGGAGGCAAGTCTGTGGCAGAGGAAGGGAGGGAGGCCGATCCCTGGCGGGGAGAGTCATTTGACCGCCACGAAGGCCGCCTGGGCTTTGGCCAGCCTTTTGACGAAGTGGGGGGTAGTGGAGAAAGAGGGGGTGAACCAATAACCCAGCCACCTGACCTCAGCTCTGGGTGTGAAAACCGACCCGTCCAACTGGATCGCAGCGTTGGAGATAGGGCTCCTATCCCTGTTCGTGCGCCAGTGGATGAGCTCCGTCTTTGGGACTGAGAAGCTGACCCCAAGCCTGGCCCCTCTGGCCTTCAGCCTGGCATACTGCCTCTGTAGGATCTGGATGTTGCGCCGGTACGACACAGAGGATACGGTCAGACCGAAGTCGTCCACGCAGGAGAGGGAGAGACCCGGGGGAATCTCACAGTGAAGGCGGGAGACATAAATAACAAACAACAGCGGGGAGACCGGGGAGCCCTGGGGCGTTCCTACCGCAACTGGTGCGAAGACCTTGGGGGACCCCTGGTAGCGGAGTCGGCACGCCCTGCCGGAAAGGAAAGACCTGGTCCAAGACACAAGGTACGGGTTGACACCTTTGGCTCTAAGCATGCCGCAGAGGGTGGAGGTGTTGACATTGTTGAAACCCCCCTTTATGTCAAGAAAGAGCGTGGAGACCTTTTTCCCAGCCATTTGGAGGGTCTTCACCTCGTGGGTGAGGGTGGGGACCGCGTCCGAGGCCGACAGGCCGGCTAGCGAGCCTCATTGGTGGGGGTTGAGGATGCGAGTTGCCCGGGCCACACAGGAGAGTCTCGAGTTGATAATCCTTTCGAGGATTTTCGAGAAGGTTTGGAGTACGACTATGACGCGGAACGATGATGGGGAGTCATATGAGGGCTTCCCGGGCTTGTCAAGCACAATGCCATCTGCACTTTTGAGGGTGAGGGGGTGGGAACGGTTGATCACGAACGGAGAGAGAAGGTCGTGGATGAGATGAGCGGCCACGCGGTGTACCCTTTTCCAAACTGAGTTGGGGATCGTGTCAGGCCCCAGGGCCGACGACGGGGAGGAGCCGGCTAGGGCCCTGCTGACCTCGTCCACTGCCCGTGGGAGGCACTCTTTGAACGGGAGCAGGATGGTGTGAGTAAACTCGGCTGGTTCGCCGGGGACAAAGTGGTCCAGGAGAGCTTTGTTGAGCTCAGGTGGTGTGGAGGCTCCCGGTAGCTCTGGGAAACGGGGGGGGGCGTCCGACGGCGAACCTCTTGGCTGTCAACACTGTCTGGGGGGTCGCTGAGGCCAAAAAGGAGGACCTGTGGTCCCTCTGCGCCTTCACCATTGCTTGGAAATAGGCATATCTCGCCGCCCTCGCAGAGGCGAGGAGGGCTGCATCGAAACGGTCACTCTACGAGGAGCCTAGAGCCGAGTTGTAGGCCTTCCTGAGCATAGACCAAAGCTCCGACCACCATGGTTTGGACCGAAAAGTCACCCTCTTCAGTGAAGTCTGCAACCCGAATTGAGAAGGAACTCTGTCTAGGTTGGTTTTGAACCAACCATCCAGGGAGTGTGTGGTGGGGAGGAGGGGGGGGGGGGAGATGGTTATGGCCTTCAGGGAGGATTCAAGGGCGGCCAAGTCGGACAGGGCCCATTTCATGGGTCGGGCGGGGGGCTCGGAACAGAGGAGCATCAAAGCGGAGAAGGATCGGGACGTGGTCAGAGCCGGTAGAGGGGAGGGGGTCAGACCATTCTGAAAAATACGGCGAGAGGAGGGCGCATGCAAAGACTAGGTCCAGGACACCAGGGCGTCCAATGAGTGACATGGAGAATCCAGTACAAACACCCGGCGTATTGAGGAGAGAAAACCCGAGGGCTGTGGCCCTGTCGAAGTAAGGGGACGATATGGCGATCTCGTCTTCCTTAAATATCCTGAGCGGGTCAGCCGTGGGGTGGTGGATGTTAAGGTCACCCAGGTTGCGGGTGGGGAGGGGGCTGGCGCGAAAATAATTTCCGGTGGGACAGAGCGGGTGTTAAATGAGGGACCCTTGGTGCTGTAGGAATTGATTATAGTGAAGCCAGTGGTGGAGGGGTTGAAAAAACCATCTGGGGTGAAAAGGTCAAGTGCCATGACGTCCCCCCTACCGAAAAACCGTGGTAGGAGAGAAACAGTTGACAAAAGGGAAGTCTAAACGTAAAAAGCAACCCGGGGCTTACAGCCGCCGGTCGAGGGAGGCGAAAAAACCGTGAACGAATTAAACGAAGGAAGTTTGCCTCTGTAGGCCGGGGGGTCCTCCAGGGCTACAATGGAAGGAGGGTGGGCCAGCTGTGTGAATGACCCAAACAAGGAAAGGAACACATCCCAGCTCCCGAGACAGTTGTGTTGAGCGAGTGTGAAGGGTTTCGGAGGGGGAGGCGAGACCTGCCCGGTCCCCCAGAAGGTCTGGTTGTAAGACATTACCGGGCCAGGCCCGAGGGAGTTCTGCTCATGGGAGAGGGGCTCAGGGGCACCATGGGAGGGAGCTGGCCAGTGCCTGGTGCGGGCCTTACAGCTGCCGGAAGTATTGTCGTCCTTCTGGCCCTTGGAGTAGCCATCTCGAACTGCGACTGGAGGGCGCGGGTGGGTGACGGGGGGGCGCGACGTCTCGGTCGTTGCTGGCCGTGTCTATCTCATCGCCAACGGGGGGCGGGAGAACAATCTCTTCGGCAGCGGTCGAACGCCTGACAGGGGGCGGAGACGGGCGGGAGTCACAATCCCTGTGAGTCGCAGTGTGGGTGCCTACGCAGTTGGTGCACCGCGGTGGTGAGGAAGAGCAACAGCTAGGAGTAGCCTTAAGGTTGCCACCTCTAGGGCAGGTGGGATTGGGGCACCGGTGCACGGCTCGGGTGTGGTTGAGGGAGCAGAAGGGGCAAAAGGGGGAGGAGGAGGGGCACCTGGGGGTATCATGGCCATATCCCCAGCAGTCTTTGAACTGTGTGTATCTGTTGGAAGAGTACGCGCGTTCAATAGTACGCGATCTGGAGAACAGTCGAATCGAGGGTCCCATCGTAGGTAGGTCTCCCGGATGGACGGAGACGACGACAGAAGTGGCGGTCTTGCCCTTCCTGGATTGCGCGTCGGGGTTGAGATATCTGGCGGCGAGGATGCATATGTTCTTGGAGTCGAGGATCGACTCCGCAAGACACGAGAAGAGCTCTTGCGGGTCTTCCGGGAGGAAGGCGATTGGGAGGGAGTGGATGGCGAGCTGGGCTTCGTTGGGGGCGAGGTGGCAGGGCCACCAGGGGGACTCGCGCACAGGGAACGACTTGTTGAGCTGGCATGAAAGGGCGTTGAAGTATGGCGCAAAGGCCGCGGCGGAAGTGGGAGCGTCAGTGACGAGAAGCGTGACGGATCCGCAGTCGTTAACCTTGGTGGTGACTGCGAGAGGGAGGAAACAGTTTGCATCCCTTAGGACGCGGGATGCAATGTCCGAGAAGGTGGCCGCGATCAGGGGCGCTTGTGGGTGCTCAGAGGGGGATGAACGAGGAGCGTAGAACCTTCTTTCGGCCGTGGGGAGTGACCTCGGTGCCTGGGTTTTGAGGGCGAGGTTGTTGGCTGACGCGACTTTGGCGGCCGTGAGGGAGCTCTTATTCTTCTGGCCCCTGGAGGTACCTTGGGAGGCGGCCTGGGCATACGAGGGTTGGGGCTTGTGACAGTCGGGGGCGAGATGACCCGAGGTGAAGGAGGTGGGATGGGGGTACATCCCTTCGCGGAACGCGTTCGCGTCCCAGGACTCCGGGAATTGGTCCGCGTAGGCACTGGGGTCGCCGTAGAAGGCTCGAGTGTCCGGGTCATACCGGGCAATGTCGGGGTCGAAGGAAGAGGAGGGAGTCTTCCTGCGGGGGGGAGCGCGGGCTTTCACGCTGGGTTGCGTTGGTAGAGGTGTGGGGCGTGTGGTAGCACCCACCGGAGGAAAGGGAGGCCGAGCGGGGGCCGGGACCTGGCGTGTGGTTGCACCAGTCGGGGGAACCGGTGGCCGAGTGGGGGCTGGCGCTTGGGGAGGGGGAGCGGCTGACACCCTTTGTGACAGGTCACGAAGGGACGCGTTGATAGGGGCTAGGGCGGTTTCAAAAACTTTGTCAACCGCTGGGTAGGTGGGGAGGGTCGCAACCCTGGACTAGATATTGCCTAGTTGGGTTGTTATGGTGTCGAGCTGACGCGTCATGGACGCAAGGGCGTTTAGGGCAGAGCAGGATAGGGGGACGAGGATGGTCTCGCCGTCCGAAGGTTCGGAGAGCTGGTTGTCGTCGAGGATGGGGAGTTGAACGGAGGTGAAGTTGAGCCGTTGGCAGGTCTCGCGAACGAAATCACGGATTGAGACATGGGACTCAGAGAGGTCCGGGGTCAAGCACTGCCTAGAGGGGGCCCTTGACTGGGCACCCGAGGAGGGGAGGGGAGGGATGTCTTCCATCGTGACGTCGGAGGATCAGGGATGCGAAGCCTGCAGCGCGAGTGTAGATAGGGGGGGAGGGGGGATCGTGCCCTCAACGACGTGGAGTTGTGATTTCAATGACTGGAGGTGTAGAGGGCGCGGAGTGTGAAAGGTTATTCCTGATTATAGCCCTTATAAATAGGTGGGTAATTATGCTATATAATTATCCTCCACTTAGATACTCACCAGAATATCCTACCATAACCATCTGTTTGCTACAGCCATCTTCCTTTGCGGCCTTTTCTTTATTTACAACAAAGCCAATGACAACGGCCCCTATCGAGGAAGCTCCAATGAACGAGTTTTATACCAGGACATTTGGCGCTGATTGTAATGTTTCCTTATCCGTGCTCGGTCCACTGAGAACTTCTAAGAAACCGTCCTGGGCTGTGCACTTGAAATCCTAGCCTCCGAGTGGCCTAGGCACATTGAGCAAATGGAGGCTCCGAAAGGTTGTTCGATAAAACCTTTTTCTAGATCGCTAAGGTCTGGAAGTGATTGGCGGCTTCTCACTATTGTGGCGAACTCAAGAAGTAACTCTCCAACCAAGTATTGAAAACTCTGTCGGTCGAAATCTGCTCTTTCTAAGTTCGAAAGAGGGTACCCCTTAATACAGGGCCGGGTTTTCCTAAAGCCTTACTCCTACGAGCACAGCTCATATCCTAAAACAACTATAGTATCCAATCGATACTATAAAACAATACAGAAAAACATTCAAGGTATTACACAATCCCTTGCAATCAAACTTCCAACAACCGGAGTATCAAATGATACTTCCAAAACACAATCCGCGAGAGGCACAACCTCATATCTTGAAACCAAACATAAAACAAACTAGGTATCACACAATACCTCCTGCATAACAAGGCTACATCCACAAGGCTCGTATCCTGAAACCAAACCAATCCTAAAGGACAATCTCTCCGTAACCATTGTACTTGGACCAGTTACACTAATGAAATAATGAACCTTTTCCCCATTTCCTTCGGAAGAATGAAGGCAGACTTTTCGTTCTGTAGGCTGTTACTGGATCCAACCTGCAGCAATGGTGCAGCCAACTAGAACTATGAAAGCTGATAGTGAGTGATGGACAAACCTTGGGCCAATAGCCGGTCACCATGGATAGAACAATGGTATCAATTGGGGATAGGTGGATTGGAGTGGGCAAATGGTGGGGGGAAGGTAGTAAAATTGGTACGAGGTGGACACATTGCTGGAATGTTGGAACGTACAACAAGGGAATTCCGCGCTATCATACAGGCCCTTGAGTTATGGTATGAGATTAAGGGTAGAGTTCGTTACGGGACGGGCGGGGCCCCGAAAAACGCGGGCCCCCAAGCCTTTTCCACGCCCCACCCCGCTCAACGGCCTGGGGCGGGGTGTCTTTTGCGGCATTCCCTGCCCCTGTCCCGGCTCAGGCCCCCGCCCCACTCATACCCCAGCCAGGTCCCCGTTAAAAATAGGTGGCAACAAACCGGGCCCCCTCCAGGGAATGAGTGTGGGTGGGCCCCGGATGGGGGCGGGGCGGGGATTACGGGAAAAATCCCCCCCCCGGCTCCGTGTCAGGGCGGGGCCTGACGAGTGAAAACAGGCCCCGCCCCGCCCCGTAACGAACACAAATGAAGGGTTGGGTCCTGAGTTTAGAAATGTTTCCGCAATGTGACTCAGGCAGGGGTGTGGTAAAAGGCAAAATAACGTGGGGCTTAGTTCCAGACTCAGACAGTTAACAATAACATCATGCTGACTTCAGAATTTCCTTATTTATAGGCTTATTAATTGTAACAGGTTTATTCCTGTCTAACGAAAATACAATAGGACCAGCGGTAGACCTGCTAGCGATGGTGCTAAGGGAGGCTTCAAGGGACCGGTGGTAAGAGATAATAGTTGAAACACAAATAGTACTCAGGGAGTCAGGGATTGCCGTTCAACCAAGTGTGTTCTTAGACTGAAGGTCTGTCGAAGTCTGCTGTCTCCTGCTAGCCAGGAGACTGGTTTAAATACAAAACCCAAGAGCGATAGCCTTCCTGCAATCACGATCATTACTAGTAGCTGCGCAGATACCGGAATCCTGTAATCCTGCAAGACCAAAGAAAGAAACAAACAATGCTCCGCCTTCGCCAGTGTTACATGACCATTCCATACCCGGAATCCTAAATATAAACTTCCAACAAGGCAAACTCAACATAGCAATACGATAGCATAGCCTATCTGACTCAGAGGCAGTGGCGGAGCTGAAATCAAATCAAATAAACCAAATATAAATCAGCTAAACAAAGGAGATCCTGCACTGCCATCAGCAAAAAAAAAAGGTTACACCCGGACGCACCCCGTGCTCCCTGTGCGTCCGGCGGTCCAGGCGCATAGAACGTAAACTCGCGTTCTGGGTGTGCGGTCTTTTATTGGGTGCTGGTGGACAGGGGTCCATGCCGCCCGGACTCACCAGAGGCAACCAAGGACTCAGAAGGCACCCGACGCAGAAAGGTTCTCCGGACGGAAAAAGGTTCTCCGGACGCAACCCTATAGGATAGTAGAATAGTGGAAGTACTCAGGTGTAACTGGCTATCATCGGATACCTGCTAAGTCAACAACTCTACCTTCAAGGACTTTGAATGACTTGGTGAAAACTGTGGAGAATATCCAAATTGTCCGGAAAGATCCATCCAGTATTACTCATGTTTACTTATTTGAGTCATTGAGATACTAATATAGGAATATATTTATTAAAGCTAGTCTAGTAAACAGTAGCACTCGGTAGCTAACAATTTGAAAGTACTTGCCCGGAGAACAAAAGTACAAAAGTATCGATAACCCTTAAACCAGTGGTCGGACAGTGTCCGGACAAAGTGGGTTGGATTCCCCTCGCCGAGAGGAATCGGATGGTATAGGTCTGTGAGTGGCCGCATGCCTGTAGCACCCAGTAGCCAACAATTTGAAAGTACTTGCCCAGGGAACACAAGTACAAAGGTTTGGATAACATTTCAACCAGCGGTCGGACACCGTCGGGACAGGGTGCGTTGGAATCCGCCGGTCGAGGGGAATTGAATGGTATAGGTTTCAAAGCGTCCGCATGGCTATAGAGGTCAGCAGCATGAAAAAGGCAGATACCTCAGCGGGCAGATGTCCGCCAGAGTCGGGAAGGGTCTCATTGGAGTCCGCTCGCCGAGGGGAATCGAATGGTATAGGTCTCTAAGTGTCCGCATGCCTATAGCACCCAGTAGCCGCCAATTTGAAAGTACTTGCCCGGGGAACTCAAGTACAAAAGTCTGGATAACATTTGAACCAGCGGTCGGACATCGTCGGGACAGGGTGCGTTGGAATCCGCCGGTCGAGGGGAATCGAATGGTATAGGTTTCAAAGCGTCCGCATGGCTATAGAGGTCAGCAGCATGAAAAAGGCAGATACCT
>Ga0307513_10006726_pt1 | contig 15004 bp, 16 predicted proteins | sample 15_EM_MG_FD_202174 | JGI IMG/M metagenome (GOLD analysis project Ga0307513, IMG submission 202174) | Populus trichocarpa ectomycorrhiza microbial communities from riparian zone in the Pacific Northwest, United States - 15_EM | ecosystem: Host-associated > Plants > Roots > Unclassified | place... | reverse complement strand
ATGTAGCGCTTCTTCATAGTGTTACTTCTCTACAATATAAGGGGCAGGACTCGATGGGCGAAGTGTTCCCCATCTTGTCTTCTCGTTGCCATTATCCCTATCTTTACTCTACCAACCTGAGCGCCTTAATTGGCCTTGGGATCCTTACTCATTACTCTTCATTCGACGTTACAGTCCACTACAACCCCACCCCTTTACTCTACCTTATAGTCAAGACCATTCCCCATGCCCCCTATCAGTAACTCGCGATGGTTCATCCCGCGTTTTATCACAGAACATGTCACCTCAGTCAAACATTTCCTATTACGCTGCCGCGAGGCAGGGATCACCCTTAACCCAAAGAAGTGTGAATTCCATAAGGAAAAGATTGACTTCCTGGGAGTGGAGCTGTCCGCCAATGGATTTGAAATGGAACAAGTCAAAATCGACGCTGTCAGGGAGTGGCAGCCTCCCCGAACGGTCAGGGCAGTCCGAGAGTTCATCAGATTCTGTAATTTCTACTGCCGTTTCATGAAGAACTTCGCCGAAGTAGCACGCCCCCTACACGACCTCACCAGACTCAATACAAAAGGGGAATGGGGCACACGTCAACAACACGCCTTTGAAACACTAAAGAAGGTCATTTGTGCTTCCCCAGTTCTCATACACGCCGACCCTGACGAAAAGTTCCAAGTGGAAACGGACGCCTCAAACTATGCATATGGAGCCGTCCTATCACAGAAAGACAAAGTCGACACCAAACAACATCCTGTGGCGTTCTTTTCCAAGTCCATGACCCCAGCAGAAAGGAACTACGGGATATCGGACAAGGAGGGTTTAGCGATCATTAGAGCCCTACAACATTGGCACCATTGGTTGGAAGGCACCAAAATCCCTGTCGAGATCCTAATGGATCACAAAAACCTCCAATACTTCACAAAACCTCGTATCCTCAACCGCCGACAATTGAGATGGATGGATCTCTTGTCACACTACAATTACACCATCAGTTACCGACCGGGGAACCGAAATGGAGCAGCAGACGCATTGTCCCGAAGAGCGGAACTTGCTCCAGAAAACCCCGAAGAAGAACAACCTACGACCCTATTCCCACTGGACAAATTCAGGGATGTCGCCACAGAAATTGCACAACTCAATGACCAGGAATACATTGAGGTGGTGATCGCTGTCATTGAACAAGCCATTCTCTCAGATCAGGCCATTCAAGACAAGATTCGAACACTCCCACTTACCCAATTGCCGGAGACCGTTGTGTTACAACAAGGACTGCCATATCGGGAAGATTGCATCTTCGTTCCCACCAAAGAAGTCAAACATGACATTCTCCGACTCTATCACGACTCCCCAATCGCGGGCCACCTAGGTCAACAAAACACCCTAGAGTTGGTCCGAAGAACCTACTGGTGGCCAAATATGGGCATATACATCCAAAACTATGTAAAAGGGTGCCACACGTGTGCACAACACAAACACCACAATTGGAAGACCCCGGGACTCATGATGCCCCTTCCCACCCCTGATGGCCCATGGGAATGGACCCAATCAGATCATATCACGGGTCTACCCACGTCACAGGGATATGATGTGATATATGTCGTCATGGACCAGCTGACCAAAATGAGCCATTTCATTCCCACCACCACCCATGCCACAGCAGAAGAACTAATACAACTCCACCTAAGACACATGTGGAAACACCATGGAGTACCCAGGGTCCACAACACCGATAGGGGTTCCTTGTTCACAGCTGATTACACACGACGCTTCTTCAAAGTGCTCAACATTGACCAATGATTCTCCACGGCCTATCACCCGCAGACACAGGGACAGGTCGAAAATAACAATAAGTGGGTGGAGACCTACATCCGCATGTTCTGCAATCACCAACAGAACAATTGGGCAACCCTGCTCCACACAGCAGAGTTCGCCTACAACAACCACCATCACCCATCGATTGGCATGTCACCATTCAAATCGAACAATGGGTATGACATGACATTGACAGGAGAAGGACCAACACGAGGCAGGGACATCCCATTACGACTGGCCCTACTCACCAAACTCCATACACGTTGCAAACTGTGGCTGGACCAGGCCCAAAAGAGACAGGCCATACAATACAATAAGAAACACCAGGCGGTCCCAACCCTGAAACAAGGGGACCAGGTGTGGCTCGACTCTACGGATTTGGTTACCGATCGACCCTCTCCCAAATTAGAGGCACTCTGCTTCGGCCCATTTACCATTGAAAAGGTCATGGGGCCTCTCACGTACAAACTCGAACTACCAAACACATGGCGAGTCAATCGTGTGTTCCATCAGAATAAACTGCACCCAGTGACACCGGACAAGATCCCGGAAAGGGTACACACCACACGAACGCCAAACAATGTACAAGCAAGGGAAGGGGATATTATAATAACCAACCCAAACGAAACCATGGAGAACACCCCCAACCAACAACGACGAAATCCCCGCCGAACCTGACCAACATGCCAGTCACCCATTCAGCCAGCACAAAGCCCGAACAAAAGAGCGCCACAGCTCTGTACACCAAAACATGCCACACACGCCGTACCAGCCCCTCAGTAGTCGCCACCCCCTCACCAGCCCCCTCCGTATGCAACAATACCCCCCCACTCTTCTGGTCCGAGACACTGTCTCCCAAACCCATCACTGTCGAATCATGCTCATCATCCCCTCTAATCGTGAAAGGAACAGGAACTGCCGAAGACCCCATCGAGTTCTATTCCCCTGATATCACCCCACCACCATGCAAGCGAGAAGAACTCTCGCCCAAGATCCCTGAACCCCCACCAAAAGCAAAAGGAAAGAAGACTCTCAAGACCCCCTACTACTTCCACCGCACCCCTGACCAACAACCCAACCTCACTGACCTTGCTGCCCTCGCCTATATCGCCTCAAAATTCTCCCTTGAATACTCAGAAGCGACCCTCAATGATGTATTGTGGATGGCCGCGTGTGCCTTCACCATGCAAGAACAAGGGGAGATGACAGATAAACAGATCGAGACAGAAGTAAGGTCTCAATGGCAAGCGAGCTACGAAGATAAGGTTAAGGATTTATCGGGACGCTAAATCATAGAAAGGGGGAACTGAGACACTCTAGTACAAATAACCACATAAACATCACTCCCCCCATTGGCCCCTTTTCCGGACTATTTCTTTCGCTTTCTGTCCCACCTGCCCCCACATTCCATCACATTCCAGAAAGCTCTATGACGTACCCCCTATGATGCCTACTCACAAAGGACTCCATCTCGCTCTGACATCACCGTGTTTGTAAGAGTTCCAGAACATTCTCCCAATGTACATATATAAGCAGGACGAGTTAGGGGGACTGTTTCCTCACTCGACCTTGAAATCTTATCATTTCTTGTCGTCTCACTTCCCATCCCACATATCTCAAGCGTCCTTGAGCTCTGTGTGACGATCGTCTTGCTCGAATACCCTCTATACGCTACACTATCCACCTTTCCTCACTGTTAGCAGTTGAGTGCCTGATAGAGGAACCATAGAAGGTCCAGGTTCGCTGGTTTATTCTGTGTGTAAGAGGGACACGCAGGACTGCGCATTGTGGACAGTGTCGTTGTGTCGAATTTGGATTAGGCTAGCTCTGCCACATACCCAGCTCGACGTATTCTCACATTTGCTCCCGCCCTCGAATCTCATGCCTGCAAGGCAATTTCGATGCATATTCTACACCATTACTCCTCGGTTTTCATACATCAAGAGATGAGTGATGCCATTGCCACATCTCTGCCTGAAGTAAACTGCCTCGTTGGTCGACACTGTCACTCATTGACCTTCTAGCTCTAGTTTTAGTCGAATGTGAGCGAGACGAGAGTATTACACATGCGTAACAGGCACACTGAGGTTTATGCACCCTCCAAATATCCTGATAGCTGCACGTCATATGCAGTAACCGTCACTCCACGATCTGGTCCCCGATTTGAGTGACGGGCGCAACTCCACCGGCCTTCAAAGTTCACTTCAGGCTTTAAGCATCCGAACGCATTACCACTGCGAATACAGCTAAAGCACCACTGCTGGGGGCGCTGATTGCCCTTGTTGGCAGGTTGAATGAGCTCTTGTAAAGCGTACGGTTGCAGAGGGATGGCTACGAAGGGCCCAGCGAACTCCCCTGACAGAGACTCTTTCAGACGATCCGAAATATTTCGGTGGACTTCCAATGGGAAACGCAATGTGCGTATCGGATGGACCGATGGGTCCTGCGTAGCGAGATGGTTTCGTTTCTCGATGCAATCGCGAAGCTCAGACCACAGCCCGGGGTAGGCGATACTGTCCATCGTTGTCAGCTTTGGGCACAATGTGGGATTGTCCCATAGGCGGCTGATTAACTCATTGGTGGATGCAAATTGTTGACCTGATATCAATGTTTGCAACGAATGCAAATGAGGATCCAGTTGCAAATCGTCACACCACGGCCAACATAAGGCGCATGAAGTGTATGGTCGAAGTGACTATATATATCGAGTGTTTTGAGACCGTGCAACATTGCTTGCACCCGTTCATCGAATGGCAGCCCAAGAAAATCCTGCAATTCTGTCATTGCCGACCACAGAAAATGAAGCTTCGGTGCGTTGATAAACTGCAAAATCGGAGCAGAGCAATATAAAGCTCTAAGCTCAGGAAAATCGGTCAACGTAAACCGTGGTCCTTGCGGAGGATTCCCGAGGTACAACCGAAGCTCTCGAAGTGCCACCGATTGGTGGATCACAGGAAGGTACCAGTCGAGTTCTTGAGGTTTTGGTAGGGATTTCTTCGTAGGGAAATCTTTTGAACTATTGCCTCGACTTTTGCCGTATTTGACATTACTGATCGGTCGCCTGTACATGTTCGGCCAGTGCCTATCCACCCGCAAGAGAATGGGGTGGATCGCATTACCATTGTGCATGATCTCGAGATACTCAAGGGAAGGAGTACGGAGTCTTGGAAGCTGTGTCGTCTTTGGAGACACGTAGCCATAGTACCGTAGGTCCCGGAGATGTGGGAGCTCTATCACCGGAATATATTTGTCGTGTACGATCGCTGGTACTTGCAGCTCCAATCGTTGAAGATTGCATAGCACCTCGGGGGAGGGCCATATGAACGGCGCGTGTAGATATGGGACGTGTAGCAAACGTAGTTCCTTTAGGAATGGAACGGACTCTGTAAGCTCCCGCAGTAGATCACCGCAGAGATACTCTACGTTCCACTCGTTACCCGAGGCTGAGAGATATTTCCTGTCCGAGAACGAAAGAGCGACAGTCAAACATCTGATGATGGGCTGGGAGGCCAGCCGTTTGAACTCCTGCGAATCCCAAGGTTTAGACCGTTCATTTTTTACCCGATCGAGCGTAACATCGAGTGCAAGTGATTCCAAGCGGGGGTAAGTGAGGCACTTTACGAGTAGATCCCACCACCCTTCTCTTGAGGTGTCATCGAGTACAACATCGAGATTCTTCAGATTGTTGCACGTCAGGTTTTCCAATACCGTAGGTGCGTCCTTCATACCCAATCTCAAACTTTCAACTCTAGGCAGTTGTAATTCGCCCATATCCGCCACTTCAGGAGCATGAAGTACAAGAGCAGTGAGTGATGAGAGTAAGGGCAGTGATTTAATGAAGAATAAATCCGTTTCATTGATAGTGTTCTGATCATCGCTCGCACGTTCGAGCGGATGCTTCGAATGGACAGATCTATTCTCATTATAGGAAGCAGACTCAATCGAGAGCCGACAAAGGGAGCTTAGGTGCTTCCCGATATAGGAGTAGCTCGAGTGTTCGCATACGGCGCACATGAGGTATGAGGCCATTGATTACTTCATCCGATGCACATATTCCAGTGAACGCGATATCCAGCGGCCAATCTTTGGACAAAAGAAGGGAAAGCTGAAGCGTCTCGAGTATATCATCATCGTCAACGTCAATTCTGATGTCACTCCACAGTTTAGAAGTTTCGATGACCAGTTTCTTCCATGCCATACAAGTCATGGCTAACGGGGCCGGGGCATCAGGATCCGCATGGGCCGCCGCCTCGAATATTTCGCGTATGATTTCCACGGGCATTCGTGTGATTGGGTGAGGGTTAATCACGCGGTCTATGGCGCGTGCCTCCCTGAAGAGGGAGTTGACTCTTGCTTCAAAGCAAGCGAGCCGTAATGGTCAGGCATTGGGATTAATGTCTGGGTGCTATGAGACCCAATATGTAAATCAAGTCTCTTACAATACTCACCTTGGCATCCGGTGGCTGTCTGTGGCATTCTTGATTCGCTGCGATGATTTCATTCATCTTCGCCTTCGTATCTTTCAACGCTTGATGGACGTCATCAATGTCGAATTCTAATCCTTGATTCATCGCAGCTGTATTTGTGAAGTGTGATTTAGCTGTTGATTGTTGGCTGGAGTGGGGCAGTCCAAGGACTAAGCGAGCTCAACAACACACAACCGAGTCCATCGATATATATCGACATCGAGTACAGACACAAAAATAACAAAACAAGACCCATCACCTCCCAACGGCAACACTCGCACTGTCGACCCTCACCATATTATCCCAATCTGGACCCCCAAACGTAACCATAACATTCCACAATAAATCATTTCGTGCGCCCAACCCACCAAGTACGCCGGTCCCACGGAGGGGTGGCTTTGAATTATGCTCCCCATAGCTCCCGCCGATCCCGAAGCCAACAAGCCCACCACCAGCAGCCATTCCGCTCGCAAGTGGGTTGACATCCTCCTCGTCGACCACGCGCAGCGTCTCAAAGCACCTCTTCCAGTATCCGTCCACCATCCCCTTGACCTCCGGTTGAGCGAGCGATACATCGCCGCCGGGGGGCCTTGGTTTTGCGGGCTCAGCACGCTGCTCCTCAGGAAGCGCGTGAGGACCGCGCGGACGGCGGCCGAGTTCTTCATCTTCTTGTGCGTGTGCGTGCCGGCATGGCGACCGAGTAGAGCGCGAGCGCGCCTTTGTAGATGAACGACATCCAGTACTCAGTCCGGCACACGAGCGCGATGTCGTTGTCCGTCACGGGCAGCAGCCGCGCGAGGAACTGCGCAAGCGGCACGTCGACGAGTCCGGGATGCACCGGCTCAAGACCTCGCGGTTCGCGTCCGGATAGGCGATCCGCCCGAACGTGTCGAGCGCTGTGTCGAGGTTCGCAGGGGGGTGCCGCGTGAACGAGGGCGTGGCTTGGATCGCGGGCGGGTTGCAGTTATCGCTGTCCATGATTATGGCAATGAACAGCGCGTAGAGGCGCTTGATCGTCCGTGGTGGATTGTGCGAGAGGTCCAGCTCGGGACCTGCATTCCCGATGAGTGACAGTGCATCTTTGCGAATACGGAGGTTGTGCAATTTGAGGAACTTTGTCCGCGGGGTGGGGTCACCCTACGCGCATATTTACGTCGAGTATTCGAAAGTTGTCCATGTACCCCTTCAGATTTTTAGGGACGGATGATAAATTTGCGAAGATTTGTAGATAAGGCTGGTGTATTGAACCTATCATCCCGCCCTTTTTATCGTGCTTCAGCCCCGCGAAGAGCTCTTACTCTCGATCGTGCGATGGGCGAAGGGTGTTAGAGAGAAAATAATGACTAAGCTGGGGTTCGAACCCGGGACCTCCCCATATCTAGTAAGGGCGTGTTAACCACTACCCAGCCTTTTAGTTGGAACTCCAACAAAGGGGGCAGCTCCGGCCGCGCGCGCGACGGGGGAGGGTGTGGGAGTGCTATGCTCATGAATACCTGAATACACGATGGACGGTTGTATAAGATTTATCATGTATCCAGTAGTGAGCTCCCATAACCATTTAAAGAACACGAGCGAAGCAGTAAGGCTCAGCGTCCAAGCGTAACAATACTGTATATAATAGTTACCTGCGAATCAGTAACTGCAGTTGCATATAATCAGTCACTAGGTAAAGAAAGGACTACGAGGAGAAACTCACGGCTCAGCATCCAAGTGTAACAACGCTGAGCCTACAGGTTCACAATATGACTTATTTTGAGTATCAGATGTCCATGGGGCGAACGTGCTGCAGGCCACGTCAACTGTCCCCCCGTGAGCGGTGCCCAACACTTGCCTCGCCTTAATGGCAAGAAGGATGGCGGTGTGTATCAAAGCCGAGTGTTCCCACAACACTGAGCAGTGATTCATCAGCTGTATTCGCAGTGGTATCGCATTCGGATGCTTAAGACCTGAAATGGACTCTCAAGTCCTGGACATGTTCATCACGTGGGGTTGCGACCGTCACTGTAATTGAGGCCCAGATCGTGGAGTAACAACCACTACTTATAACTGTTAGAATTAGGGAGGCGGGCAGCGTATTTGTTCCCGAGAATATCACTTTCGGGCCGCTGGTCTTGTATTTTGTCGATAGGAATTGGAAATGGAAGAGGCTTAAGACGAATCTGAGGCGCGAGGAATGGTCAGGAAGGAAAGGGTGGTTGAGTCCTATTCGAGATTCAGACCGGAAACTCTAGTGCCAATGGAATACAGGATCTTATATAGGTCTCTACAAGACGATTGTCCGTTGGTACGCAGTCTGACGAAATCGAGCCTCGAAATCAAATGTAGCTGTGAAGAAGCAGAGGGATGTCGCAGGTAAAGAAATAATAGGAAATTAAAGATCGGAATAACATTCATTCATGTCTGCATAGGGTGAATCGCGAGGAATCGAGGAAGAATATATCATGGCTGAAAGGGGTGGTGATCAGCGGGCTTGGAATCTCATGCGCCAAGGTCTCCGAGCCTCGATAGCGAAGCGAAGCGATTTCGATCACTTTTCGCTTATGACTTGCGAGGGAATTGCGTTCGCTTCGGCTGAGCCCTTTGTAAACCACCCGTCCCTGATTCGAACTGCAGCTCTCAAGATATTTGGAGGGTGCATAAACCTCATTGTGCCTACGTACGGTACTCTAGTCTCACTCAATTTCTACCAAACTAAAGCTGGAAGGTCAGAGAGTGAACACTGTGGACTCAACATAGACTGACCATCCAGGCAGAGATTCAGACTCATCCGGGATCACTGGATGTATGAAAACCGAGTAGTGATATGCACCCAAAATGCTTAAGTGCATGAGATCCGAGGGTGAGAGTACCCACGAGAATACGTCAAGAGGCAGTCCTATCACCCAAAGCTTTCGCCTTTCGAGGGCTCTCAGCAAACAAGGGTTGGGTTGCTGTAGAATAGTATTCGTCGGCTAACCATGCTTCGTTGCCTGCCTTAGTATCATCCTTCCTCGTCTCGATCTTCCCGACTTGCACCGACTCCTCTTAATTACTTTGGCCACCCACTGGACACCTCCCAGTACCTTCCAACTCGTGCTGATGTGGAGCTCCTTGGTCCGCCTCTGTTGGATATCGACTGGGCTAACGGCTCAAGACGCTCGGAGATGCGCGCCTCAAGCTCACGACGTACATCCATGTTCCCAACAGGTTCTTCTACAAGCAGCAAGGTCAGCTCTCGTCCTTGCGCCAGCGCTCCATGTGCAACGAGTATCTCTGAGGTCGCGGACATGGGGTCGTGCTGGTACGGTGTATGACAGTCGGGGTCAACGGTCATAGACCGTGGAGGCCGAATGGTGAGAGTACAGTAATTGATGAGCACGGACTTTTGTACGCCAAGTGCAATATTCCGCGGAGGAACATACAAGACAGCATGGAAGCGGTTTGGGAATAGCCCTCCTGAGCGGGAGCGGGCAAACCAGCGTGCGCTCTCGGTGAGGGTGAACATGGGACTGTGATTTAGAAGGACGGGCAAATGACCTGTGCCGTACGCAACAGCGGAGTCGACGTTCCGGGCTAATATCTGCGCGACGCCAGAGGATGCGCTTGGTCGTCACTTCAAAGGCCGGAGGCTGGTTATGGAGGTTATTAGTCGCCCGACATCTGGCACTGAAGACCTAACGTACCAACGGTTTGAACTCCTCGGCGATGGTGAGTACCTGGGCTCAGAAAGGATCAAGTAATCGTTGTTTGATCGATCTCTTCCTGGCAGCCCTCATTGACCTCTCCGTTCTACGCACTCTTTTTGAGAAGTACCCTTCTGTTGGTCGGAACGAGCTCAATCGTCTGCGTGCACACTGCGCCTGTTAGTCCAATATTAACACCCATCGGCGACAAGAAGCTTGGGCTACACAAGAGGATCGAGGCGACCTCTCTACAGCTCATGGGGGCGATGAAGGAAGCAGTGGAAGTTTTGGTCTGTTTGGGAGAGGTGGGAGAATGCGGTGTTTGCAAAAAGCATTACTGTTAGATAAATAGTGCGCCCCAATAATTGATTTAAAGCCAGAAGGACGTTCGAAAAATGGATTCGGCCGCACGGTTCCAGATCACCGTCAGCGCCTCACCTTCTACCTACCAGCTCACCTATATATAGTCAATATCCCCCGAACCACCTAGATCTGGAAAACTAACCTGGTAAATGTTTCATTGCGGGGATTGGGTCTACGAACTGGTAACATGAACCGTTCGAGCGAGTAGTCTTATTCAATAGTTCCTATTCAACTCATATATGCATTATTCCGCCAGATGGTCATATCCATTGCCATTTTTGAAGGGGTAGCTTCCGGTCTAGGCTCCAAAAACGAGAACGGCTCGGTGTTCCTGGTTCGCCCTGTTCACCCAAGCGCCACGACTGCTAAGTTTGTTTAGGGCATCTATTGGGTGCATAGGAATTGGATGCTCATAGTCGAATGTAGGCGCTTGGTCACCGCACGTCAAAAGTGCCGATTCCAGTGGGTGCACTTTTAATTACCAGCTCGTTAAGAGGAGATGATGGCTTGGCTTTTCCTGCCTCGCCGGACGTCCCGCGCGTGCTGGCATAAACTCGCGTGAGTTGAGATGGACGTGGATAGTGTGTCTCGTGTCTCTTTACGCCTGTCCTGGGACCACGAGAACATGTTGGCTGTACCTGTACGTCTATGGATAGACTCGGGAAACGGCGTGTGACGAGGAGAGCGTGGAGAGCGTGGAGAGCGTGGAGAACGAGGCAGAGGCCAAATCGAGGGATTTCGTGCGATGGACGTGCTGCCTGGGAGTAGCGGCGAGGAACGATCTGAAGGATCGTCTTTGACTGTCTCGTGTGTGCATCGTGGCTTGCACCAAGTGGTGGTTTCTTGTCCAAATTTGGTTGTGGAACTTGCCTTCCTTTCACGAAAAACCACCCCGGCCTCCTTGACGATATCACGACCAGCGACGACGACGACTACGATGACGACGTCTCCTCCTGATATCTCCTCTCTTACCCTCTCTCCACAGCGCGCACGGCATCATGACGCCTACGACAACTCCCAATTCGACAATCGCTATCAGCACTTCCAGACCTCACCCGCCGTCGTTCCTTCCCCTGGTCAGCGCAGGGCTCTACCCCAGGTCAGTCTGCCTCGAGCGATTCTGTCTGAATTTCTGCTTAATTTCTTGACCAGGCGTGGCTGGAGGATCAGTCACAGGCGGCGGTAGTGGTGGCGGCTTCATCGGTGGATACGCGTTCGTTGTCACCTGGCCAGACGGACGACATCTCCTCGAGTGGAGGCTCCCCTCCCCAGCAGAGCGCCCTTAATCCCCTGATGCCACCGCCTCAGCCGACTGGCACTCCGGCAGCCGCTGGCGAGGATGAGATTATTCCGACTGCCATCGTTATCAAAAATATTCCTTTCAGTGTAAAGCGTGAGACCCTCCTCGAGATTATCGTATGTCCTCTGCCGTTCTGCTGCGATTGCCACTGATGTCCGCTTTTCCAAGGCGTCACTCTCTATTCCGACCCCCTATGCCTTTAACTACCACCTCGATCCTATGGGACAATTCCGCGGCCTCGCTTTTGCAAATTTCCGTGTGGCCGCAGACGCCGATGCCGTCGTTGCTGCCCTCAACGGGTTCGACGTCCAGGGCCGCAAGCTCCGCGTCGAGTACAAGAAGGTTCTTCAGGCAGGTGAAAAGGAACGCATCGAACGTGAAAAGGCGATCAGGAGGATGCGCTCGATGCAGCTCGAAAAGGAACAGCAGATGCTCGGCGCCGGCGGGCCCGTCGGGTCCCCCTACGACGAAGGATACTCCCCTCTCCACGCCCCAATCATGTCCCAGTCGCGCTCTTTCTCGGGTGCGCTGCCCATGGTCGCTATGCCGGGCATGCCCGTCCCCCAGCCGTACATTCACCCGACTCAGCCTCCATTGGTGAGTTCCATGACTACTCCGAACCTGTCTACGCATAAGACGACATCCGCCGCTCAGACGGAGCTCGACCTCAACGATTCTGCGACACTCGAAATTTACTCCCGCGTCTTGCTCTTCAGAGACGACCCCATGCGTGATGAGTTGGCATTCTCCCGCTCACTCAATCCTAAGCAACGCCGCATCGTACACCTTGTGGCACAAAAGCTTGGAGTATACCATTACAGCGTCGGCGAGGGTGATGAACGGTACGCAGTTGTCACCAGGCGTGAGCCTAACAGGAATCCCGAGACACCAGGAGCCTCGACATCCGAACGGATCGGCCCTATCCGCCACCACTCGACGCAAGCGCTCAACCGTTCTTTCCTCTCACCGACCAGCGCTTCCTCGGCTAACCTCTTCTCGAGCTCGACGAGCACCAGTAGCGTGTACCATAAAGCCTCGACCACCGCGAATAGTAGCGCACTCCGGACCAAAAACTCCATGCCAGATATAAAGTCGCTCTACACGCCTCAGCCACGCCTGACCACGCGCGCATCGAATGGGAACATCAGGGAAGGATATGCCACGTTCTCTTCGCCTATCCGGAGGGCACCCAGTAGCGGCGCGCCGACCGTCAGCCAGGTTTTCGGTGGTACATCAGGTATCCCCCCGGTGCCCGAGCTCGGACTCGGCGCCGAGGGTGGGTCGGGCAGCGGAACTAACACTCCTGGTGGTACCTCTGGCAACGTCGTCAGGCAGCCCCGTGGTCCCGGCGTTGGAGGCTTTTTGAGAAGGCGGGAGAGCGGCGTTGGACCTACTGATATGGGCCGCACTATCAGCTCTATGGGTGGACTCAACGCTACCACCCACGAGCCTCTGGAAATTTAGATAAGATTGTCGTTTCGGGAGAGTGGTGCCGTGAAGTTGTTGGCGGGGGACGAGAGATTCTCATGGAGATGGCGCGAGGATGCACGGGTCCACGTTCACAAAGTCATCGGTTGATGCGATCAATCGTACTTTATGACCCCATACAATGTATCTGATCCACCCTTCCCATACCCCAGTTTGTTCCTGTTACCACTCACCTGCACTACATCTTCCGCTATGCCCTCCACATCACCACCTACGTACTCCGTATATATAAGTAGTAACTCTTGCTCATCACCCCGTCTGCGCTGAAAGTTTGTTAAATACTGGCCTTTCCGTTCGTCATCCCACTACCTCTCCCTTCTTAGCTTTCTGCCACCGAATTTACTCTTAGTACGTAGATCCTTTTTGCGATTTACCTAGGCTTCTGTGAAGCAGGGGTTTTTAAGTCTGAACAACCCGATTGGGAGTTGGCATTCAATACATGGTCTGGTGACGACCGAAGAGTTGATTCGATTTCCAGAAACAAGGCGCGTACCAGCACAAATCAAACAGAAGCCAATTTCGCCAAAACGTGAGTGATCTCAACTCTTCGCTAGATCGCTATAAAGAAACCAACATGCGTTAATTTTAGACGTCAACCCCCGAGACGCGACCGCGCAATTCGGCATTGCTTGCCCCATGTCGATGGTTGACTGCAAACTTGATAATTCCATGCTCGCCAATACAAATGTTGAGGATCTCCAATCGTAAATTAAATAGAACATTTCCAACCCTTTGCGATATAGTATTGGTCAAACCATCTTTGCTTCCATCATGGTGATTGGCGCATATGGGGAAACTGGGAAGGATTTCCCTGAAGGATTGTATCCATTATTTTGAATTGAAGTACTGAGTATTATGGGAATGGTCCCGGCTTGTGGGCTAAGCCTTCGATGAGTCATATGCTGGGTAAGTACCGTTCCGGATGGCCATTAAGTAATTCACTGTAGGCTGCTAATTTGCTCCTTAAGAGAATCCAGAATGTCTGTCAATTCATGATCACCTTCCACACACCTGTCTCTGTCAGCATTCCTTACTCCTGTATTTCAATGCAAGCCTTCCTACCTCACAGTCACTTTTACCAACCATCTTCAGTACAGGGACTACTCCTTCATAGCCAACGCCATCATTGGAAATACTAATGGTATCAATTGCATGAGCTATGTCTGCAATGGCTGCCATATCTTCACTGCATCCTTGACTATACCATCTGAATCTGGATATGGAGATTTCTGCTGCAGTTGGCCAGCCTCTGGAAGGGCATACCAGGAGTGTGTGGTCCATTGCTTACTCTCCTGATGGGCAAAACATCACCTCTCGACCCGGTGATGAGACTAATTAACCTGAGATACCAAGACAGGTACTGCAGTTGGTAAGCCTCTAACGAGCCACGGTCACTCTGTGCGGTCAATCATTGATTCACCCAATGGGCGACACATCACCTCTAGATCTGATGGTAGAACTACCCATGTAAGGAACTTTTTCACACGCTTCCATCCCAGCTTTCTGCTGGTCGCCAATGCGTACTGAACTTTCTCAACACTCCGACCCATATTGTTAGATCAAAGGCTCAGAGGGTGGCTTACTATTTTGGACCCCAGACTTGTATAGGCCTGCATTCACCTGATAATCTATCCCCTCAAAATTTCAACAGTGCCACCCTGGTCTTCTTAGTACTCTGTGTTCATAGATTGGTGCATCGGGTGCTCTTTGGTCACTGCATTCCCAGTCCCTTGTTCCTGAATGTCTCGGTTGTCACAAATAGGCATTAAAAGGACCTCCTCCGTGGATATTCAGCTCTGTGGAAAGCGATACCGGTACCCTGCACCGGTGCAGTGCAGGCACTCGGTATTCACCCAGTGCCTCACTGGGTGAAAAATCACCTGCGTCAGGTACTGGTGTGCCACCATGCCAGGCAC
>Ga0307513_10006725_pt1 | contig 15005 bp, 15 predicted proteins | sample 15_EM_MG_FD_202174 | JGI IMG/M metagenome (GOLD analysis project Ga0307513, IMG submission 202174) | Populus trichocarpa ectomycorrhiza microbial communities from riparian zone in the Pacific Northwest, United States - 15_EM | ecosystem: Host-associated > Plants > Roots > Unclassified | place... | reverse complement strand
GATTACAGGATTCCGGTATGTGCGCAGCTACTGGTAATGATCGTGATTGCAGGAAGGCTATCGCTCTTGGGTTTTGTATTTAAACCAGTCTCCTGGCTAGCAGGAGACAGCAGACTTCGACAGACCCTCAGTCTAAGAATACACTTGGTTGAACGGCAATCCCTGAGTCCCTTAGCCCAACTTGTCCTTCAACTATTATCCTTCTAAAGCTACCGGTCCCTTGAAGCCTCCCTTAGCACCAGCGCTAGCAGGTCTACCGCCGGTCCTATTGTATTTTCGTTAGACAGGAATAAACCTGTTACAACCAGCTACTTATACATTAAGTCAACTCGAGCAAGGCTTGATAGAATATAATTAAAGAGGGTATAAATTATGGAAATTGAGAAGTCAGAATGAAGTTATTGTTAACTGTCTGAGTCTGGAACTAAGCCTCACGTTCTTTTGCCTTTTACCACACGCCTGCCTGAGTCACACTGCTGAAATATTTCTAAGCTGAAGACCCGACCATTAATCTTATACCCTAACTCAAGCTCCTGTCTGCTAGCCCGGGATTCCCTTGTTCTAGGTTTCAACATTCCAGCGATCCGTCCACCTTGTACCAATTTGACTGCCTTCCCCCAACCATTTGCCCGCTCAAATCCACACATCTCCAATTGGTACAGTTGTCCTATCCGCGGTAACCGGCTATTGGCCCAAGGTTGGTCTATTGCTCACTATCAGCTTTCATAGTTCTGGTTGGGTGTACACTTGCTGCAGGTGAGATCCAGTAACTGCTTACAGAAAACAAAGTCTGCCTTCATTCTGCCAAAGGGAATGGGAAAAAGGTTGATTATTTCATCAGGGCCAAATGTCCAGGTATAAAACTGATCCATTGGAGCTTCCGCGATTGGGGCCCTTGTCATCGCCTTAGGTGTAAATAAAGGAAAGGCGGCAAAGGTAGATGCCAGTAGCAACAAGATGGTTATGGTATGATATTCTTATGAGTATCTAAGTGGAGGATAATTACATAGCATAATTACCAACTTATATATAAGGGTTATAATCTGGAATCACCTTTAATCACTCGGACAGGCACTGAGTGTCTTCGTCACTACATGGTATTCAAGTATTAGATCCTCATCTTGGGTTTGCTTTCAATAGTGGCGACAGCTTCGAGAGACCCCATACTTGCAGGTTTGATTCAACATTTGGTTGCCATGTAGGACGGAAGGCACTGTATGAGAGTGTTCAATTGGAACTAGTCAACTCACGTAAAAGATCAAATTTGGTTACCTCAGACTATGATTGAACAGGGTATATCAACCCCTATTGGATTTGGACTAATCCTATGCCCAAAGCACAGTGGTGAATACCAATTCATGTAGCTGCTACTGAGCCTAATCCTAGAGTGCGGCTATTTTCAAAATGTAATTCTCATGCAACCATACACCACCATACGCACAAAATTCATACCGAATAAAATTCATATACACAATGGTTCCTACGCATGCATGTTCGTATACTCAATTCATTGACTCAAAAATTATGCGAGCAATGAAATGGATCACAGAATGGAAGCCAGCTTGGGTACTTAGCTTAGCTGGGCCAACTTATAACCTTCATTCATATGCCTACCACAGCTGTACTTTTATATAAATATCATTCGGGATCCGAGGGGATCTGTTATTGTACACGGATAGCTAGAACCATCTCAACTTAATCTCTTTCCAACTAGAATCTTGCACGATGGGCAGCCAACGGGGGCTCTACACCTCCGAGGCAAGAAGTCATACCTATTTTGGACGGTGGCACGAAAGCCCTGCATGCGAATACTCTCCATCGTTATCCCCATTCTCGGTAGAATCCAGCCCATATGGGAGCGAAGGCCAGGTAACACCAACCCCAAGACCACTGACTGGTGTGGCCCATGCACCCTTTTCAAGTTCCACAACACCCTGGGGCTCCGATTCAGTAGCGCTGCCTCCTGGAAACCAAGATCACCCCCAGAATCTGCTTCATCCACTAGTTGTGACTTTGTCAACAAGCGACACTGTTACATTTGAGATATTTGGAAACTGTTATCTCTATACGGAGGAATATAATGAGAGTTGGATGTAGTGGTGGCAAGGCACAACAGGGAATATAGCCTATACTGCGAAAGATCTTGGCAAGAAAAAGATAAGGTGGAACTCGGATCTTCGAGGCACGGAGGAGTGGAAATACTTTCAAGAATATGCCGACTGTTTAGATAGTGCTATTGGCACGCATCGAGTAATGTGTCCAGAAAGGTTCTAGCTCACACAAGTGGGACGGGGACTAGCTCGATGCATGACCATAACAGGTCCTCTGATTGTCTCAAATCGAGAAATATTAACCGATATGATGAGGGGGCCGGAAGCATGCTTGGTATAGATGTTCTTACGTTATTTCAAAAAGGGACTAAAACTGGAAATAGGTGTAGGATTATGGATCTGGCCACACCAGCAGGATTCAATTAGCAGGATTTCGAAGAATACTTTCTAAAAGCGTTTTTAGCAACGAATCTCGACTTTAATTGCTCAAACAACCTTGCCTTTGGTCGTGTCATCAAGTACATTCATCCGGAGTCGAAATCCCCAGCCCAACGACATTAACTCGGCATTTGAAACAGCTGGAAAAGTCTATGGTGGATGATATTCGAACATGTGTACCTGCTGCAGGCGGGATTTCCCTGGCTGCCAATAGATAGACTTCACGGAACAAACTTGCTTTTTCGCCATTGTCGCTTATTGGATCTCGGATCGCTGGCAGATAGAGGAGGTACTGATTGGCTTCGAGGAAATGAGGGGTTCTCATATGGGGGCTACTATGGCAGGGATAATTAATGATGTTCTAGCAAGATAAGGGATTCAGGATAGAATTCTGGGTTTCACCACCGATAGTGCCAGCAATAACCAAACGCTCCCCGAAGCCTTAAACAATGCTTGGAGTTTACTATCGGTTGAATGGTGTCAATTGGAAAATCATATTCCATGTATGGGCCATGTTCTTCAGCTTATCCTCAGTGCATTTATGAGTTCGATCAAGGTGAAATCGCGGGATGGTTATATGCTGTCTGGCTTTAAGGCGGGCTATATCGAGAATGTTATGAGATTGGATAATGGCTTTCACAAAACAGTAGAAAAGGTAATGTGTCTAAGATCTCCTACCTTAGCACCTATATTACAAAGGCATACCCACAAATTCATACCCACAAATTCATACCCACAAATTCATACCCACAAGGGTATATGCACAAATTCATAGTTCCAAATTGAATGCCCTCCAATGTCAAAGTAGAACCAAGTGTTTTCCCCATTGTTCCAACCTAAGATACCTTTAGTCAGAGATAATGCTACTAATAGTTTATAGCATCGGAAAATGAGTATTGCAGTTGGTCCGTCAGCTCAACGGCCTCAACACTTTCATCGAGATACAGAATAACCGGGTTAAGATCCCTAGTACACTACTTTATGGTGTCAAAACACGGTGGAACTCAACCCCAAATATGTTGGAGAGATTTGTACGGCTACGGCAATTCACCTAGGACTGGTTACAAACCTATGCCGAGTTTACGCCTCTCTGATCAACCCCGGAAGAGTGGAGTCAGATTCAATACATCTTGGAAATTCTTCAACCATTATGATTTTGGACTTTGTGAATGTCAAAAACATGTGGCGACACTATTCATCGCGTGTTTCAAGTGTATCAAGATATCTTTGATCATTTGGAAATGCAAATTTCCACGTTAGAACGGAAGCAGAGGCAATGGAAGGTTGATATTCGCGAGGGGCTAGTGAAAGCTAAATTGAAGGCAGCCCCTTACCACGGTAAAACCAAAAGTCTAAGAGGTCCTCTGTTCGGCATTGAAACTTGCCTAAATCCCTATTGCAAACTCAACCTTTTTCGAGAATGGGATCATGATCCTAGTGGGGAGACTGAGTATGAGAAGTCATATAAAAAGGAGTTCATAGCGTATTATGATCTGTACTATGCACCAATAAATAATCAGGCACCTGACATGTCAATTCCATGGAGTGGTCTGAACAGGCAATCCAAACAATGTTACTCTTCGAGCCACAGAGCAGTTATCCTGAGTGAGGCACTAGCGTACCTCGAAACCGATTCTGAGATTGAGCCGCCTGAGGCAGACGCTCAGGTTACATATCCCACATATGAGGCCTGCCCAGCCGGGATTTTTTACAAGGCAAATATACTGGAGTAGTGGAAGGTTAATGCAGGAAGATTCCCCAATTTAGCTCAGACGGCTAGGGATATTCTCGCTGTTCAAGGGGGTAGTGTTGGAGTAGAGCAGGTGTTTCGCATGGCAAGAGATGTGATTGCCTATCGGCGCTCACCACTCAAAAGCAGTACAATTGGATCTTCAATGCTGGTGAAACTCTACGAGAACGAAGAATTACGAAGAGAGCTAGCAGATCATGATAGTGAACGGGAGGCAGAAAAACTGCAAGAAATGGCTGCGGCGGAGGATTATTGTTATTGGGCTGATAGGAAGGAAGAAAGTATAGAAAGCAATAATGGCTGTATCTCTGATAACGACGAATCAGACAAGAAGGACACCAAATGGTCTTTCGTTGATTAGGATGGCAAGCGAGCATTGGGAAGAGAGCCAAAGGCTATACTACCTGAGTGTGGACTGGCTGAATCTTAATATGCACGGCCTGGACCATCTCGAAACCAATGTGTAGATCACTTGGGAGGCTCTGAGGAATCAGATCCTGAAGAAAGAATCTGGGATAGTAAAGTCAACAGGTATGTTGCATCCGACACTGATGAGGAGGAAGGATCACAAGAGGGTGAGGTGGACATTCCTGGTGAAGGACTGAGCGATCTTGAAAGTATCGACCATCAGGGTGACGAAGATTCCGGCTACATAGCAGGCTCAAGGGGCCGCCTGGAAGAAGATTGTTCCGAGGAGGAGGCACTATCGGCCACCACTGATCCACTACCGGTTATAAGTGTAACCCGCCGAAGAGACCAGACAGGAACTAATACCATGATTTGAGTTCCACCCAGGAAGGGTGCCGGAACTGGGGGGGAAAAAAAGAAAAGATCCCGTTTCCACTAAGTTGATTTCGTGTAAAATAATTATAAACTCATAGAATTTGACTGAGTAATTGAGAAGGCATTTTTACTATTGTGTAAGTTGTCCTGGTGACCAAGACATGCGGAGAAGGTGTCAAATGAACAATGTATAGTGTAGTGAATAATGAGTCGCCATGGATTGATTGGAAAATGCCCTATATAATTGGAGGAGTGAATGTGGTATCGGGCGGACGGGGTCCATTTTCTGACCCTCGTCCGCTGGATGACACGTGCACACCCCCAAGTAAATGTAAGACTGAGTAGAAGGATTCTATGATTCAGAGGCGGAAATTCAAGCAGTCTGAATACATTGTCCATTTATTCGAGTTCTTACCATAAGCTACAGGAACAGGAGCATCGTTATGAAAATCATTCGCACAGCAAAATCATATGCACACAAATACACTCAGAAAATATCATACGCCCAGAAAGATCATATGCCCACAAATCATAGGCTCAGAAAAAATCATACGCCCAGAAAGATCATACACACCCAAATCATATGCACACAAAATCATACGCTCAGGAAACTCATAGGCCCAAAATAATACACTGGTAATGATGTCGTAGATAATACGCACTAGTGCAAAGGATAGTTGCATTGGCTCTAGTTAGTCGAGTTTGTGAGGTCATAGCGTGATTTGTCTTCCCCTATATTCTTTCTGTTTCCCCTTTTCTCCCATAGACACAGAAACCATTCGCCCCGCCGCCCTCTAAATCTATGTCCCGTGCTGCGTCCTCTTGAACCCAAGGTCCTCCTTGCCCGAGTTCCTCCCCACCCAAGTCTCTCCATACCCGTCATCCACTGGAGCACATTTGGATACCTTTATCGTCGCTCTATAGCACCCGAACTTCGTTCTGTCTGGCTTTGAGCGGGAGGGAACCTTGCTTTAAGCGAGTTTCTGTGGCTGCGGAAGCCTACGAGAGGGCTATCAAAAATGAAGAAGAGGGATGCGGAGAAGCGCAAGTGGCATCGCGAATGAAGAAAAGCTGCCAATCACCTCCACAACTCTGAACACGGGAGTGAAGATATTGCAAACTCTACCATGGATTCCAAAGGTGTGGTTTTCTCTGCTATTTAACCGATCTCTCTGAATGGGATTGAAATTAGCAATCGTTGTATTCAGCTTTCAACTAGGTCGCACATCTATATTGAGGGAATATACTAATCTCCTCGTCGCTTGTATTACATTCGCGGGAACCATGTCTAAGTCTGAATATTGATAAGGTTTATTCAATGAAAAGGATTATTTCCCACATGTTGAAAACCCCCACTCATCCACACTTCAGATACCACCAATGTGGCGATTTTGACGTTCTGGACTCAATCCTTTCGCGACCTAAACGGCAGCCGGATAGCAACTTGAAGGAGGGTTTTCAGGAGGAAAATGAGCCCCAATTACACCGGATCACTAGTGACATTGTTATAATAAAGGACAAGTAAGTAATTCATCCTTTGGGCTAAGACTCAGCTTATATACTAAACTATCTTTAGGCACGGAGTCCCATGTGTAATTATAGCTTGGAATAGCAAGGCATGTTAGGTATTACCGCAAGTTCAACCAGCGGTACACAAATATGTTGCGTCACAGAATATAGCGGCAGATCATACCCGACATGGTGCAAGTGGTACGCGGAAGCACTATAGGCAAAGCAAGATGAAAGGCGCTCAAACCACTCATAACGCTGCGAGTGATAGTATGAAGGATGCTACAACCCTGAGTTCTCCGGCAGGAACCTGGAGCTGCGAACATAACCCAGACAGTACTTTGAGAACCAAAGGCTGTATCATTGAACACCGTGCCTTCGTTCCACGAATGGGATCACGAACACAGAATATTTAACTTGGACCCGGGCCAGCCCAGTCATATCACACCAAGTCAGCAATTCACGCGCGAAAAGAATTCGGCCACCAGCTTTTACCATTGACTCAAACTGTTGAGGCCCTATTTCAGACATTCCTCTCAGAGTAGCATTCCAAATACACAGCAGTCTATAAGACGATTTACAATGGGAAATCTGACAATGTTGACGAGGCATTTGGAATATGGACCTCCAGCTCACTTGTCATCAACGCGAATAGCAATAACCATAAGGATCTGCAGGATGTATGCCATGGGTCGTGTCTGATAGTAGTATTGGGAGACTTTGAGGGCGGCGATGCCTGCTTGTCTGAGCTTCGAGTCAAGATTGATTGTACCCCTGGTATGTAGAGACTCCCTCCCATCTCATCCAATTCCAATAAGTGACTAAGATATATTCTCTAGGTTCCATTATTTTCCTGCATTCCTATGCAGTGGAACATTATATTTTCTCTTTTGTGGGAAATTGGTGTAGTGTTGTCCACTTTACACATCAAGCAGTGCACGATGCATATGTGGAGAAGACGGGGAAGCCATTGTGGGAGTTCAATAAGATGCATAAATGGTGGCAGAAGTTGCGCATGCATCTAAATGTATAATAATGTTCCTAATCATTGATTTTTCTAGTTAGTATGGGTATATACTTTTGAGCTTGGCCTGCCCTCGTTTGCAAGGCTGTGCCCCCAAAATCATACGTCCAAACTTTACGCCCAAAGCTATACGCCCATAGCCAAACCATACGCCCAAAGCCAAACCATACGCCCAAAACCATACGCCAAAGAGAGTCACCTAAAACCATAGCTTTTGATACACCATAGTTATGGCCCAGCTTAACCAACTATCTGCAAGTTTAAGGTAAGTGATTGCCTGAACCTCAGATGAGATTTAAATAGTGGCTAGTGTTTGGGTGGATGGCTTGCAAGATATGTGAGACATGGCGCCTAAACCAATAGTCTTAGAATGAAAAGCCGAAAGCTGAATGCCCAAAGGCATAAGCCAATGCTGAATGCCCAAAGCCATAAGCACAAAGCCATACACCCTGAATGAGATCAGGAAATGATAAGCCGGAGGAGACTGGCATATCTTCAGGAAGAGAGGAATCGTGCATTCATAACTATACAACTATACGCTTAGAGTTATGTACCCGGAATCATATGCATAGAAGTACTTAGAAACATACCTAGATTATAAAGTTACAATCATATACTGAGAGTGATTTCCAAAGTCTATTTATCTCAAACTAGAAGCCCAAATCATAATAATAATGTGAGGACTATATTCCAATCCTATCTTTTGAGATAGTTGCCGAATTGCTATATGGAAAATCCTCATAGTGGAGTCATCATAGTAGACATACAAAATAATTAGGGGGTGTTTGGCCAGCCAATTGTGATCTCAAATTGTGATTTCAGATCAGAATTGAGAGGCCAAACACCCCTCAGATTTCAACCTGCCATTTGTTTAGTCACAGAATATCACTCGTAGGAATGAGTGGGGCCCTGCACAAGGGCCAGAGTGGGGGATTAGGAGACGTGGGCCCGTCCAGGCAATCAGCGGAGAAAGTAAAATACCCGCCATGCCCGATAGTTCGGCCAGGGCCCCGTCTCATACAAGGCGGGAGGAACGGCATAGAGTGGACCCTGGGCCGGAGTAACCGTGGGGTCAGAAAGTGAAAACCCGCCCCGCCCCGCCCCGCCCCCCTAACGAACACTAGTTCTTGTGGGTATTGGTAGCTTCGTGGGCTTCTGTTTCTTCAGTAGGGTCTTGGGCGTATTCTGCTGGTCCAGTATCATGTCGATAAAGGCGGGAAAGGGCATCAGCTAAATAGTTTTTTGCCCCCGGCTTGTAAACTACCTTTGCCATATACTTTGCTAGGTGTGTATGCCAGCTCATTTGCTTCCTAGTTGATGTTCGATCCGTCCTCAGATACATCAGGGGTTGGTGATCTGTAACAATCGTAAACTCATGTCCTGCAAGGAGGTGATCAAATGCTACCAAGGCATCCATGATCGCTAGTGCCTGCTTGTCTGTTATCCCATAGTTCATTTGCGTGTTAGTGAACTTCCTGCTGTGAAATGATGCTGGTCGTGCAGTTTCAGGTGGTTCGCCTTGTCCAACCCAGGCTCCAACTCCTGGGTCTGAGGCATCCGTTATTAACCCTATGGGTACTCCAGATTCGTGGTTAATAAGACTGATGACCTCCTTATTATCTGCAACGCTCTTGGAATTCTGAAACGCTGTATCATGAGTTGGTGTCCAGACAAACTCCGCATTTCCTGTGAGGTCGGTCAGGGGTGCAGTGATCGTTACAATGTGTGGTAGGAATTGGCCAATCTAGTTGACTAATTCTAAGAACTCTCGTAGTTCTTTCCTGTCTTTATGTGTTGTCCATTCTCCTATTCTCGTGATCTTCTCAGGTGAGGCGTGAAGTCCGTCATCGTCCACAACATGTCCTAGCACATTCATCTTAGGTGACAAGAACTCTGAGTTCTTTCTGCTAGCGAAGAAGTGCGCTTCCTTCAGCTTTCTGCAGACCTTCTTGATGTGCTCCATGTGCTCGTCTTCTTTGTTTGAGAATATGAGTATGTCGTCAATGTAAACCCACACAAACTCTCCAAGATAATCCCTCATTAGATGCTACATGATTCGCATTAATGTTGCAGGTGCGTTCATATCACCCTGCAGCATCACCTTGCTGACCAATCCTCCAAATGGTGTTTTGAAACAATTGTGATATTCATATTCTGGTTGAACTCTTGTCTGGAAGTATGCGTCACTCAAGTCGATCTTGATGCGATATCTCGATGGTCCTAGTGCATTCAGGATCGTCCATTGATTTGGGATTTGTGTGTCATCTTTTCTTGTGTTGTCATTTCGTGTAGTTAGATCCACCAGGGGTCTGATCATGCCATCGGTTTTTCCTTGGACAAAGAGTAGTGCTGCGTCAGGAACTTGCTTCCGATATATGACTCCTTCTCGTTCCTTCTGAGCAAGCCATTCCTTAAGCTTGAGCTCATACTTTGCAGGAACTCCGAATGTTGGTTGCGTAGCATGGCATCCTGTGGTTCTGCATATCGTATTGCCAAGTTTATGGTTTCTTCATGCTCAAAGTATAGTTCTATTATCTGATATAGCATGATATGCATGCTAGCGAAGAATCTCTACATGAATACATAATGTGAGATAGTGTCCTTTGGTAACTTGAACCGATAAGTGAGCAAGTCTCTTGCTACATCTGGGATCTTCGTTACTACTCCATCCTTGACCTGTCTAACATCTAGGAGCTTTGGGTAAAGCTCCTCTGTATGTCTTGATGATTGGAATCGTTTTCGTAGGTATCCAATAAGTTGGTCTCTTGTGATGTCCTTTTCTCCGAACTCTTCCAGTGCTTGTCGGTATGTGTCTTTGGCTCTACCTCCTGTATAGCAGCCATAGTATCGAGCTTTTCCTCCCGTTGTTTAGGTACTACCATGTAGCAGTAGGTATTCTCGAACATCTTCATACCCTCTATCGAATGTCCCAGGGTCCATATCCTTTGCTGATCATGAGAACCGCTGGGGTTCTGGATCTTCATAGTCATCCTTGGTGTATTGGATCGATCAGGGACCTCGGTGGTTCCTGATACACACATCTTGTCGTCCTCGTCGTCACTTGACTGGCTGCTACTAGAGCTGCTAGGATCGTCCTTGGATGAGGTTGACTGCAAAGGTTTCTTTCCTTTTGCTGGTGATTTAGGAAATGCGCCTGATGTGGCCGTTTGTTCCTTAGCTATTTCACTTTCATATTCCTTAAGTGTCTGTGAAGCCTCGTCCCTTGCTAGTTGTCTGCTAGCCTCGTCGATACTCAAGGTTGAAGCCTTCTTTGCTTGCGCCTTAGCCTTCCTGGATATCAACCTTGAGGACGGTTTTGCAAGTTCGCCTCGACCAAGCGATCTGGCGGATCTCATATTTAGTTCATCTCCTATGGTGGGCAACTGTTGCTATCGTTTTTCTCGTGATGATCGTACTACTCCCAGAGCACTCCGCTGCTGACTATCTTGTATATAGCTTGCTGATAGCTGTTGTCGGTATTCCTTAAGGTTGATCACTCCTTACCTGATATAACTTCCAACTGACTTTTTGAAGTTAAAAAAATTTAACCTTTCCTTATCGGTTCTCGGTACACTTAGAACCTCTCAGAAACCGTCCCGGGTTGTGCACTTGAAATCCTAGCCAAATAGCGGCCTAGGCGGATTCATCAAGCGGAGGCTCCAAAAGGTTGTTAGATAAAACCTTTTACTATATCGCTAAGATCTTGAATGGTTTGGCGGCTTCTCACTATCGTGGTGAACTGAAGAGGCAACTATCCAACCAAGTATATTGAAAACTCTGGCTGTCGAAGTCTGCTCGTTCTAAATCCGAAAGCTGCAGCCTTTGAATGCATGGCCGGCTTTTCCTAGAGCCTTACTCCTGCGAGCACAGCTCATATCCTAAAACAACTATGGTATCAAATCGATACCATCAAACAATACATAAAACATTCAAGGAATCAAACGATCCCTTGAAACAAAACTTCAAACAACCAGTGTATCAAATGATACTTCAGAAACACCATCAGGGAAAGGCACAACCTCGTATTCCGAAACCAAACATAAAACAAACTAGGTATCACCCAATACCTCCTGCATAACCAGGCTACAGCCACAAGGCTCTTACCCTGCAGCCAAACCAATCCCAAAGGAAATTCATCAGTAACCATTGTACCTGCACCGGTTACAGGCACCCGTTCGGCGAAAAATGTAGATCCTTATTGCCCGTAGGGAATATGCAGAAGTCGAATTCGGCGATGCCACTGAAGATATCTATTACTAAGGGGGACCGGAGAACTTAGCCTGGATTGATCACTTATTCTGAGGCCCAGCAACCTCATGACCGGCCCGCTCTGCCTCGTCATTCTCCATAGCCGTCTGTAGTTTCTTGGCCGTATCTTTGACCAAACCCCTCAGTTGACCACTTACCTTCCTGACATCGTCAGCCCGGTAGTTTCCTTTTTACAAATTTCATCTGCAATTTGACAGGTGGAAGAGAACTCACAGATTTGAGGATGACCTAAATTTATCGTAGCTTAGCCATCCTGGATTGAACGTGCGGGACTTGATATAGCCCTCCACATCGCGATGCCATACATCCTAGGCTCTTGTTTTTGTTCCAGCATTCTGGAATCCACACCAGCCTTTTGCATATGCTATGTCGCCATAGCATGCGCTGATTCATGTGTTAGTTTAAAGGGTTCTTCGATATAGGGGTAGGTTGTTGTTGATCTACTCAGAATCCTCGATGACCGGAACAAAATACTGATTCTCACTGGATCCCGACAGCCCACTGCGATATGAATCGCAACTGTCAGCCCCATATCAGAGGAAGTTTGAAGAATACCGGTGTCAATAGATCACTGGTTACCTTCCCTCTGCACTCCGTCTGTGGGCTGTAGCATGCGGGGGAGACCGGCGTTTACTGCCCCTGACTTCACTTTCGCAGGGCAGGACTGCCGGATGTCTAGTACCTATCGTAATATTAATATAGAGCGCTGGTCAATTGTCTCACCGCGCGAACTTACTTTCCCAGGCTCAAAGAGCTTGCTTGTTTATTCTTTGTAGCCGGTACGCCAGGCTGCCTAAAGTAATGCAATCTTAGTATTGCCCACGATTAAAGGGTTGGACTCGGACAATGTGTACTTATCCTGCCCTTTTGCCCTTGGCTCCTCAGGTGGTCTCGCGGAGCATATCAACTATAAATGGTGATGAAGGAGCGTAAAGATGAACAATGTGAAGAAGGTGTGAAGGAAGGGAAGGAGGGCAGATGACGACATTTATAGACATGAGGAACGCTCTTTGTGTGTCACAAAAAAATCCCCCAGATGTCAGTTGTGTACAAACTTTGAAATATTGAACCCTACGATGTGATAACCTCATAGGGTTTGCACGACTCTAACGATCTTACACCCCCTATTCAAAAAAAGACCAGAGTTGTTAAGCTCGAAATTTAGCTCTATAGATAATTCATATCGATGCTTATCGTGTGTCTTTATTGATATATGAAACAAGCTTTCAACCCTCTCCACAGGGTCAAGACAACGCCAGGGGGTTGTTTCTGTAGATACTAAGAGACGTCGTTGCCCTGACTACAAGACATTGTTATGAATACTTTGGCAGAAGGCCACCCCAGTATCATGTGTCTTAAAAGATAAGATGCCCTCATGCGCTGAGCTCAAGGGAATTTGTTTTTGCTTGAGGGTGACATGAACCCTCATCGACACTCATTGATACACAGTGACATTCAGGGACACTCAGAGACACTCAGCGACTCTCAGCGACTCTCAGCGACACTCAGCGACACTTCGACATTGAGGAGGCCTCACACCAATACCATGTTTCCCTGAACAGTTGATCTATCTAATTCATAAGCTTAAAATTCCAATCCTCAATACATGAAAGACAAACCAAAACTAATAACACAATAACTCTATTTAGATACCATAGGCAATTGGCCCACCGTTTCATTCGTCACGTTTTGTAAACACCCCCGGGCCATTGAACCCCTGGGAAGTGTCTTGAATATCAGTTCCCCACAACTGTCACCCTGCAGATCCCCGCCAATGTGTCCCTCAGCACCTTTCATAGACTCATGCTTCGACGCATGTAAGCATATTTTCTTAAATTCAAGAACATCCAAATTTTCATCATCCACTGCAGCACTGCACTTGCGAGTCTCGCTGCCACGTCTTAGATGTCTATGTAGGTCAGAAGACATTGGGATATTCACTCGGCTCAAATATTTGACAGCGAGCAGGGTACTAGCCATGGCCGATTTATTAGTTGCACAGACCGTGGGTAGCGGCATCCCGGGGCTGTCCTGACCTTTACACCTTGTGCCAGCGATATCAGATGATTGGCTGGATAATCCTAGAAGGGAAACACTTAGGGCTTCCCCATCTTGGTCATCTCCTGATCCATTGGCGTTCCCGTACTCAACCCTGGATGATAGATATGGTGCCGTGTAATACCTGTTACCCATATCTCCTGCTGCGGAATTGGCCCAATCGGCCACGGCATCCACATGGAGATATTGGTATGCCCTTAATGATCGTGTCGCCCGTCGTGTGTCACGCTGGTTGAGGTAACAATAGATCATAAGATCGAGTTGGTCAGCGAGAACTGGATTCGACAGGAGCCAGGCTCTCACCGTTTCATAGCTATCGATGAAAACATAGTCAATACAAGATAACGATTCGGAAGGAACCCTGCGGAGCCTTGAGAGGTCTTCTCCAGTGGCACCAAGTATATAGCGTAGTGTGTTGTTTGGAAAATTTCTCGAAATCATTACAGACAGCCCATGGATGTCATAGGAATCTAATTCGGCGAACACAGCTCCATTTATATGCGGGGGAAGCCAATGCAGCATGTTATAGTGAAGACTCAAATTGAATTTCACTCTCTGTTCTCGTGTCTGACCCTGGCCACGTCTGGAAGGCCAGGACCAAACAAGACGCACACCCCGGGGCCTCAGAAGTAGAGAACTCCAATCTAATAATCCTCAGTTAGGAAGTAAAAAACACAAAAGGTTCTAATAGTTAAGAAAGAAAACTAACCTGTTGGCATAGGGTCAGGCGCTGCACAATTCCCTCCCCCAGGAAGCGCCCTTGGAGTGGGGGCATTGCTCCTCACCGGAGACAGGGTCGATGCGTCTGTCGATGGGTCTGGCATGCGCACCTGATAAATCAAAGGTGGGTCTGGTGCGTTTGCAGCATTTGGAGCTTAGTAGTTTAGAGACGCAATATGTTATAATAGATTAGGAAGTGTAACAATCCTATTGTTAGGTAGTTATGCAACAGGCAACGATAGTGATCTCCTATAGTGAGCAAGTCTTCTTCTTTGGAATAAGGCGTAGGGGAATACTATCTCTTCAGATAGTACGGAACTGGCTTGCTCGTCTTGAGTCGTTTTACTAGAGGTAATATTCCTTCAGATAGTAAGGTGGGTGGATTGTCGTGCTTGATAGAACT
>Ga0307513_10006724_pt1 | contig 15010 bp, 11 predicted proteins | sample 15_EM_MG_FD_202174 | JGI IMG/M metagenome (GOLD analysis project Ga0307513, IMG submission 202174) | Populus trichocarpa ectomycorrhiza microbial communities from riparian zone in the Pacific Northwest, United States - 15_EM | ecosystem: Host-associated > Plants > Roots > Unclassified | place... | reverse complement strand
GGACCCGTCATCGGCCGTCCTGACCTGGGCAACTCGCCGTCCCTGACCTGGGCAACTCGCCGTCCCGGAACGGGCAACTCGCCGTCTCGGAACGGGCAACTCGCCGTCTCGGAAGGGGCAACTCGCCGTCGCGATAACCACAACTCGCCGTCTCCATTTCCACAACTCGCCGTCCTGAGATCCGCAACTCGCGGGCCCGTGGACCAGTGGTCGTCAGGTGGGGAGGTGGACCGTCACCACCAGTCCCCCGCCGGGGACGGGTTCGGCGGCGACGGTGCCGCCGTGGGCGGTGACGACGGCGCGGACGATCGACAGGCCCAGCCCGGTGCCGGGGGCGGCGGTGCGCTGCACCCGGCCGCGACGGAACGGCTCGAACAGCTCGGGCACCTGCTCCGGCATCACGACGGGGCCGCTGGAGGCCACCCGCAGCACGATCGAGCCGGGACCGGCCGCGCCGGTGGCGAGCTCCACCCAACCGCCGGGGAGGTTGTGTCGCACCGCGTTCTCGACGAGGTTGCCGACGACGCGTTCCAGCAGCGCGACGTCGCCCCGGGTGGGCGCGGGGGTGGCGTGCACGGTCACGCGCAGGCCGCGCTCGCTCACCTGCGTGTCGACGGCGGCGAGTGCGGGCCCCACGAACCCCGCCAGGTCGACGGGGACGACGGTGCCGAGCTGGGTGCCTTCGGTGCGGGCGATGAGCAGAAGGCCTTCGATGAGGTCGTCGGCGCGGCGGGTGGCGTCGCGGACGACCGCGCCCATGCGGCGCAGCTCGGCCGCGTCGGCGTCGGGATCGGCGAGGGTGACGTCGACCTCGGTGCGCAGCACGGCGAGCGGGGTGCGCAGCTCGTGGCTGGCGTTGGCGACGAACCGGCGCTGGGCGTCGAAGGCCACCTGGAGGCGGTCGAGCATGGCGTCGAAGCCTGCGGCTAGCTCCGCGACCTCACCACGGGCCCCTGCGACCCCCGTACGGGTGTCCAGGGACTCCACTCCGAGCCTCCGGGCGGTCGCGGTGACCTCGTGCAGGGGCCCCAGCACGCGGCCGACCAGCCACCACGACACCAGCGCCGCGGCGAGGACGGCGAGCGGGAACGCGACGAGGCCGGCTTCGAGGACGTCGCGCCGGGCCGAGTCGCCGACGGCCTCCGCCAGCTGCTCGGCCGGCACCACCCGGTCGCCGACGCGGACGGTGCTGCCCGGCGGCAGCGCCGGCACCGACCGCGCCACCCCGCCGACGAGGAGCCAGCCCAACCACAGCAGCGCAACGCTGACCAGAGCGACCAGCCCGGTCGCGAGCAGCGTCAGCCGTGGCCGCAGCCCGCTCAGCGCGCGCCTCACGAGCAGCCGCTATGCCGCTGCTGAGGGCACCCGGTATCCCGAGCCCACCACTGTCTCGATCACACCGGGGTCGCCGAGCTTCTTGCGCAACGTCATCACGGTGACCCGGACCGTGGTGGTGAACGGGTCGGCGTTCTCATCCCACACCCGTTCCAGCAGCTCCTCGCTGGAGACGACGGCGCCGGTGGCCGCGAGCAGCACCTCGAGCACCCCGAACTCCTTGCGGGTGAGCTCGACGGGCCGGCCGGCCCGGGTGACGGTGCGCCGGGCAGGATCCAGCTCGACGTCGCCCGCGACCAGCATGGGCGGCACGGCGGGCGTGGCGCGGCGGCCCAGTGCCCGGCAGCGGGCGACGAGCTCGGGGAAGTCGAAGGGCTTGGCCAGGTAGTCGTCGGCGCCGCGGGACAGGCCGTCGACCTTGTCGGCGAGGGTGCCGCTCGCGGTGAGCATGAGCACCCGCGTGGTGGCCCCGGAGGCGACGATCTGGTCGCACAGGTCGTCGCCGTTCATGCCGGGCAGGTCGCGGTCGAGCACGACCACGTCGTAGCGGGTGATGCTGGCCTTCTCCCAGCCGCTGTCGCCGTCGTAGGCGATGTCGACGGCCATGCCCTCGCGGCGCAGGCCGCGGGCGACGGCGTCGGCGAGGGGGTGCTCGTCCTCGACGACGAGTACCCGCATCAGTGCTTCTCCTCGCTGAGGCTGGGCACGATCCCGCACTGCGCCACGGCCCACTCGGTGACGCGGCGGGCGACGTCCTGCGCCGTGAGGCCCACCGCCGCCAGCACGTCGGCGCGGCTGCCGTGGTCGAGGAACTGCTGGGGGACGGCGAGATCGCGCAGCGGCACGTCGCTCTCGGCCATGCGCAGGGCGTCGGCGACGGCCGAGCCGAACCCGCCGTGGCGGCCGCTGTCGGACAGGGTCACGACGAGCTGGTGGCGTGCGGCCAGCTCGACGGCGGTCGACGAGACCGGCAGCACCCAGCGGGGATCGGCGACGGTGACCCCGATCCCCTGCTGCTGCAGCCGCTGCGCGGCGGCCACACCGAGCTCGCCGAACGCGCCGGCGCAGAGCAGCAGCACCGTGGCGGGATCGTCCGGTGGCTCGTGGAGGACGTCGACGCCGTCGAGGCCGGTGCCGATGCGGCGCAGCGCCGGCACCGACTGGATCACGGGGCCCTTGGGGAACCGCAGCGCGGTGGGCCCGTCGTCGACGGCGACGGCCTCGGCGAGCTCCTCGCGAAGGGTGCCGGCGTCGCGCGGCGCGGCCACCCGCATGCCGGGGACGACGCCGAGGATCGACAGGTCCCACATGCCGTTGTGCGACGGGCCGTCGTTGCCGGTGACACCGGCCCGGTCGAGCACCAGGGTGACGGCCTCGCCGTGCAGCCCGACGTCGAGCAGCAGCTGGTCGAACGCCCGGTTGAGGAACGTGGAGTAGACGGCGACCACGGGATGTAGCCCGGCGTGGGCGAGCCCGGCGGCGGAGGTGAGCGCGTGCTGCTCGGCGATGCCGACGTCGATGCAGCGCTCGGGGTACTCGGCGGCGAACTTGGCCAGGCCGGTGGGGCCGAGCATGGCGGCGGTGATGGCGACGATGTCGGGCCGCTGCGCGCCCAGCTCCACGATCTCGTCGGAGAACACGCTGGTCCAGCCGACCGACGCCGGCGCAGTGGGGATGCCGGTGGCCGGGTCGAACGCGGCCGGGCTGTGCATCTGCTCGGCGACGTCGTTCTCGGCGGGCGGGTAGCCGTTGCCCTTGCGGGTGACGGCGTGCACCACGACGGGCCGACCGGCGCGGCGGGCACGGCGCAGCGCCGACTCCATCGCGGCGATGTCGTGCCCGTCGACCGGGCCCACGTAGGTCAGCCCCAGATCGGAGAACAGCTCCTGGGGGCTCAGCGCGTCCTTGATCCCGACCTTCATCGCGTGCAGGGCCGAGTACAGCGGCCGACCCACGACCGGGGTGCGGCGCAACGCCTGCTTGCCGCTCTCCAGCAGCCGCTCGTAACTCGGCTGCAGCCGCAGCGAGGCGAGGCGGTCGGCGAGCCCACCGATCGTCGGGGAGTACGAGCGGCCGTTGTCGTTGACCACGATCACGAGGTTGCGGGTGCGGTCGGCGGCGATGTTGTTGAGCGCCTCCCAGGCCATGCCGCCGGTGAGCGCACCGTCCCCGATGACGGCCACGACGCTGCGATCGGCCTGCCCGGTCAGCGCGTAGCCGCGGGAGATCCCGTCGGCCCAGGACAGCGACGTGGAGGCGTGGCTGTTCTCGACGTGGTCGTGGTCGCTCTCGGCGCGGCTCGGGTAGCCGGTGAGCCCGCCGGTCTTCTTCAGCTGATCCCAGCCGTCCTGGCGGCCGGTGAGCATCTTGTGCACGTAGGCCTGGTGGCCGGTGTCCCAGATGAGGGTGTCGTGCGGGGAGCTGAACACCCGGTGCAGGGCGATCGTCAGCTCGACCACGCCCAGGTTGGGGCCGAGGTGACCCCCGGTGCGGGACACGGAGTTGATCAGTTCGGTGCGGATCTCGGCGGCCAGCTCGGCGAGCTGCACCGAATCCAGCCGTCCCAGATCGGCCGGTCCCCGGACACTGCGCAAGAGGCTCACCCTGGCCAGTCTAGGTGGTCGGTCATCCACGGCTACGGGCGTGGCGAGCCTCAGCCGGCCCGACGCTGGATGCCGGCCGGCGGCACGCCGTCCGGCGTGCGGGGCGCGGGGATGGCCACCGCGCCACGCGGTTGCTGCTCCTCCACGGCCTGTGCCAGTGCCGCGGCACCCGCCACCTGCACCTGGTTGCGGCCACCGGCCTTCGCTGCGTACAGCGCCGTGTCGGCGGCCTTCAGCAGGTGCTCGACGCCCGCCGGGCCTGCGGAGACGGCCGCGCCGATGGAGACCGTGACGGCGTCGATGGTCATCGGACCGTCGGGTGTTTCGACGGCGAGATCCAGCTCGGCGACGCGTCGTCGCAGCCGCTCCGCCACGGCGACCAGCTCGGCGCGCCCGTCCGGGCCGGTGTCGAGGCCGGGCAGCAGGACGACGAACTCCTCGCCGCCGAACCGGCCGACGACGTCGGCGTCGCGGACGCAGGCCCGCAGCACGTCGGCGACCGAGGCGAGCACGTCGTCGCCCGCGAGGTGGCCGTAGCGGTCGTTGACGTCCTTGAAGTGGTCGAGATCGAGGATGAGCACGCCCACGGCGGTGCCGCTGCGCTGGCTGCGCCGCACGGCCCTGCGGGCCTGCCCCTGCCACGACGCGGCGTTGTAGAGGCCGGTCTTGCCGTCGGTGCTGGCGGCGGTCTCGAAGTGCCGGACGAGCACGGCGCGGTGCAGCACCAGGATCGGCGGCAGGGCCAGCACGGCCAGCCCCGGCGAGTCGGCGAGCGCGACCGCGGCCAGTGCGCCCATGCACAGGGTGGCCACCTCGAGCACGTTGTCGTCCCACTGCCCGAGCAGCCGCTGCAGCGCCACTGTCTGCAGGCCACGGGTCGACAGCGCGATCGCCAGCGCGACCAGCAGCGTGTTGACCAGCACGTAGACGACGACGGCCGCGATGAGGCCGAGCACGCCCACGGTGTCGTCGGCGCTCGTGGGCAGGCCGCCGAACGCGACGAGGACGCTCCGCGCGGCCAACGCGGCCAGCACGACGGTCGCGGTGGTGTAGACGTGCCGGTACAGCGGCACCCGTGCCGGCTGCCACACCCGCTTCCACAGGTGGGCGTAGATCACGACGATGACGAGCGCGGCCGGTAGCGGCGGCAGCAGCATCGCGGCGGCGAAGGTCCAGACCGAGCTCAGGTCGAAGTAGGACGAGGCGGCGACCCGGCGACGCACCCGCTCGATGCCGGTGGCGAGCTCGGTGTGGACCACGCTCAGCACGATCAGCAGCGCGGCGAAGCCGATGTCGGCGGGGTGCGGCGGAGTGGCCCCGAGGAGGATCACGAGCACGACGGCGAGGACCTCGACGGCCAGCACGCCGATGAGCGCCGGGCGGGGCAGACGACGCAGCGCCGGTCCGGGGTCGCCCGATCGGGCCGACCCCTCGGCCGCAGAGCCCGCGTTGTCGCTCATGCGAGCCCTCCTCCCGCGCGCCGGTGTCGTGCAGTAACCGCCTTCAGGCGAGATTAGTGATCGCCTCGACGCATGTCAGGGGGAGGACGGTCGCTCATCGGGGTGGAGTCGGCCACCGGTCCGACCACGGAGGGTGATCACATCGGCCGCTTCGGTAGCGTGCGGCCGTCGCGGTGTGAGTACGCTCACCCGGACCTGGTCGCGGCCGGCCCGCTTGGCGGCGTAGACGGCCGCATCGGCGACCTTGACGAGCTCGCCGAGCTCCCCGCGCGCGGCCGGGTGACCGCCCTCCCGTTGCACGCCGGCACCGATGGACACCCGCAGCCCGGCGACCACGCGGCCACCCTCCGGGGTGTCGATCGCCACCTGCAGCGCGGCGACGGCCCGGCGGATGCGCTGGGCGATCTGCTCGACGTCGGCCACTCCCCCGCCGTCGCCACGGGCGAGCAGGACCACGAACTCCTCGCCGCCGAACCGCCCCACGAGGTCCTGGGCCCGCACGGCGCTCCGGATGGCGTCGGCGACGGCCGCGAGCACGACGTCGCCCGCCACGTGGCCGAAGGTGTCGTTGACGGCCTTGAAGTGGTCGAGATCGATCACGAGGACGGCCCGTGGGGTGTCTCCCGGCCGCGTGGCCGCCAGGTCGACGACGGCGCGCTCCTGCCAGGTGGTGGCGTTGAGCAGCCCGGTCTTGCCGTCGACCCGGGCGTCCTCGGCCAGCTGCGGCACCAACATCGCGCGATGCATCACCAGCATCGCCGGCAACACCGTCGGCACGAGCCAGGGGTTCGTCTCGACGGCGGCCGCCGTGAGCGCGCCGAGGCCGAGCGCTGCCAGGTCGAGGAGGTTGTCGTCGAACCCGCCCAGGAGCCGGCCAGAGATCCGGCCCGAGAACCGGCCCTGCAGCCGGCGGGGCTCGGTACGGGCGATCGCCGCCATGAGCCCGGAGTCCACGAGCCCGAAGACCGCCACCGCGAGCAGCACCAGCGCCAAGCCGCCGCCGAGCGCGGGTGCCCCTGCGATGCCCCACTCCCGCACCGCACAGACGGCCAGCACGGCCAGCACCGATGCGGCCAGGCCGTAGCAGACCCGGTAGCGCGAACGGACCGTCCCGAGGCGCCACGCCTCGTGCAGGTGCCCCACCACCGGCAGCACCACGGCCACCGCAGGCGACAGCAGCAGGGCACCGGCGACGACCACGACGGCGGTGAGCCCGCCCCGCCGCGGCGGGACCGGCCGGGCGCGACGCGGCCGGGCAAGGCGCAGTGCCTCGACGTAGCCGATCTCGATCACGAGCAGCAACGCGGCGATGCGGAGATCGGCCGGTCCGACCGGGACGGCCAGCATCGCCCACGTCCAGCCGCACGCCGCCGTCGCCACGACGGCCACGACCATGACGACCGCTGTGGAGGGCAGGCGGCGCAGCGTGACCGGGTCTGATGCAGCGGCGGCCCGGGGCATGCCCCCGGGCGGAGCGACTGCACCGTCCATGGCCATGGTCGCTCCCGTCACGGCACCGGCGTCCGACGGCCGGGGCCGCGACACAGTACCCGTTCCGTCGCACAGCGCGACAAGGCGGTCACGGTCGGATCAGCAGTGGATCAGTACCGGATCACGGGCACCGCGGCGTCGCGGGTGTACCGCCAGGCCGCTGCCACCACCGCCGACGTGGCGAGCCCGACGGCGCCGGCGACGGCGACGGCGACCGACGGCGCCGCGGCGTCGGCCAGCACCCCGGCGAGCACGACCGCGAGGCCCTGCGTCGCGATCATCGCCGAGGACGCCACGCCCAGTGCCTGCCCGCGTTCGGCATCGGGGGTGCGGCGCACGAAGCTCGCCTGGCCCTGCAACACGTACGCGGTAGCGAACGCGCCGGACACCGCCCAGCAGACGAGGGCGAGCGGCATCGGTGGCGCGACGAGCACGGGCAGCAACGGGACGGCGGCGAGCACCGCGAGCACCCCGACACAGCGCTCCCGGGCCGCGAGCGGCACGAAGCGCACGAAGGCCCATGCCCCGAGGACGCCGCCGAGCGGGCCTGCCGCCATCAGCAGGCCGACCTCGGTGGGCCCGGTGCCGATCTGCGCGGCGTACGGCACGGCGATGGCCTCGGGAACCACGTAGCAGCCGCAGATCATCGCCATCAGCACGAGCGTGCGGCGCGGCGGATCGCCCGCGATCGCCCGCAACCCGGTGACCACGTGGGCGATGGCACCGGCCGCGCCGGGCCGCCCGTGGCCGTCGGGCCGGGCCCTGGCGGCCGTCCCGAACCGGACGAGCAGCGCCGACACCAGGAACGTCGCCACGTCGATCAGCAGCGCGCCGGAGGGCTGCAGCAGCGCGACCACCAGGCCGCCGACGGCGAACCCGCCGACCTGCGCGATCTGGCTGCTGATCTGCCGCAGCACCAGCCCTTGCTCGTAGCGTTCACCGAGGATCTGCGGCAGCACCGCCCCCTGTGCGGCGGTGTGCGGAGCCCGCAGCATCACCACGACCACCAGCAGGACGGCGATCAGCGGCACCGGCAGGCCGGGCAGCGCCATGAGCGCCACCAGCAGCGCGCGGACCACGTCGGCCAGCACCATGACGGTGCGCCTGCGGTAGCGATCGGCCGTCCAGGACAGCAGGAACCCGCCGAGCACCGACGGCACGATGCTCAGCGCGTAGGTGATGGTGGCGGCCGTGGCCGATGCCGTGCGCTCGAACACGAGCACGGCCACCGCGACCCTGGCCAGCTGGTCCCCGACCAGCGATCCGAACTCGGCCGTCCACACTGCGCGGAACTCGCCGTTGCGCAGCACGGACGAGAACGTTGCATGGCGCATACCCGCGCGGATCCCCTCAGCCGGCCGGAACGCTCAGTATGCGGTCGGATCCGCCCCGTCGCCACCCACGGATGATCGGCGATCAGCGGTCGGATCGAGCAGGTCGGCGACGTGCCCGATCTCGTTCACGGTGCGGATCTTGCGGAACCCGTCACGGGAGGCGACGACCCTGGTGATGCCGGTGTAGTCGAGCGGGAACGCCAGCGGGCGGTCGATGCCGAGCAGCTGCGCCAGCCACACGTTGATCACGCCGGCGTGCGCGACGACGACGACGGTCGCCCGACCGGGATGAGCGGCAATGATCGACTCCAGGGCACCCACGACCCGTCCGGTGAAGGCGGGGACGTCGACGTGCAGCGGCATCAGGCCGGCCAGCATCCGCTCCCACACCTCGGGATCGGCGGCCGCCATCTCGTGCACGGGCACGTAGTGGCCGTGGTCGGCGTCGAACTCGCACAGGTCGTCCCGCGCGATCGGGGTGATCCCCAGCGCCGTGACCAGCGGGTTCGCGGTGGCGACGGCGCGGGCGAGCGTGCTCGTGTAGATCGCGGTTGGCACCGGTTCGGCCAGCGCCGCGACGAGCCGCTGCGCCTGCCGGTGCCCCAGCTCCGTGAGACCGGGATCGGCCCGACCCGCACCCGGGTCGACCCGGACCGGCAACGCGTGCCGGACGAGTACGAGGTGCACGGCTGCTCAGTCCGGGACCGACGCGCTGTGGCCGGCCTCCCGCAGCGCGGCGCGCAGGGCGTCGCGGTGGCCGGCCTGCACGGCGGCGTCGACGCCGGGGGCGGCGTTGGCGAAGTCGAACGCGGCCATCCCGTCGGCCGGGAAGACGTGCACGTGCAGGTGCGGCACCTCGAAACCGGCGACGAGCAGCCCCACCCGCGGCGGCGCGAACACCGTGCGCACGGCCGCGCCGACCGCGTGCGCGACCGCGGTGAGGTGCGCCATCAGCTCCGGCTCGGCGTCGACCCACTGGTCGACCTCCGCGCGGGGCACCACCAGCGTGTGGCCGGGACCGAGCGGGTTGATCGACAGGAACGCGACGCAACGGTCGTCGGACCAGACGAAGTCACCGGGCAGCTCACCGTCGATGATCCTGCTGAAGATCGTGGTCACGGGCCCGATCCTGCCATCGCCGGGTGGGGACGGCCCCACCCCGGCCGGGGTGCGCGCCCCGCTGTGCCGGCTGCCGCCGCGGCCGACGCTGATGCCATGACATCGACCGTCGCCTCCCCTGCCGCCGCCACCCTTCGGCCCGACCACCTGCCCACCGAGCTGTTCGCCGCCACGGCGATCTGGATCGGGGCCGTGGGCGCCGGCGTGACCGAGGCGCTCGTGCACGTGTTCCTCATGCCCGATCCGCCCACGGGCCCGCAACTGCTGATGCGAGGGGCTGTCTACGCCGTGGTGCTCGCGCTGGTGCTGGCACTGCCGACCGGACGTGCCGCGATCCGCTGGGCACTCGCCCTCCTGCTGGGTGGCATCGGCACCCTGTCGCTGGTGGCCGAGCCGGCGAGCTGGCTGGCGGCCGGGGGCGATCCCGCGGCCTTCCTCGCGGCGGCCGACGGCCCGACGCTGCTGGTCGTGGCCCTGCGGGTGCTGCACCTGGCCGCCGTGATCGCGGCGATGGTGCTCATGTTCCGGCCCCGGTCCAGCGCCTTCTTCCGCGCCCGCGCGGCGAAGCGGGCAGCTGTCGGAGCAGGGGCATAGTCACTGGAGGAATAGGCTCGGCGCATGGGACGGACCATCGCCACGAACACCACCGTCGACCGGGCCGGACTCGTCGAGTTCCTGCGGGACCGCCATCACGTGATCCTGCTGACCCACCGGGCCGACGGCAGCGTGCAGGGCTCGCCCGTCACCGCCGGCCTCGACGGCGAGGGCCGCATCGTCGTGTCGACCTACCCGGAGCGGGCCAAGGCCCACAACGTGGCCCGGCACGGCAAGGCCTCCGTGATCACCCTGTCCGAGGATTTCAACGGGCCGTGGGTGCAGGTCGACGGCGACGCCGAGCTGATCACGCTGCCTGCCGCCGTCGAGCCGCTCGTGGAGTACTTCCGCTCGATCGCGGGCGAGCACCCCGACTGGGACGAGTACCGGGAGGCGATGGTCACCCAGGGCAAGGCGCTGATCCGCATCACGCCGACGCGCTGGAGCCCCATCGCGACCGGCGGGTTCCCTGCGCGACTGGCCTGACGCCGGAGGCGTTGCCCGGAGGGCCGCGCCGGAGGCGCTCGATGATTCAGCCTGAGCGCGCGCGGCGTCCAGCAGCTCCGGCAAGCCCACCGGTAACCTCTGCCGGCGAGCTCGGCGCGCACCAACGGCGGTGCCCCGGCCGGGCCGGACCCACCACCCACTCGGAGGACCCCATGCGGCCGTGGCCTGGCCACGCCTACCCGCTCGGTGCCAGCTACGACGGTTCCGGCACCAACTTCGCGCTCTTCTCCGAGGTCGCGAGCTCGGTCGTGCTGTGCCTGTTCGACGAGGACGACAACGAGGAGCAGGTCGAGCTCACCGAGGTCGACGGCTTCGTCTGGCACGGCCACCTGCCAGGAGTGGAGCCGGGCCAGCGCTACGGCTACCGCGTGCACGGGCCCTTCGACGCCGCCTCCGGTCAGCGCTGCAACCCGGCGAAGCTCCTGATCGACCCGTACGCCAAGGCGCTGTCGGGACCCGTCGAGTGGGACGAGTCGGTGTTCGGCTACCCGTTCGGCTCGCCCGACGCGCGCAGCGAGTCCGACTCGGCGGCGCACATGCCGAAGTCGGTGGTGGTCAACCCCTTCTTCGACTGGGGCACCGATCGCGCGCCCCGCATCCCGTACCACGAGACCGTGATCTACGAGGCGCACGTGCGCGGGCTGACGATGCAGCATCCGGAGCTGCCCGACGAGCTGCGCGGCACGTACACCGGGCTCGCGCACCCGGTGATGATCGAGCACTACAAGCGGCTCGGCATCACCGCCGTGGAGCTCATGCCGGTGCACGACTTCCTCAACGACCACCACCTGCAGGAGAAGGGCCTCTCCAACTACTGGGGCTACAACACGATCGCCTTCCTGGCTCCGCACCACGCGTACGCGACGGCGGGCAGCCGCCCGGGCGCCCAGGTGCACGAGTTCAAGTCGATGGTGCGCGACCTGCACGATGCCAACATCGAGGTCATCCTCGACGTGGTCTACAACCACACCGCCGAGGGCAACCACATGGGCCCCACGCTCTCGATGCGCGGCATCGACAACGCGGCCTACTACCGGCTCGTCGAGAACGACGAGCAGTACTACATGGACTACACGGGCACCGGGAACTCGCTGAACGTCCGCAACCCGCACACCCTGCAGCTGATCATGGACTCGCTGCGGTACTGGGTCACCGAGATGCACGTCGACGGGTTCCGGTTCGACCTCGCCTCCACCCTCGCGCGGGAGTTCTACGACGTCGACCGTCTCTCGGTGTTCTTCGACCTGGTGCAGCAGGACCCGGTGATCAGCCAGGTCAAGCTCATCGCCGAGCCGTGGGACGTCGGACCCGGCGGCTACCAGGTCGGCAACTTCCCGCCCCTGTGGACGGAGTGGAACGGCAAGTTCCGCGACACCGTGCGCGACTTCTGGCGCGGCGAGCCCGGCACCCTCGGCGAGTTCGCCTCGCGGCTGACCGGCAGCTCCGACCTCTACCGCGACGACGGCCGCCGCCCGTACGCGTCGATCAACTTCGTCACCGCGCACGACGGCTTCACGCTCGCCGATCTCGTCTCGTACAACGACAAGCACAACGAGGCCAACGGCGAGGGCGGCAACGACGGCGAGAGCCACAACCGCTCGTGGAACTGCGGGGTGGAGGGGCCCACCGACGACGCGGCGGTGCTGGCGCTGCGCGCCCGCCAGCAGCGCAACTTCATCGCCACCACCCTGCTGAGCCAGGGCGTGCCGATGCTGTTGCACGGCGACGAGCTGGGCCGCACCCAGCAGGGCAACAACAACGTCTACTGCCAGGACGGGCCGATCGCCTGGGTCGACTGGTCGCTGGCCACCAAGAACGCCGATCTCGTCGGGTTCACGTCCGGGATGGTGGCGCTGCGCGCGGCCCACCCGGTGTTCCGCCGCCGCCGCTTCTTCGACGGGCGCCCGATCGCCCGCGCCCGTGGCGGCTCGCTGCCCGACATCGCCTGGTTCACCCCCGGCGGCGTGGAGATGGCCGAGCCCGACTGGGACTCCGGTTTCGGCAAGTCCGTCACCGTGTTCCTCAACGGCGACGGCATCACCGAACCCGATCCCCGCGGCGAGAAGGTCGCCGACGACTCGTTCCTCGTCGCGTTCAACGCCCACTACGAGGACATCGAGGTCACCCTGCCGGCGAACTACGGCCGGAGCTGGGCGGTGGTGGTCGACACCGCCGTCGGCACGGTCACCATGCCGTCGCAGACACCGGGGGTGGCCGGTCCCGAGCCCGTCACGCTCGCCGGCGGAGCAGCCGTCGCGGTGGGTGCCCGGTCCCTGGTCGTCCTGCAGCGCCTGAACTAGGCATCCCGATCTAGGAGTTCCCTTTCGTGGTCCCGTCCTCGACCTACCGCTACCAGTTCTCGAAGGACCAGACCTTCGCCGACGCCGTGGAGCTGCTGCCCTACCTCCACGCGCTGGGGGTGGGGGCGCTCTACGCGTCGCCGCTGCTGGAGTCCGGCGCCGGGTCCAACCACGGCTACGACGTGGTGGACCCGACCAGGGTGTCGGCCGAGCGCGGCGGCGAAGGCGGCCGGCGGGCCCTGGTGGACGCGGTGCGGACCTACGGCATGGGGTTCGTGATCGACATCGTGCCCAACCACGTCGGTGTCGCGGCGCCGAAGGCGAACCCGTGGTGGTGGGACGTGCTGCGGCTCGGGCAGGAGTCGCCGTACGCCGGGTACTTCGACATCGACTGGTCGAGCCCGATCCTGCTGCCCGTCCTGGATGCCGACGAGGAGAAGGCGCTCAGCGAGTTGGCGCTGTCGGACGACGGCACCGAGCTGCGCTACTACGAGCACGCCGCGCCCGTCGCGCCCGGCACCGGGGACGGCACCGCGTTGGAGGTGCACGAGCGCCAGCACTACCGGTTCGGCTCGTGGAAGCGCGGTGCCGCGGAGCTGACCTACCGCCGGTTCTTCGACGTGTCGACGCTGGCGGCGGTGCGGGTGGAGCTGCCGGAGGTGTTCGACGCCACCCACCGGGAGATCCTGCGGTGGGTCGCCGCGGGCGACGTCGACGGCATCCGCGTCGATCATCCCGACGGGCTGTCCGATCCCGGCGCCTACGTGCGCAGGCTGCGCGCCGCGCTCGGCCCCGACCGGTGGCTGCTGGTGGAGAAGATCCTCGGCGCGGGTGAGGAGCTGCCGGCGTCGTGGCCGGTCGACGGCACCTCCGGGTACGAGGCGCTGCGCGAGATCCAGGGCGTGCTCGTCGACCCCACGGGTGCGGGGCTGCTCACCCAGTTCGCGGCCGAGCACACCGGCGCAAAGCCGGCCCTGCACTCCGTCGAGCACGACGCCCGGCTGGAGGTGGCGCGCACGATCCTGGAGGCGGAGGTCCGTCGGATCGCCGCGCTGGTGCCCGGCGAGACCGAGCAGAACCGGGAGGCCGTCGCGGAGTTCCTCGTCGGCTTCCCCGTCTACCGCTCGTACCTGCCGGAGGGCCGGTCCGCGCTGGACACGGCCGTGTCGGCGGCCCGGGTGCGCCGTCCCGACCTCGCCGAGGTGTTCGACACGATCGACGCCGCGATGCTCGCCGAGCCGCACGGTCCGCTCGCGACGCGCGTGCAGCAGACCTCGGGCATGGTGATGGCGAAGGGCGTGGAGGACACCGCGTTCTACCGGTGGAACCGGTTCGTCGCGCTCAACGAGGTCGGCGGCGCCCCCGACCGGTTCGGCATCTCCCCCGCCGAGTTCCACCGCGCCCAGACCGCCCGCGCGGCGTCCTGGCCGGCCACGATGACCACGCTCTCGACCCACGACACCAAGCGCTCGGAGGACGTGCGGGCCCGGCTCGCGGTGCTCGCGGAGATCCCCGGTGAGTGGACGGAACGGGTCCGCCGCTGGTCGGCGCGCCATCCACTGCCGGAACGCTCGTTGGAGCTGCTGGCGTGGCAGAACCTCGTGGGCGCGTGGCCCATCCCCGAGCAGCGGCTCGTCGACTACCTGGGCAAGGCCTCGAAGGAGGCCAAGCTCGTCACCAGCCACGTCGAGGCCGTGCCGGAGGTGGACGAGGCGATCGCCGCGTGGCCGGGCGCCGTGCTCGGCGACGCGGAGCTCGTCGCCGAGATCGAGGAGTTCGTGGCGCGCATCGCCGGGCCCGGATGGTCGAACTCGCTCGCGCAGAAGGTGCTGCAGATCGCCGGCCCCGGAGTGCCCGACGTCTACCAGGGCACCGAACTGTTCGAGTACTCGCTGGTCGACCCGGACAACCGCCGGCCCGTCGACTGGGTGGCCCGGCGCAAGCTCCTGGCCCGCATCGACGGCGGGGAACTGCCCGACATCGACGCATCAGGTGCAGCGAAGCTGCTGGTCACGGCCACGGCGCTGCGGCTGCGGCGGTACCGGCCGGAAGAGTTCGACACCTACCGGGCCGTCCCCGCGCAGGGCGTGGCCGCCGAGCACGCCGTCGCGTTCGCCCGCTCGTCGCACCTCGTCGCCGTCGTGACACGGCTGCCGGTCGGGCTCGCCGCCCGCGGCGGTTGGGGCGACACGGTCCTGCCGCTGCCGGGCGGCGCCGCCGACTGGCACGACATGATCACCGACGTCGCGGTGGAGGGCAACGCCCCG
>Ga0307513_10006723_pt1 | contig 15011 bp, 12 predicted proteins | sample 15_EM_MG_FD_202174 | JGI IMG/M metagenome (GOLD analysis project Ga0307513, IMG submission 202174) | Populus trichocarpa ectomycorrhiza microbial communities from riparian zone in the Pacific Northwest, United States - 15_EM | ecosystem: Host-associated > Plants > Roots > Unclassified | place... | reverse complement strand
TCCTTACCAAGACAAGCCTGCAAAACATAGGAAATCGAAAAGATTATACTTCATCATAGATAATAATAACTAGTGAGATTGGAGAGAATTGGAGGAAGTCTGATTAACAATATATACTTACATTTTAATATTCTTCGACAACCATTAATTAGAGAAAGGAATAGAGATCTCACCTTCTCTACAGTGGCTCGAGAATTAGATGCATGGCAACTTCCAATGGCATAAGCTTCACAATCACCAGAAGGAGTTCCAAAGCTCGAGAATAGAACGCTTGAAATCTTCCTTCCTCGTGGACAACGAAGCTGAACTTTAGGCCTCCTACCATATTTCCTTTTTCTGGTCCCGTTAATCTGGTTTTCTCCTTGCCATGAGATCACTGGCGGTGGATGTGAAATGGACACATGGCCACATACTTTCGTAATTGACATAGTGCCTAAGGAAATTCCGAGAGGGTTTCCCCTTTCTTCTTCCAGTATAACTAATAGGTTCCCTGAAGGTTTGAGGAAAGATCGAGGTATATGGTTCCTTGAAGGAAAAAAAGGTTGACCATATTGTAAGCAAAGATTACAATCTAACTGCTACATAAATAATTCTGATCGTGTTATGAGAGAAATAAAAGAACAATTACGTTAATATTTGCATTCACTAAAAACAAATATTATTTCTAAAGCTTACCATGTCTGATAGGGATTCCCATCAGAGTCAAGAAATGAGACCCAGTATCTGCCAATGCTTCGGCCGTTAACCCAAGCTTCACCCTTGCCCATGGATGCAAGGTTCAATGCAACAGGATCATTTCCTGCAGGTGCATCAAAAATACTCTGCAAGTTTGCAATAAATTAGGAGGTTGATAAGGACTAAACATAAATCTGATTCAATTAAGAATTATCATTGAGCAAATTAATGTACCTTGTACCATGTGAGTGGCCGAGATGAGCTTGCATACCGACTCCAGTAAGCTTTAACGCTTGCGTTGTTTCTATGAAGTTGGATATTCTCACCTGACAACCCAACCTTGGGAAAATTATACTTGTATCAGTTTGACTTTGTACAGGAATTACTTGGAATAATCGATAATGTGAAAAATATGGACCAGCCAAGGATAAGAAACCATAGAAAAGGAAGGGATTTTCATGAGAAAAGGTGAAAATGGTTTTGATAAAAAATGATGGCAAGCCAATTTCACTAATGAGAGGAAATGTGTATCTCAGAAAATGAAGGGGATACAGCAATATCATAAATGTTGAAAATATGACTAAGCTCATAAAGATTGGGATCAACTTATTTGCTAGAAGACAATTACGTACCTTGTATCCCCATAGATAAGTAGTAAAATCATGAAGTTCGTGTTGGCGCTGAATGGTCACACGACGTAGTCCAGCAACTCTTCGTTCGAGATATGCCCCCGCATCCTTAAGGCCAATGCACAAATAAAAGTGAATTAACATTGGGATTTTGTCGATGCAATGAAACATTCTATCACAGTCAGGTGGACCACAACAACAGTTCAAGACTGCAAGTTTATGAAGAAAAACTAAGATAGAGAAGTACCGGCAATCCAGTCATCACACTGAGTAAGGAAACATAATTGGTTCCACGTTTTAGAGGAAGACTCCTCTGCAGGGTGAAACTTTTATTGTCATGACTTCCATGGGCAGATCCTAGAAAACAAGATCTATAACATTATGTTTGGGAAGTTTGATTATCAGAGAGAAAGTTCTTAAAATCCCAGGAAATTCAAGCTGTCATGGTCTGTGTGAAAATTCTGTGCTTTAAAATGATTGTATTTTAAGAAAAATCTGTGGCAAAATATTTGGGTTCGCATATGAGATACTTCAAAAAATAAATAGAATGGATGTGATCACGTACCTATAAATTCTCCATTGACAAATGCATGTAAATTGTGTCCAAGGGAGTTCACCGTAAGTACAGAATGAGCATTAGAGGAATTTTGGTGAAACCTGCATAAAAACATCATAGAATGCAGTGCATATCAGTGCGCATGAAAACGTGGTTCAGGCATATATAACCAGATTTCAGGTCTAGTTGATCTTATCATCATCTTTGTTTACCTGAAAGTGTACCAAAGATAATCGGATGAATCTTTGGTTGTATTCATGTGCTCTAGTAGCGTGTTTGCTCTCAAAGAACTTTTATCAAAACTGGGAATATATTCTTTATATTCTTTCCATTGTTCAATTGAATCAAATTTGTGCCTTCTTGTACCATATTGTGTGCTTACCTGTCCAAAATAGAAAATTAAAAATGGAGAAGAAACGCATGATTTCTTGTTTTCGGCAGGAATATCGTATGCGAGTGGTAAAAATTAGTACTTGGGACTGAACCATACTTGCGCAGTGTTGAAGGCAACGGTTTTGCAGTGTGGTAGGATGCTAATTGACTTCGGAGGTAATTTATACGATGACCCTTTGAAATGGACCGTGGCATTGCTTCTCCCATCATGGTTCACGAGAAATGCAGCGCATTCGTCTGAATTTCTTTCGAATGCAAAGGCCTTCAATCAACGCAATCGTGATATACATTTTTCACTTTGCAAGATTAAGATAACTGGAAAAAATGCATTCTGAGGAAAATAGGAAATTATAATCGCTACAAGCTATTATACCGAGTTCTTACTTCTTGCAGTTGGCCCAGAGAGAAATTTATCCATTTTCTGGAAAGTAGAGGCTTCCTGCATAGCTTTATTGCAGCGTGTAATTCCTTCAGATGACCATGCTTTGGTTGCCTCAACAAACCTATGCACCCACTCAGTAAGTCAAATTTGTCTTTGATAAGATAAAACAGGTACTTGATATTAAAGCAGAACTTACCATACTCATCAAGAGGGGCTTGATCATAATAACTTGTGGGTACATACTCAGCAGCTGTTCTTCCGAAATTGGTTCCTCCATGATACTAGAATAAAGGAATGATTTTAAGAAACCATGTATGTTGAATGATATTTTCATTTGACTTATTGACATTCAGAAACATTGATAAATAGAGCAGGATGGTCATGAGAATGAGAAGCAAACCATGTAATAATTCACAAAGCTTCCTCCCTTCGCAATGAATAGTGCAGCATGAAATGCTATGTCTTCAGCAGATCTCGATCTAGTTTCTTTACCATATGTTTGATAGCTTCATGAGATAACAGAGTCATTAGGTGGAAGCAAGCTATTTAACAACCCTTTAAAATCGATTATCAAACAGACATGTTCTTTTACGTTGTAATTAGCATAAAAGCCAGAAGTATAGCAAGGGAATCAGTCTGCATTGAAAAGATGTCAGCATTGGAATATAATTTTTTCAGAAGCATTTTTGAAATGCAAAAACAAACAAGTTCTTAATTTACAAGAAATCTTAACTCTGATAGACACTATCTCTCCTGTTCCAAGCAAGTTTCAAAAGGGTGTCTGGATGCCAAAAAGAAGTAAATTTGAATGACTTGCTTTTAAGAACTGGCAGAGAATTTAACAAAAAGGGGATCTTCTATGCCTTCCATTTTTTGTATTTGAATCAGGAAATTATATTCCAAGATAAATCCAAATTCAAAGTGGTGGTTTTATAATGAGCACAGAGGATTTGATTGACACATACACACTTGTCCAGTTCTCTGTCCATATTGCAGGCTTCCTTGGTGAATTTGGTCCTGAAAATGTTTCTCCACATCGCAACCCATTGCATGCATTTATCTGCAAATGCAATATCAGTTCATTATTTCACCAAGCCAGAGGAATTTCAAATATATATTGAAATCTGAATTTTTGAAGGATTATTAAATCTGCTGTAGGAAAAAAGGAGACTGACCACCGGGTCAGGAGCATCATCTTGCTTGCACATTACCCAGGGAACACCAGTATGTAGCCCCACAGCCATCTTCGCTGCCCACTTAACATAAGGTGGCCCTTTCTCATGGAATGCTGCTTCTACATTTCCATATTCATTTTCAATCTACATGTTTACAACTCTAAATATCATTAAAATGGGATTGCAGAGATGTTGCAACATGGAAATAAGAAGCAACATGGAAATAAGAAGAAGAAAAACTGCATAAATTCATGAACTGGAAACCTGTGAGAGTATAATTGGCCCTCCTTGTGAAGCATACAACTTCTCTGCTTTCAACATTTTTACTATCATCTTCGCATACCTTTCCATATGATACTGCCAGTTAACAAATGGAAATGAGCTCAATAATTTTATTCTTTTAGTCATCAATCACTGATTGATAAATAATTAGTAGTGCTTTTATAATACCTTGAATGGCTTGTTGTCAGAACGAAAAACGATTCCTGGTACATCATGCAGCCAAAATGGCAAACCTCTGCAAAGAAATAAATATTCATCAGGTAAACACTCTTTGCCTCTACGATGAATACTGTATTTATATACAAGGGAGAAATACAATTTTTAATATATCTAATAATTTTTCCTAAATTTTCTTACCCATAAGTCCATTCACTCTCGATGAAGGGTCCGATCCTAAGACAAACATAGAGTCCCTGCGCATGAACTTCTTTAATGAACCTCACCAAATCCTTTCTTCCACTAAAATCATACTGCATTGGCACCGCGAATGTTGGTATCAGTACAAACAATTTAGATGATACTGCGGTATTTTTATTATTTTTTAAAATTTATTTTTAATATTACTATATCAAAACAATTAAAATAAATACAAAATAATTAATTTTTTTAAAATAATTTTTTAAACAATACAGCCACGCTATGACTTTGGTTCATGTTGAGAAATTAATCGATGGTCACCTGTCCTTGTTGGGGTTCGTGGAGATTCCAAAACACGTAAGTGTCGATGGCATCTAAACCTCCTGCTCTGGCCTTGGAAATTAAATATGGCCACATCTGCAAATCCACGTCATCATAACATTACTAACGTAGACTACAGATCGTTTATGAGAAATTCATTTTTCCACGACATGTGACATGTCGTTTGTAATTCGGACGTGAGGTCGTGCTCTTAACGATCCAACATGTAAGACTCGTCGTCTACGTGGATATGACTGTTGTTCGCAATCCAACAGATGAGCGCCATCTGTAAGTCAGACGTTCATGTTGGAATTTTAACTACTATTGTTTGACCGTGACAAATCTCCATTTGTTATATTTATGGAATGTGTAATTAGGGGATTGGTTCAAGAGATTTTGGTCCACGAGTTGACCGCGAAACTATTAGAGTGAGTATCCATGAAAGAGGGAAGAATGTGGAAAAGTAATAAAACAAACTCGGCGCATTAAGGAAAATAAATATTGTATCTCATGAAATTTTTTAATTATGTTGAAGGCGGCGCATTTAAATTGAATTATCATTGAATATATAATCTAAATCAGTTTTTTTTAATAAATTAATTTAAATAAAACTAAATAGATTTCTTAAGGAATGAATTATTTTCTCAAAAACACACAAATATTATAAAAAACATAATTAAAAAAGTAACAATAATCAAAACATTATATAAAAAACATAATTAAAAAAGAAATTGCTGATCCTCCAGTCTTCGGATTGAATTCAAAGGAGGTCTAGCAAGAAAAACAGCAGTGGTTGTTCGGTAAAAAACCATTCACGCTAGAAATTGAAAGCCTCAGACCAACAAGGTTTCTTGAACAGCAATTAACATATTCTTTTAAATTAATTAAGATTGTGTTTGATCGAAAGGCCAAGATTCTGTAACATCATCCTCCACAACAAAAATTATCAACAGATTAAAACAAGAGATGCATAGAAGAGAAGGATACAAAAGTACCTGAGGAGTGCTACGAGGATAGTGAATCGAACCAGAAAAAATGATTTTGTGTTTCCCATTGATGACCAAAGATCTTGAATCGTACGTTACGTTGCTGCCTCCATGAGCCATAATGACTATTGCACTTGCAGATAGCGATAAGCTCCACCATAGCATCCAACTCATCTCTATATGCCCAACCCTACTCCTCAGCGACCAGAGAAATCTCAAGCAACTCTATCGTCGATCCGGTATATATTCACCGGAATAAAAAAATGGTTGAAATTTACGGCACTGGGACTGATCTCTTTTCTCTTTGAGTATACAGGGGCGACAGCTTTTACGTGCCTCTCTAAAACAAACTTCTTTTTTCAAAAAAACCTCTATCCTTGATCCATCAATCTGCCTTGATTTTCTCTCTTTATCTCTATGAAAATGAAAATACCACTCGGTAGGCTTCCTAACACTTTTCTGTGGAGATGTATAGAAAATGAGTTGACAACCGAGGAATCTTACCGAATCCAGTTTCTTCCTTTTGGACCATATGGAAAATAGGTATATTATTTAAGGAAATAGCAATCTTCGGGGATTTTGAATCATTTTCATGGATTTAATATTATTATTATTATTATATACTGCTGTTTTGAAATCAAGAGAGGTGCATTGTTATTAATACACTGGCATGTAATTAAATGTAATTGTTTCTTTTTAATAGCGGGGGAGAATTAATTTGTTTCAAAATAACTAGAGAAAAAGAAAATTATACTGTAAGTTGTAACTATTTCTCCATACAAAACACACAGGATCACTTTTCAGGAGATATGCGTGCCTCAACTGCCCTGTATCTCTCGGGGGGCAAAAAAAAAAAAAAACTTTGCTCATGTACCTGACATGTCTCCCGACTTTTATGTACATGATATTTTCATAGAAAAAGAGCATATTATTTTTCATTAATAATGCAACATTTGATGCCAGCAAAATTTGATGTCAAGTTGCCTCGCATTATTTCACAGATATCTTTGCCATTTTTTGCTAGGGTTTCTCAGGTGCTACTGAAACTCTAGAAGTTAAATTTGTCACAACACAACTTATAATAAATCTCAAGAAAAAAAAAAACAAATCCACATCCTCTTTTAGTTCATGTATGAGATTTTTTAAGAATATGCTCTTAGAAATACATTGAAAAGATGCCAAATTTATTGAAATATTCTTTGTTGTAAGAGAAATTTACTATATTCACACGATAACTACGTACTGAATGTTTACACAATAGAAGATAAATTAAAACAAAGAAAAAAAATATGATATATAAACACAAAAAAAAAAAATAGAAAAAAAATATATATATTAATAGGAGAAAGAATTCATATCACTTTTTAGTGGTATCATATATGATTTTCTCTTTTCTATGCTATGAATAATCAATTATTATAACTTAAGTTGTATAAAATTCTTTACATTGACCATCAATAAAAAAAATCCAACAACGAACAAAGAAAAATGAGATTTTTTTAATTGTATTTTAGTAATAATCTTTAACAAAATAAAATAAAATAACTAAATTATCTTTAAAATCAAAATTTGTTAAATTAGGGTTCAAGGTATTTTTGTATTTTCAAATTGTTTTTTTAGTAATAATCAAGTTATCTGAAGGACATTTTAATAAATATAAAATATAACTTAAAAATAAAAATTGATTGGCGTGTGCATTAGACGTGCTAGCACATCAGACATGACACCACATTTAGGTGGCAAGTGAGACCATGCATGGTGTCTGAAGGCGATCTTTCTTGATGTGTTTAGAATTGTTTCAGCAACCCCTCCCTCTCTAGGCGGAGCATGTTACGTACCGATGACCGGTTTGGTGATAGTGATTTTTTTTTTATTTCAAAATAGCTCTTTAATTTGTTTTTCCTTCAAATTTGATTTATATTTTTTTATTATTTGTTTTGTTTAAAATAATATATAAAATAATATGTTTTTTTAAATTTAAATTTTATCTTCCTTCAATTTTTTTATCTATTAAATTTAATTCCATTTTTATTAATAAATATTTTTAACAATAAAATATTAATAAATTATTTTATAACTCATTTTATTTTTTTATATATATCATCTTCAAGTTTGTATTGCAGGCTGTCCTCTCCCGGGAGACAAGGTTCAATTCATTGTTTTGAAACCCGGACCGGCCCGGCGGGTCGACCCGGGACCCGGCCGACCCGGGCATGGGACCGGTCCAGGTCTAAGCAAAAACCCGCCTGGGAGTTGGCCTGGCGAAACCCGGTCGACCCGGGCAAACCCGGCTAAGACCCGACCTATTTTTTTTATATTCATAGAGGTAAAACAACGAAGATGAACAATGCATTGAAGATGCAAGCCTGCAATTGCAAACAGAGAAAACCTAATAAAGAAAAACAATTTCAATCCCGAATTGCAGAGGAGCAGAAGACTCTTGATCCCTTCAATAAGGTTAGACTTTTGTTTCTCTTCACAAATCTCCTTCTTTCACTCTCTCTTTTCTTTGTTCTTTGCCTTTTTTTTTAAACTCGCAGTTCTTGATTGAGCATCGATTAGCAATTCTTGATTCAATCATCAAGATTCAAAACTCCCTTCATCTCCCATCGAACAGCTTAAATAGCGGTTCACTATGAAATACATGCTGATCTTTGGCTATTGTTGTGTCACCTCTGAGTTCACCCGTGAGCCACCATGAATCTCTGTCAGGGGATTCACAATCAAGCCACCACCACCCTGAAGTCATAACCTTTGGTTCCCCAAATTAATTGTTTCAGAATGGCCATTCCTATCAGCTCTATGGCGCACAACAGCCGATAATGGAGTACCCTTGGATGAATAAATCCTTGAGTTTGAATACCGGCCTTTTGTTTTCTTCAAAAACTTAGAGCTCAAGAAGTTCGCACCAGGTAGTAAACAACATGTGGTTCTGTTGGAATCTGTGTTGGTCATCATTCCACTAGATACAGTCAAATCATATGATATCTCATCCAGCGCCAACTCTAGGCCACGCACTGAATGAATAAATAGTATAATTATATAAGAATGAATTAAAAATATTTTTTTGGAGTTGACCCGGGTCAATTCATCTGACCCGTGACCCAATTACTGGACCGGATCGATGACCGGATCGGGTTTCAAAACTATGGTTTAATTGCTTGCAGAAGAAGAAGAAAAAATTCCAAGATTGGGTTTACTAATTAGGCCTATCGGGCCTAGTCCATCTTAACTTCTTGCCTCTTCCCCAAGCCAGCCAGCATTCTATTCTACATGGAACTTCCTCTACAGAAACAGTAAAAGAAAAACCCAAAGATCTCCTAAATACTCTTTCATTCTCTCCTCCTCCTCTCCACTCTCCCCTCCAATCCTCAGTTTTCCGATGTCGGTACGTTGTTTTCCGTTCTTCCATAAATCTCCTACTGTTTCTTGTCTGTAAAACCCTAATTTCTGCATGCTGTTACATTTTCTCTCTCTTAATTTTGTTTGGTTGGCAGATATTCGAGTACAATGGAAGTGCCATAGTAGCTATGGTAGGCAAGAACTGCTTCGCTATAGCTAGCGACCGACGACTTGGAGTAAACCTTCAAACAGTCGCTACTGATTTCCAGCGAATCTACAAAATCCACGATAAGCTCTTTGTCGGTCTCTCTGGCCTTGGCACTGACGCCCAAACTCTGTATATCTCACTCACGCACCAATTATCTTCTATTATTTAAAATTTTTTCCATATATATTTTTAAATTTTTTTCTTGGCGTTTTCTTGGCGTTTTGTTATTTTTGCATAAATTTTCGAACTTTGTGATATACGGTAAGGTTTTCGAATTGTAGAGATTTCCGTAGACTAGGCTAGGCTTTATAATTCACCGCATTAAAGAAAAAAGAAAAGGATTGAGAGTGAACAAAAAGATTAATTATGCTTCATGCTTCAAGTCATGGGTTTTTTTGTGATTATTGTGTGGCGATTTGGAGGTTGGATTGATTCTTGGGTTTGTGGGTGTGGTTGTAATAATGTGTAGGTATCAGAGGCTTGTTTTCCGTCACAAATTGTATCAGCTGCGAGAAGAAAGGGACATGAAGCCTGAGACTTTTGCTAACCTTGTTTCTGCTGTACTTTATGAGAAAAGGTTTGTTCAGTTTATGCTGTGTTAATTTGATTTTATTTAGGAAGAATGATGTTTCGTTGGTGTAATAAGTAACAATAGTATCTTTGGTCGCATATCAAGAATGCTTTGTGATGTTCAGGCATCACAACTAGCAGAAAGATCGATATGTCTGTAGCAGTCTGAGGTTCTCTGTGTCGCATTTCATATAGAGCACTATATTGATATGTACATGAAAATGAAATGCAATTGATACTCTCTCAGGTTCGGTCCGTATTTCTGCCAACCTGTTATTGCTGGATTGGATGATGATGACAAGCCATTCATTTGCACAATGGATTTCATTGGGGCCAAGTATGTTATACTTCTTTCATATTTTTTATCTTTTCAAGCTTTAGAAGCGCTTGTATGGTCTGTCAGCAACTGGAAATTGCTATGACCCATAGTGAAGGTAGCAGATCTTTTATCTTTTTATTTGTGGATTGGAAAAACATGGAGAGCACTATTTAATTTTTCTCTAATTTCTCCTGTTTATTTCGAGTGGTATCGTGTAATTACTTCTTGACATATTGGAAACTCTATTTCTTGACATGTTGGAAACTCTATTTCAAGATCAAAAAAATAATTGATGTTTTCTCATATATTTGCTTGTCTCTCTAGCTTCTTGTTGAACCATTGACTTTTAGGTTATTTCATGTACATTGGACAAAACCTGTAACTTGTCTTGAAAATCTCGGTTATGGATGTTCTTGGACTTTGTTTTCAAAGTTGTTCTCTTTGATTATTGAAATTATGTGAATGCTGTCTAGGTACATGCCATTAATTACACTACCTATCTTATTGACATCATTAGGTGCGGTGTTTCGCATATAAGCAATAGCCTTGTGAAATAAACCAAAGTGCAGTTACCCTTAAATAAACTTATCTTCTTGATGTGGTGCTATCCTTATTTTAGTTGTAATATTTTCATTCTTTCCCAAATGCAGGGAACTTGCAAAAGATTTTGTTGTTGCTGGCTCAGCCTCTGAGTCCCTTTATGGTGCCTGCGAAGCATTTTTCAAGCCTGACATGGTTAGTTAATTTAGCTACTTCTGATTTGAAGCTGATCTAAAGAGCATGGATTTTGTGACTTGACACCCATGGCATATCATTCTGCTGTTTGTGCAAGACAATATGAGCAACAAATTGATATACTTGCCAGTTAAAAATATAATCCTACTTAAGTGAAAACCATAATTCATTATCTATGTACAATGTCTTTTTTTCTTGGTGAGTGTATAAGCACTGGGCTGTAGCATAATTCTCAAGTTTAATTTCGTTACAAGCCAAGTTTGACCCATGGTATCTTGTGGTCTAATAAAAGAAAAGTTTACAAACATAAACTGTGTAGTTGTCATTAATTGCATCAATTGCCAGTCTAATGCATGAGATTTGTTATGTCCCTTTTGCAAAAGAAGCTACTGGTATAATACTTAGATCTGGTTTGTGACTCTAATGGACATCTATCATTAAGTTCCCAAGCTGGTTACCTCAAACAAGCAATCAGTGATGTGGTTGGGCATTGCTTTTATGATTGCTGAATGAAAGCCTCTTCTTTCTACCCTATCATGAAAATATTTATTAACTGTTTGTTATGTTCTCTGGTCAGGAACCTGATGAATTATTTGAAGTTGTATCCCAAGCGTTGCTAGCATCAGTAGATCGGGACTGCTTGAGTGGTTGGGGAGGACACATCTATATTGTGTAGGCCTTCCATTAATTTCTCTTTCAATGCATATTCAAATAGTTTATCAAATTGTACATCTTTATAATAGTGTAGTATTGGATATAGCTTTCTGGCATTGAGTCTTTCAATTGTCGCGAGTCTTAACAAATTTTATGTTTATGCTTCAGGACCCCTGATGATATTAAAGAGAAAATCCTAAAGGGAAGGATGGATTGACAGCAGCCCCCCTCATGTCCAATAGGGCACCAGATCTTTCTTGCCAGACCATATACTTGGAGTCTGAACGGAAACATTCTGGTTTCTTTGTTAATGAAAAGCTATTATCTTGCAGCAACGGTTAAATTATGTGATTTGGATAAAATTTCGAAGTGCATTAACAAAGTTTAACTTTATTGCCAAGAAATGATGTTGTTTTGAATGCGGCCTTTACTTCTAAGATTGATATGCTAATTATTGTTATGTTAGGTGGACTTACCATTCAATCTCATCATATGGATCGGTTATTCCCATGAGTCTGAAAGCCTAGAGGTGCGCGTGCATGGCAGCTATTTTGGCTGAATGATTGTCTGAATACTCGTGAAGGCTTTTTCTGTTTTGCACTTGTAAGCAGAAGCCGGGAAAAATTCACATGTTGGCAAACCGGAGGATGTGGTGCAACTTGTAAGTAATCATTGTGACAGTAACGGTCATGTGGCAATTTTTGCAATTTAACTAGGTTCTCACGCGTGATCATCTGAGTCCGTCGATTGCCAATCTGTTATGATAATTTCATAGGATCTGTGTAGACTATTGAGTATTGGATGTTATTATTTGAGATTGTGTTAGATATTGATTTTTTTTAAGAAATATATTAAAATAATATTTTTGATATAAATATATCAAAATAATTTGTAATTAATTTTTTTTTAAAATACGGTTGAATTGCATGCCAGACACCTTCTAACCTTGATAAAGTTTTTATCTGGATTGGGTCAAAGTAAATTGGATAAAAAATTGATTCCGTTGGGTGTGGGTGATGGATTTACTCAAATTACACTTGATCTGGTATTTTTACTATTTTTTTTATTAATACATATAATTATTATAAATTTATAAAACAAATTTAATCTTGTAATCTGCACTTATTAATTAAATTTTACATAATGAATCATAAAAATTCTTATTTTTAATATATATATATATATATATCTTTGTAAAAATCAATCTAAATTTCCATCTTTTATAATTTAAGTTTAATTTATAATCATGAATATGTAATGATAATAATAATTAACGAACATATAAAATTAGTATATTAGTTTCCTTTAGTATTTGTATCTAATATTTCTATATCAAGTATGAAATAGTATACAATGTAAGTTAGATAGTTGATGTATTTTTTTAAAAAAGTATATATAATATAAAATTATTTAACAAATAATAAGTGCATGATTAAACAATATATATTTGATTTCTAAACATAAGATGTCTTGATTGATCTGTATACACAATCTTAATAATTATGAATGATTTACTATTCAATATGGATCATTATAGTTTTAATGACATAATTTTATGTTGCTAAATAACTTATAACATTAATTTTAAATGTAATTTAGAAAAATAAAATTATTGACCGGATACTAGTGAGAATTTTTGGACAAATTTATTATGATGTGATTTTGTGGAGTGCTAAAAAAATAAATTAATAATTTTTCAAAAAAATTAAAAATAATTGGATTAAGTATTAGTGGGTTTTCACTCGACTCAACTAAATTAGATGTGGATGCAATACGAGTAATAATTATGAATGTACCTAACCAGATATCAATACATAAAAAAAATCCTAATCCAACCCAACCTAACCCATTGACATCCTTAATAAGAATTAGGGATGTCGTTAATAATAATAATAAAAAAATTAGGTGACTCATGGATTGATATTTGCTCATTGGTCATGTTGATCATGTCTCCGCTGGATGTTCTTTAAGGCCATGGCATCTTGTGCGCGCGTGCGGGCGGGTGTTTTGAAACAAATCCATGTTTAAATAGAGACCCAAAAATAGCACGTTGGCATAAGCGAACCAACCTTTTAGCCATTAGATATGACTTTGTGATCAATTTTTTATATAATTTTTTTAAAAAAATTATTTTAGTGTTGTTAATATATTTTCTAACATAGAAAAGATTTTAATTGCGGAGGCAAAATCTGATGCACATGTTTAATAAAAAAAAAAATTGAGGATCATATGCCTTCACAAATATTAAAGAGTTGTTATCACAAACTAAATACTAATTCATGAAAAAAAAACATATTTTTGTGAAGACTAGTCGAAAAATCAAGATTTGGTTTTATTAACCCAAAAAACCTTTTTTAAATCTTATTTTTGTTTAAAAAAAAACAAAAAACTTCATGACAGATTGTAAAAAAAGAAGCACTCTGGTAATATAATAACAAAAGCTATGATCTAAGTAAAACAAAAAAAAAATGAATGGAATTAAATAAAAAAAACTCAAATTCATTTTGAATGGATGCTTTTAATGAATCTAAACCAAAATCCAAGAAGAAAAAAACAAAAATAACAAATGACAAAACATGATAGGTGAAGGAGCCTAGATAAACGCATTTATTTGACTAATATAAAAGAGTTAATGCTTGTTGGTTGGTAGGTCAAGCCTCACAAGCCAGGCCCACACGCCTAGCTTTTATTTATATATATATATATATATATAGAGAGAGAGAGAGAGAGGTGGGTTGTCCGCCCTTCTTTTTCTAAAAAGGCTAGTGACATGTTTTTCACTGGAGAGTAGTCAAAAATCAGGATTGGATAAAACTATTTTCAACCTATTTTTATTTAAAAATACCTTTATAATCTAGATAAACCAACCCATCAGCTCAATATAACCAAAAAGTTGTAAAAAAAACACGGCCTGTTAAGCCAGTTTAAATTAATTAAAATATTAAAAATATAGGTTGTTATGACAACCTTAATGTGTAAAAATATTGATTATTATAAAAACTCATATATATGTGATTGTGAGCTGCTGTGACAGTTATAAATACAAGTATTTGTTAACTATTATGACATCCATGAATATGTGTTGTGGTTGTTAAGTCAATTATGTATATTAAAGGATAAAATTTTAGATAGGTTCATGCAGATAAATACTATCAAATTTTATTAAATTAGATAAAATTTGTTAATTTTAAATGAAAAATTCCTTACATGTTTGATATGTATGCATAGAGTACAATTTATGTTTTGTGTGTTTGTTGAGAGGATATTTGTACAAGGAAGACTTTGTCTAGATTTAAAATAAAAAAAAAAAACCTCATTTTGCATGAATATATATATCCGCTTGAAGTATGTTAAATTGATATGAAATTCCACATCACTACAAACTACCCCAACTGCATCTTTTTTTGAACGATTTTTGTGATTAGCT
>Ga0307513_10006722_pt1 | contig 15012 bp, 14 predicted proteins | sample 15_EM_MG_FD_202174 | JGI IMG/M metagenome (GOLD analysis project Ga0307513, IMG submission 202174) | Populus trichocarpa ectomycorrhiza microbial communities from riparian zone in the Pacific Northwest, United States - 15_EM | ecosystem: Host-associated > Plants > Roots > Unclassified | place... | reverse complement strand
AACATGGCCAAAGGTTAGACATCGCGGTTCGCGTAGTCCACCGGCCCGGGTTTGTCTAATATTCGGGACTATGCCTTGGGAGGGGCAGCCCACGTATGCCTGACCGAGAGATCACCTGGCGCGACAAGCTGCGCTACCGGTTCGAGAACACGCTCTCCAAGGGCACGGTCGCCATCATCGGCTGGCTGGCGCTGCTGTCCACCGCCATCGTGATGCTGGCCGCGTTCATTCTCGCGGCCATGCGAGTCGGCCAGGATCCGGCCGACCACGAACATCCCTACGGTTTCTTCGAGGGCATGTGGCAGGCGATGCTGCGCACTCTCGATCCCGGCGTGGTCGCCGGGGATGCCGGCTGGCAGCTGCGCCTGCTCATGATGATCGTGACGATCGGCGGCATCTTCATCGTCAGCATTCTCATCGGCACCATCACCTCGGGCCTCGAGGCCCGCCTCGCAGAACTTCGAAAAGGCCGCTCGCGCGTCATCGAACGGAACTTCACGCTGATTCTCGGCTGGTCGAGCAAGGTCTACTCCGTCATCGGTGAGCTGCTGATCGCGAACTCGAATCAGAAGGATCCGTGCATCGTGATCCTCTCCGAGCGCGACAAGATCGAAATGGAAGACGATATCCGCGCGAAGTTTGCAAGCACCGCGAACACGCGAGTCATCTGCCGCAGCGGCAATCCGCTCGATCTCGACGACCTCGCGGTGGTCGACCCGCACTCGGCGCGGTCCATCATCGTGCTGGCGCCGGAGACCGAAAACCCCGACATCCACGTTATAAAGTCCGTGCTGGCCATCACCAACAATCCATCGCGCAAGCAGGATCCCTATCACATCGTGGCCGAGATCCGCGAGCCACGAAACCTCGAGGCCGCCGCGCTGGTCGGTGGCAAAGAGACTATCTACGTGCAGGGCGAAGACCTGATCGCGCGCGTCACGGCGCAGACTTGCCGGCAGTCCGGATTGTCGGTGGTCTACACCGAACTGCTCGATTTCGATGGCGCCGAAATCTACTTCAAGACCGAGCCGGGTCTCGCGGGGCGCAGCTATCGCGAAGTGATTTCGGCCTTTGAAGATTCAACCGTGATGGGACTCATGCGGGCAAACGGTGAGGTGCTGCTGAATCCGCCGATGGACACGGCGTTCGCGAGCGGTGACCAGGTCATCGCGATCACTGAAGACGACGACACGCTGGTGCTCTCGGAGACTGCCGGCGGCGGACTACCCGACGTCAGTGCGCTCTCGCACCGCGAACGGTTGCCGCCCGCGCCGGAACGCATCCTGGTGCTCGGCTGGAATGGCAAGGGCCAGGCCATCATCGAAGAGCTCGACAACTACGTCGCCCCGGGCTCGGAGACCATCGTGATCTGCCGGTATGAAGGCGTACGCGACCTGCTCCTCGGCGTCGCCCGCCGCATGAAACGCCAGAAGGTGCGTTTCGCCGATGGCGACATCACTCATTCGGCCACGCTCGCCGCGGTGAAGGCCGCGACCTTCGAGCACGTGATCCTGTTGAGTTACAGCGACCTCCCCATCCAGGAGGCCGACGCCAAGACGCTGATCACGCTGCTCCATCTGCGCAACCTCGCCGACGCCGCCGGCGTGCGCCTGTCCATCGTCAGCGAAATGATGGACCTGCGAAATCGGGCGCTGGCGCAGATCGCGCGCGCCGACGACTTCATCGTGAGCGACAAACTCGTCAGCCTGATGATGTCGCAGCTGTCGGAGAACAGGAACCTCGAGCAGGTCTTCAAGGTCCTGTTCAGTTCGGAAGGCTCGGAAATCTACATCCGCCCCATGACCGACTACATCCGGCTCGGAACCACTGTGGATTTTTACACCGTGCTCGAAGCCGCCGCGCAGCGCGGGGAAACCGCTATTGGCTATCGACTCATGAAATATGCCGACGACAAAGATCACGGGTATGGTGTCAACGTGAATCCGAAGAAGTCCGAAAAACACACCTTTACCGAGCGCGACCAGATCGTCGTGCTGGCGGAGGATTGATGATCGCGCGTCGCGAATTGCTGGCGGGCGCAATCGCGGCGGCGTTCGCGTCTGGTGCGGCCGTGGCCGAGCGCGCCGATGGCGCGTTGAAACGCATCCGCCAACGCGTCGGTGGCCGCCTGGGCCTTCACGCGCTCGACTCGCAGAGTGGCAAGCGCTGGGGGCTCGACGACAATTCGCGTTACGCCATGTGCTCCACGTTCAAACTACCGCTGGCGGCCGCGCTCCTCTGGCAGGTGGATCGCAAGGCGTTCACGCTCGATCACAATCTGGTCATCGAGGCCAAGGATCTGCTGCCGAACTCCCCCGTGGTCGACGCAAAGCTCACTGCCGGTGTGGATTCGATGACCATCCGTGATCTTTGTGCCGCCGCAGTCACGCAAAGCGACAATGCCGCCGCCAATGTTCTGCTCGATGGCATTGGCGGACCGTCGGCGCTCACCGCATTCTTCCGCGCGATCGGCGACGAGACCTCGCGCCTCGATCGCAAAGAGCCCGCGCTCAATCAGAATGTGCCGGGCGATCAGCGGGACACCACTACGCCGCGAGCGATGGTGGATTCGCTGCTCAGGATATTCACGCAGGACGTACTGTCGATACCTTCGCGTGCGCTGCTACTCGACTGGATGGTCGCCTCGCGCACGGGCCTCGACCGCGTGCGCGCGGGTTTGCCCAAGTCCTGGAATCCCGGCGACAAAACCGGCACGGGCGAGAGCGGTGCCTTCAACGACCTGGTCATCGCGTTTCCGCCCAGCCGGCGCCCGGTCTTCGTCGCGGTCTACATGAGCGAATCGAAACTCGGCGCGAAGGAGCTCGCCGCTGCCCAGGCCGAAATCGGAACCCTGATCGCCAAAGTGTTTGCGGAGACGAAAACATGAAAACAAGAATGACAATCCTCGTGCGGGCCGGAGTGAGGGCATCATGAAACTCAAGACATGGTTGGCCCTGTTGCTCATCGCTGCCGCGGGCCCCGCCATCGCGCAAAGGGCCGGGCCCGAACAAACCCAGCAGCAGTTCGAAGAAATCGCCGCCGCCGACCAGGCGCTGTTCTCGGCATTCTTCGACCGTTGCGATATGGCGACCCTCGCGAAGATGGTGACCGACGACTTCGAGATGTTCCACGACAAGAATGGTTACATGACCAAGTCCGGCAAGGAATTTCTCGATGGCATCGCAGGGACCTGCGCGCGACAGAAGACCGGCGAGGACTACCGGGCGCGCCGCGAGCTGGTACCCGGCACCCTCAAGGTCTATCCACTCGACAATTACGGCGCCGTGGAAATCGGCGTGCATCGCTTCTATCAACTGCTACCCGGCAAGCCCGAAAAGCTGGTCGAAGTTTCGCAGTTCACGCACGTCTGGAAGAAGGAAGAGGGCGGCTGGAAGCTCTCGCGGGTGCTGAGCTACGACCATCGTTTGACCGAATAGCTATCTCACCCGCGCCACGCGCGAATTCCCGCTGCCACTCTAGACCCGGTGAGCGGAGCGCGTCCATCGCGTCGCTTTCAGCGCCCACCGCGCTCATCTACTACTCGACTAGTTGACAACGTGGTTGCGCCCGGGGTTTACTACTAGCCGACTAGTAGGAGGGACCGACTCGTGGAAATTGTTCTTGCCGATCGTGAAGCCGAGCTCATGGAAGTGTTGTGGGACCACGGTCCTTCGACCGTGGCGGAGGTCAAGGAGCGCGTTCCCGACGAGCTCGCCTATACCACCGTGCTCACCATCTTGCGCACGCTCGAGACCAAGGGCTACGTCACGCACGATGCGGAAGGCAAGGCCCATCGCTACTCGGCGCTCATCGAACGCGACGCCGCCAGGCGCAGCGCGCTGCAGGCCATGGCCGGGAAATTCTTCAAGGGCTCTACGGCGGTACTGCTCACCCACCTGGTCGCCGATGAAAAGCTCAAGCCCGCCGACGTTCGCAGGTTGCGTACGCTGCTGGCGCAGCGCGGCAAGAAGGCAAAGTCGTGATCGCGGCTTTTATCCTCTACGGCGTCCTACTGAGCGCGCTCGCCGCCGTCGCCGCATGGTTCATCGAGGCAGCGCTTGCCGCTTGCGGCAAGGCTCGCCGCCACGCCTGGATTGCGGGCATCGCGATTGCGCTCGGGCTTCCGCTGGGTATGGCGCTGTTCCAGTCAGCGCAGCCGGCGAGGCCAGTGATCACTTCGGTCACGATGACCGAACGGGCGGCGCCGAGCGTCATCACCATTGCCGCACCGGTGATATCGCAGACGCGGATTGCGGGCGCCTCGCTCGACAACCTGGCATTCGGCGCCTGGGGCGTCGCGTCATTTGCGTTGCTGTCGTACTACGGTATTTCCCTGTGGCGACTCGGGCGGCACGCAAGGCGCTGGCCAACGCATCGATTCGGATCGCATTCGGTGGCGGTTGCACAGGACGTTGGCCCGGCAGTTTTCGGCTGGCTGCAGCCGCGCGTGGTGTTTCCCCGCTGGCTGCTGTCCGCGCCGCAGGACACGCAGCAGATGGCGCTGCTTCACGAGCATGAGCACCTCATCGTGCGTGATCCGCAGATTCTGACCACGGCGACGCTGCTGTTCGCGCTGTTTCCCTGGAACGCCCCGCTTGCCTGGATGCTGCGGCGCCTGCGTTTCGCGATGGAAGTCGACTGTGATTCGCGCGTGGTGCGCGGCGGAGCGGATCCCGCCAGCTACGGCGAAGCGTTGCTGTACGTCAGTCAACGGCAGGCGCCTGCGCCCGCCACGTCCATCGCGCTGATCGAACGTCCCTCTCAACTCGAACGGAGAATCAACATCATGTTCGCACCGCCCCGGAAGTATCCCGTGCTCATCGCGGGCTTCACCCTCACGCTCGCCGCTTCATGCCTCGTTGCCGCTACGAAAATAGAAGCGCCGGCGAATGTGCCCGCGTCAGCGCCACTCAAGCCCCCGCCCGGTGGAGAACAGATGATGCGGCTCGGGTATGCCTTCGAGCAGCACATCGGAAAGCGGTACGGCGGCCTGTTCGACACCAAGGTCGATGGCACAGCCGTCGTGATCATGCTGGTGAATGAAGACATGAGCATCGCCAAATCGGCGCAAATCATCTTGGCCCAACCAATCGAAAAGATCGAAGTCGATGAATCGATGTTTGCGGCAATCGGAATGAAGCGCGATGAGGTACCGTATTCAGGTGCGATGGCCATGAAATCGCAGAACGACCCCGCGAACAAAGTGCTCGCGGTCTATACGGAACGGAAGAATCCTGACGAGCGTTTCGTATCGCGGCTCTTTACCGATACGCGCTCGCTGGATCGCGAAATCTACGCCGGGCTGTTTCCGAATCTCGTGAAGAACGGCGTGCCCATTGACGCCAATCCATGGGTCCTGATCGATCGTGAGGGTCATGTCCTGCGCAGCGGTCAGGAATCGATTGCGCACGACCAGATTGCCCCGGTCCTGGAGGCGCGCTTTCCCGGAATAAGCACACAGGAAGTCACCGTGACGCCGCTCGTCGACGGCGGCAATCAGCCTGTTTCGGATGGTCAAGGCCGGGAGGTCCAACTGACGAGCGTGTGGCTCGCGCCGGGGTCGCCACCACCGCGCAGCTAGCGTGACCAACGGCGCGCGCCGCGCCAACTGGTCAGGCGCGCGTCTTTTCCCGCTGGATAGCCCGATAGCCGATATCGCGTCGGCACTGCATGCCTTGCCATGAAATTGCGTCCACGAGCTGGTACGCCTGCTTCTGCGCTGCCGAGACATTGTCCCCCAGGCCTACGGCGCACAACACGCGGCCTCCATGCGTGAGCACTTTGCCACCTTCCGCCCGGGTCCCGGCATGGAACACCTTGCCGGGTAGTTTGGCCGCGGCCGCGAGTCCAGCGATCTCATCGCCCTTGCGCACGTTGTCCGGATAACCTTCGGCCGCCAGCACCACGCCAAGCGCGGCGCGCGAGTCCCAATCGGTGTGGACAGTATCCAGCCGATGATCGAGCGCGGCTTCACACAGCTCCACCAGGTCGCTCTTGAGCCGCATCATGATGGGCTGGCACTCGGGATCACCGAAGCGGCAGTTGTACTCGATGACGTTGGGCGTGCCGTCGGGATGGATCATGAGCCCGGCGTACAGGAAGCCCGTGAACGGCGTGCCGTCCTTCGTCAGCCCGCGAATCGTGGGCTCGATGACCTCGCGCATGATGCGTTCGTGCATGGCGCGGTTCACCACGGGCGCGGGCGAATAGGCGCCCATGCCGCCAGTGTTCGGGCCGGCATCGGCGTCCTTGAGGCGCTTGTGATCCTGTGACGTGGCCATGGCCACGATGTTCTTGCCGTCGGCCATGACGATGAAGCTGGCTTCTTCGCCGGGCAGGAATTCTTCGATGACTACCTGATCGCCGGCCGCGCCGAACTGGCCGCCGAACATCGATTGCGCAGTCGCGATGGCTTCTTCCGCCGTGTCGACGATGACCACACCCTTGCCCGCGGCGAGCCCACTCGCTTTCACCACGATCGGTGGGCGCTGCGCACGAACCCAGGCGGGGTCGAAGGTTTCACGAGTAAAAGTGGCGTAGGCCGCTGTGGGAATGCCGTGGCGCTTGAGGAATTCCTTGGTGTACGCCTTGGAGCCCTCGAGTTGCGCGGCTGCCTTGCGCGGCCCGAAGCAACGAAGGCCGGCGGCCGCAAACGCGTCGACCACGCCGCTGACGAGCGGGCCCTCGGGACCGATGATAGTGAGGCCAACCCTTTCAGCCTTGGCGAGTGCCACCAGGCCGGCAATGTCCTCGGCGGCGACGTTGACGTTGCGCACGCGCGGCTCGATGGCGGTGCCGCCGTTGCCGGGCGCCACGAGAACTTCGGAAACCTTCGGGGACTGTGCGCACTTCCACGCGAGCGCATGTTCGCGCCCGCCGGAACCCACGATCAGGATTTTCATGGTCTAGGCGGCTAATGCCGGAAGTGGCGCATGCCGGTGAACACCATGGTCATGCCGTGTTCATTGGCCGCGGCGATGACTTCATCGTCACGCTTGCTGCCACCGGGTTGCACGATGGCCTTGATGCCGTATTCAGCAGCGACATCGATGCCATCACGGAACGGAAAGAAGGCATCCGAGGCCATGGAGCTGCCTTCGACTTCCAGGCCTTCGTCCTTGGCCTTGAGTGCCGCCACTCGCGTGGAGTAGACGCGCGACATCTGCCCGGCGCCCACGCCAATCGTCATGCCGTCGCGCGCAAACACGATGGCATTCGATTTCACGTACTTGCACACGCGCCAGGCGAACCACAGGTCCGCGTATTGTGTCGGTGTCGGCTGCTTTTCCGTGACGATCTTGAAGGTGTCGGGCTGCGCGAGCGCGGTATCGCGGCTCTGCACCAGGAGGCCACCGACCACGCTGCGATATTCGAGCTCGGTCGGTGTTTTTCTGGCGAGAGGGCCGAGCACCAGCACGCGGACATTCGCCTTGCCCGCGAGCACGGCCGTGGCTTCCGCGGACACCGATGGTGCGGCGATGACTTCCACGAACTGACGGCCGCTGATGGCAATGGCCGTTTCAGCGTCGAGCTCGCGATTGAACGCGATGATTCCGCCGAATGCGGAGGTGGGATCGGTGCGGTACGCGCGGTCGTACGCATCGGCCAGCGAAACGCCGGTGGCGACCCCGCAAGGGTTGGCGTGCTTGACGATGACGCAGGCGGGTTCGTTGAACACGCGCACGCATTCAACAGCGGTGTCCGTGTCGGCGATATTGTTGAACGAGAGTTCCTTGCCCTGGAGCATGGTGGCGCCAGCCACGCACGTACCGGTGAGCCCGAGCTCGCGATAGAACGCCGCCTTCTGGTGCGGGTTCTCGCCATAACGCAGGTCCTGGATTTTCTCGTACACCAGCGGCAGGGTTGCCGGAAACGATGCGGCGTCGTCGCTCTCGCGACCCAACAGATAGTTGGAGACCATGGTGTCGTATTTCGCGGTGTGGGCGAACGCCTTGGCGGCGAGGCTCGATCGCGTGTCGATGCTGGTCGCGCCATCGTTGGCGTCGAGCTCGCCAAGCACCTGGCCGTAGTCGGCCGGATCGACGACGACCGTCACCGATTCATGATTTTTTGAAGCGGCACGCACCATGGCGGGCCCGCCGATGTCGATGTTTTCGATGGCGTCCGCGTAAGTACAGTCCGGTTTCGACACCGTCTGCGCAAACGGATACAGGTTCACTACCAGGAGATCGATGGGCGGGATGTCGTGCTTGGCCATGACGGCATCGTCGACCCCGCGCCGGCCAAGGAGGCCGCCGTGCACGCGCGGGTGCAGAGTCTTGACCCGACCATCCATGATCTCCGGAAAGCCGGTATAGGCGCTGACGTCGATCACGGCGAGGCCCGCATCACGAAGGGCCCTGGCCGTGCCGCCGGTGCTCAGGAGCTCGACGTTGCGGTGGCTGAGGGTCCGTGCGAAATCGACCAGACCCGTCTTGTCGGAGACCGACAAAAGGGCGCGGCGAATCGTGACCAGCATCCTTGTTCTGTTTTTTAGCTGGAGAGGCCGAACTGGCGCAGTTTCTTGCGCAGCGTGCCCCGGTTGATGCCGAGGATCGCGGCAGCGCGGCACTGGTTGCCCGAGGAGTAGTCGAGCACGGCGCGGAACAGGGGTTCTTCGACTTCGCGAAGCACGAGGTCGTAGAGGTGCGCCGGCTTATGACCGTTCAGGTTCGAAAAGTAATCGGAGAGCGCGCGCTCGGCGTGGTTGCGCAGGGGCACTTCAAGCGTGCCATTGCGACCGGAATCTTTTCTGGTCCGTGAAGTTTTCGCCGTCATTACCTGCGCCCCATCGTCCGGTGCCCGAGCCTGAACACGTATCTACTTCTAGACACACGCTGCAATACCTCCCCAGGTTGCAACGGTGGTCTCGCTGGTCTGCAACCAGGTATCGAGACTTTTCTCCGACAACGCAAACTGCGACGCCGACGTTGAAGCTGCCATCAACTCCCGATGGACATCGGGTGCGTCGTGCAACTTTTCGAAATACCAACCAAGGTGTTTGCGTGCTACTCGAAGGCCAGTCTCTTCGCCGTAAAATGCGTAGAGGGATTCGAGATGCGCGAGGATGGTATCACGCACTTTCTGGAGTGGAAGTGCAGGCGCAATTTTTCCGTGAGACAAAAAATAATTGACATCACGAAAGATCCACGGTGAGCCATGCGCTGCGCGACCAAGCATTACTCCTGATGCGCCGGTGAAATCAAGCACTGCGCGCGCTTTTTGTGGCGAATCAATATCGCCATTGGCGAATAATGGAATTCTCACACGCGATCTGATTTCGCGAATGGTGTCGTACTCCGCTGCTCCGTCATAAAAATCTTCGCGCGTGCGGCCGTGAATGGCGAGCGCTGCGACGCCACACGCTTCGGCGAGTTGCGCGATACGCACACCGTTGCGTAAATCACGACTCCATCCGGTGCGTGTCTTCAACGTCACTGGCACGCTGGATGCAGTGACCACCGTTTCAAGAATTTTCGCCACCAGCGCTTCATCAGTGAGCAACGCCGAGCCGCACAGCCGGTTGCACACTTTCTTGGCGGGACAACCCATGTTGATGTCGATGATCTGCGCGCCGAGGTCGATATTTCGTCGTGCGGCTTCAGCGAGCGCCTCCGGATCCGCGCCCGCGAGTTGCACGACTCGCGGCTCCGGCTCGCCGGTGTGGTCCATGCGCAGTTGTGTTTTTTTCGTGGTCCAGAGACGCACGTCACTGGTGATCATTTCCGACGCCGCGAGGCCCGCTCCAAAGAGGCGCGCGACCTGCCGGAATGGACGATCGGTGACCCCCGCCATCGGCGCGAGCACGACGTTGGAGTCCAGGCTGTAAGGACCGATTTTCATTCGTGCGGTCGCCGGGTCAGCCGGCGGAGCGGCGCCGCGCTTCATTGGCGCAGCCGATGACGCCGTCTTCACCGCGCAGACAGGCGTCGATCTCGAAGCCGATTGCGGCCTTGTTCGAATCGACGACGTGAAGCTCTACGTCGATGCGCTGATCGGGCTCGAGCAGGCGCTGGTTGGTGACCCGCTTGGGCAGATATTCCGACGGCTCCAGATCGCGGGTCGCCACGGCATTACCATAACGATCCTGAAGAGTGAGTCGCAGCAGCGGCAACGGTTGCACGCGCGAGCTCTCGTTTTGTACCGACAGCCGCACGCGAAGCTGCGAGCCGCCGGCGCCTTCGGCGTCGGCGCCGAGCTGCTTCACCGTATATGCGGTCAGATCCCAGCGAGGCATCAGCGTGACGCCGAACCAGCCATACACGGTCGAAGCCGCCGGTCCGAAGGTGGTGTTGAGCGCCAGGCTCTGGCGGTTGTAGTGCAGCACCTGCAACAACAGCGCGAACGCCAGCAGCACGACACCGCTCGCGTACTGCCAGGTCGGCCGGCTTTTCATGGGTGAAGGGAGCAGGGGTTCGAGCGAGGTATCGCTGGGTGGCGCCGCGCCAGTGCTGGCGCGAGCTGCTGCCACCGCGGGCGGATCTTCGGTATCGAACTCACTTGTGACGCCGTCAAGGATTTCTGTCTCCGCCGTGCGGGCACGCTCGGCTTCGGCCTCCGCTTCCGCGAACATTTCTTCGACCCAGGGCGGGTCGGGCACGTTCGGTTGGCCGGCGGCCGGCCTTTCGGCGGCCAGCGGCGGCTCTTCGATCACGGACTCTGCGTCGGCCGGGGTGTCATCGAGCAGCGACCAATCGTCCGTGGCAATTGTGTCGGTGCCCGGGTACTCCGACTCGGGCGCTTCCGATTCGAGCTCGGGCTCCTCCGGTTCGGAGGGCGGCTCTTCGGCGAGCACAACCTCTTCGTAAGTGCCGGAGGCCGTGCCGTGCTCCGCTTGGTCAGGAGAGATGAAGATGTCCGAGACATCCGTGGCGGTCGCGTCGAACTCGAGCGATCCCTCTTCTTCCTCGCGTGCAACGGGCGGATCAGACTCGGCAACAGGTTCTGGTGCCGGCTCGGGCTCGGCTTCAGGTTCAGGCTCCATCGCGACGCCGGAGCCGAGAGCGGGTTCTATCGAGGGTCCCGGCGCCGTTTCGAGCAGGCGGCGCCTGGCGGAGTCGCCGGAGTTGCCGCCGGGCTCACCTTCGCGCAGCGCGATCAACGCGTTGAAGACATTCGCGCAGCGGCCACAACGCACGTAACCCTGCCCGGCGCGCAGATCCACGGTCGTAACGACCAGGGTCAGCGTGCATTTCGGGCAGACGGTGAACAAGTGCGAATACTCCGCGAAGGCCGGTCTTAAACGCGACGGCTGCCGGTGAGTGCCGTCCAGCCGTCGCGGGACGCAAAGGGCGCAATATCAAACCACGGTGCGTGCGCACGTGTCACCTCGTCCGCCTGCGCGCTCAGCAGTCCCGCGAGCACGATTTTCCCGCCTGGACGCATCAGCGCCGCGAAGCGTGGTGCCAGCTCGCACAGCGGGCCACACAGGATGTTAGCCAGGAGAATGTCGGCGCCCGTGGGGAGGCTCGCATCCGAGTCGATCACGTGCACTTGCTCGTCGACGCCGTTGGCCACGGCATTGTCGCGGGTCGCGGTGAGCGCCTGGGGGTCGATGTCGAATGCGTGGGCCGCGCGCGCACCGAGCTTTACTGCCGCGACCGCGAGTACGCCGGACCCGCAGCCGTAGTCGATCGCCAGCTGGCCCGTGGACGCGTTCTCGTCGAGCCAGGCGAGACACATCGCCGTGGTCGCGTGCGTGCCGGTGCCGAAAGCGAGCCCCGGATCGAGCCGCACGATCACGGCGCCATGCGTATGAACGTGCGCATGGTGAGGTGCGACCCACAGCCGCCGCCCGAAACTCATGGGATGGAAGTCGCGCAGCCATTCGCGTTCCCAGACGCGGTCGGCCAACGTCTCGAGGCCAAGGCGTTCCGGTTCCACGCGCAGCACGTGCGAGAGACCGGCGATCAGGGCATCCGGCGAGGTATCGAACGGAAACAGCGCCTGCAGGCGCGAATGTGGCCACAGTCGAAATTCACCGGGGGCCGGCTCGAGAATCGGATCGTCGCGCTGGTCGGTGTACGAGACGGCGAGGGCGCCGAATTCGAAGCAGGACTCCTCGACGCGCTCGGCGTCGAGCCCGTCGAGATCGAGCGTTAGAGCAAGTTGCGGCACTTATTTCAGACCGAGGCGGCGCTCCAGGTAGTGGATGTCCTGCCCGCCGGTGCGGAAGGCCTGGTGCGTGAAGATTTCCTGGTGCAGCGCCGTGTTCGTCTTGATGCCTTCGACCACCATTTCGGCGAGCGCGTTGCGCATGCGCGCGATCGCCGTTTCGCGCGTGTCGCCGTAAGAGATGACCTTGGCGATCAGCGAGTCGTAGTGCGGTGGCACGTTGTAGCCGGAGTAAATGTGGCTATCTACCCGGATGCCCGGGCCGCCGGGCGCGTGCCACAGTTTGATGGGGCCCGGTGAGGGCATGAAGGTCTTGGCATCCTCGGCGTTGATGCGGCATTCGATCGCATGGCCGGTGAGCTTGATGTCCTTCTGCACGTACTGGAGTTTCTCGCCCGAGGCGATCATCAGCTGCGCCTTCACCAGGTCGATGCCCGTGATCAGTTCGGTCACGGGATGCTCGACCTGGATGCGAGTGTTCATCTCGATGAAGTAGAACTCGTCGTCCTGGTACAGGAACTCGAGCGTGCCGGCGCTGCGGTAGCCCACGGCCTTGCAGGCTTCGACCACACGCGCGCCCATCTTCTCGCGCTGCGCGGCCGTGATGCCCGGCGCCGGCGCTTCTTCGACCACCTTCTGGTGGCGCCTTTGCATGGAGCAGTCGCGTTCGCCGAGGTGAATCACGTTGCCGTAGTTGTCGGCCAGCACCTGGAATTCGATGTGCCGCGGCCGCTCCAGGAATTTCTCCATGTACACCTGGTCGTTGCTGAAGGCGGCGTGGGCCTCCGACTTCGTGACCGCGATGGCGTTGAGCAGCGAGGCTTCGGTATGCACCACGCGCATGCCGCGGCCGCCGCCGCCGCCCGAGGCCTTGATGATCACCGGGTAGCCGATGTCACGCGCAATGCGATGGTTTTCTTCGGGCACGTCGCCCAGCGGGCCGCCTGAGCCTGGCACGCACGGGACACCAGCTTTTTTCATGACGTTGATGGCCGAGACCTTGTCGCCCATCATGCGGATCACATCGGCGCGAGGACCGATGAACGTAAAGCCGCTCTTCTCCACACGCTCGGCGAAGTCCGCGTTCTCGGAAAGGAAGCCGTAGCCGGGATGAATGCCGACCGCGTCGGTGACTTCGGCCGCGCTGATGATGGCCGGCATGTTGAGGTAGCTCTTCTGCGATGCCGGCGGGCCGATGCACACCGATTCGTCGGCCAACAACACATGCTTGAGGTTGTAGTCGGCCGTGGAGTGCACGGCCACCGTCTTGATGCCGAGTTCGCGGCAGGCGCGCAGGATCCGCAGCGCGATCTCGCCCCGATTGGCGATTACGATTTTGTCGAGCATGGCTTGCGCGTTTATTCGATCACGAACAGTGGCTGGCCGAATTCCACGGGATCGCCGTTCGTCGCCATGATCGCGGTGACCTTGCCGGATTTGTCGCTCTCGATCTGGTTCATCATCTTCATTGCTTCGATGATGCAGAGGACCTGGCCTTCCTTGACCTCCGTGCCGATCTCGACGAATGGCTTCGCGCCGGGCGTTGCGGACGCATAGAAAGTGCCCACCATCGGTGCGGCCACGACATGTTCGTTCGGCCGCGCGGCAGGAGCAGCCGGGGCGGCGCTCGCGGCAGGGGCGGCAACGGGGGCGGCGATGGTGGCGACCGGCGCCTGCATCATCGGCTGCTGCATGTGGGTCATGTACCCACCGGTCGGCATGCGGCTGATTCGCACCGCTTCTTCGCCTTCCTTGATCTCGATTTCGGCGATTCCCGATTCCTCGAGTAGTTCGATGAGCTTCTTGACTTTCCGAATGTCCAATTTTTGGACCCTCTGTTTTTAACTATTTAACGCGCGGGACGCGCGTCAATTTGCGGGTGGATTCGTTGGGCAGCAGCGAGCACCGCGAGTTCATAACCCTGAGCGCCGAGACCGACGATGCAGCCGACGGCGATGTCGGAGAAATACGAGTGGTGGCGGAATTTCTCGCGTGCAAAGGTGTTCGACAGGTGCAGTTCGATGAACGGCAGCTTCACGCCGAGCAGCGAGTCACGCAGCGCGACGCTGGTGTGGGTGAAACCGCCCGGGTTGAGGATGCAGAACGCGATGCCATTGGCCTTGGCCGTCTGGACCCGATCGATGAGTTCGTGTTCCGCGTTGCTCTGGAAAGCGACCAGCTCATGGCCGAGCTTGTTGGCGGCGATCTTCGCCCGCTCTTCGATGGAGGCCAGCGTGTCCGATCCGTAGACTTCGGGCTCGCGTTGCCCCAGCAGGTTCAGATTCGGACCGTTGAGTAATAAGAGTCGCGCCATACGGCAGTCGAAAGACCATCCCCCTTCGTGAAGGCGGCGAATTTACCGTAATCGGCGGGTAACGTGCGCGGTTTTCGGCAATCTGCCGCGATCCGGCTTTATTTGTTCGAACCCGGTTGCGCGGCCACTTCGTTCTTGGCGCGTTCCGCAGCCATCTCCCGGAAAGCATCTCCCACGGCCGCCTGGGCTGCCTCGCGCGTCAGGATCCCATTGTCGACATCCCGCAGCCGATCGAACGCGAAATTGGCCTCATCTTCGTGTAACTCGCCAATTTTGATCGTCAAAATGCGATTCTTGCTGTCGACGAACACGGAGAACGGAAATGCCATGCCCATCCCAAAAGCCTCGGCGGCCGCCAAACCGTCTTCCTCCCCGATCAACAGCGGGTAGCTCAGGGGTGTTTCTTTCACGAAAGCGAGGACATCTTCCCGAAAATCGACGGCAATTCCCACGATCTCGGCGTTTTGCGCCTGGCGTTGCATTCTTATCTTATTGAGCAGTGGGATCTCGCGGCGGCAGGGCGCGCACCAAGTGGCCCAGAAATTCACCATCAGCGGGCGGCCAGCGAAGCTCGAGAGTTTCGT
>Ga0307513_10006721_pt1 | contig 15012 bp, 12 predicted proteins | sample 15_EM_MG_FD_202174 | JGI IMG/M metagenome (GOLD analysis project Ga0307513, IMG submission 202174) | Populus trichocarpa ectomycorrhiza microbial communities from riparian zone in the Pacific Northwest, United States - 15_EM | ecosystem: Host-associated > Plants > Roots > Unclassified | place... | reverse complement strand
GGAGCAGATCGACAAGAAGTCGTACGACCAGCTGATGAAGATCATGGACACGCTGGAGAACCACTACAAGGATCTCTGCGACATCGAGTTCACCATCGAGCGCGGCCAGTTGTGGATGCTCCAGACGCGCGTCGGCAAGCGCACGGCGGGCGCGGCCTTCCGTATCGCGACGCAGCTGGTCGACCAGGGCCTGATCGACGAGGCGGAGGCGCTCCAGCGCGTGACGGGCGCCCAGTTGGCCCAGCTGATGTTCCCGCGCTTCGACGAGGAGGCGAAGGTCGCGCAGGTCGGCCGTGGCATCGCCGCCTCCCCGGGTGCGGCGGTCGGCAAGGCGGTCTTCGACTCGTACACGGCCGTGAAGTGGTCGCGTTCGGGGGAGAAGGTCATCCTGGTCCGCCGGGAGACCAACCCCGACGACCTCGACGGCATGATCGCGGCGGAGGGCATCCTGACCTCGCGGGGCGGCAAGACGTCCCACGCGGCGGTGGTGGCCCGGGGCATGGGCAAGACGTGTGTGTGCGGCGCGGAGGAGCTGGAGGTCGACACCAAGCGGCGCCGGATGACGGTGCCGGGCGGTCACGTGGTCGAGGAGGGCGACCTGATCTCGATCGACGGTTCGTCCGGCAAGGTCTACCTGGGCGAGGTCCCGGTGGTCCCCTCCCCGGTGGTGGAGTACTTCGAGGGCCGGATGCACGCGGGCGCCAACGACGCCGACGAACTGGTCGAGGCGGTCCACCGGATCATGGCCTTCGCGGACCGGAAGCGTCGCCTGAGGGTCCGGGCCAACGCGGACAACGCCGAGGACGCGATGCGGGCGCGGCGGTTCGGCGCGCAGGGCATCGGCCTCTGCCGTACGGAGCACATGTTCCTCGGCGACCGGCGCGAGCTGGTGGAACGCCTGATCCTGGCGGACTCGGACGAGGAGCGCGAGGAGTCCCTGAAGGCGCTTCTCCCGCTCCAGAAGCAGGACTTCGTAGAACTGTTCTCGGCGATGGACGGCCTACCGGTGACGGTCCGGCTGTTGGACCCCCCGCTGCACGAATTCCTGCCGGACATCACGGAGTTGTCGGTACGAGTGGCCCTGGCGGAGTCCCGCAAGGACCCGCACGAGAACGACCTGCGCCTGCTCCAGGCGGTGCACCGGCTGCACGAGCAGAACCCGATGCTGGGCCTGCGTGGCGTACGTCTGGGCCTGGTCATCCCCGGCCTGTTCACCATGCAGGTACGGGCGATCGCGGAGGCGGTGGCCGAGCGCAAGAACGCGAAGGGCGACCCGCGCGCCGAGATCATGATCCCGCTGGTCGGCACCGTCCAGGAGCTGGAGATCGTCCGCGACGAGGCCGAGCAGGTCATCGCCGAGGTCATCGAACAGACCGGCGTGGAGCTGAAGTTGGCGCTCGGCACGATGATCGAGCTGCCACGCGCCGCGCTGACGGCGGGTCAGATCGCGGAGGCGGCCGAGTTCTTCTCGTTCGGCACGAACGACCTGACGCAGACGGTGTGGGGCTTCAGCAGGGATGACGTGGAAGCGTCCTTCTTCACGGCGTACTTGGAGAAGGGCATCTTCGGCGTCTCCCCGTTCGAGACGATCGACCGAGACGGCGTCGGCGCGTTGGTCAAGTCCGCGGTGGAGGCGGGCCGCGCGACCCGCCCCGACCTGAAACTGGGCGTGTGCGGCGAACACGGCGGCGACCCGGAGTCGGTGCACTTCTTCCACGAGGTCGGGCTGGACTACGTCAGCTGCTCACCGTTCCGGATTCCGGTGGCACGGTTGGAGGCGGGGCGGGCGGCTTCGTCTTCGGCGGGGAGTGATCACCGGTAGGCCACTTGCAGTGGGCGCGGGCATCGGCCGTAGGCCGTGGGCCCGTTGATCTCCGGGGCTGTCGTCGGTCAACCCGACCCTCAGCGACCTGACGGTGGCTCCGGTGTACAGAGAGGGCGGCACCCCTGTGCGGGGGGTGCCGCCCTCTACCGTGGAGTGCATGAAGATCTCCCCGCTCGTCGCCCGGGAACGCTTTGTCGGCTCACCTGTCGCACGGCTGGCGACGGCCGATGCCCATGGGGTGCCCCACGCCGTGCCGGTGACCTTCGCCGTCCTGGGCGACGTCGTGTACTTCGCGGTGGACCACAAGCCCAAGAGCACGTGGCAACTGCGGAGGCTCAGCAACATTCGGGAGAATCCCTCGGTCACGGTCCTGGTCGACCACTACGCCGAGGACTGGTCGACCCTGTGGTGGGCTCGTGCCGATGGCCGCGGGGAAGTACTGGAGGACGGCCAGGAGCGGCACCGCGCGGTGGAGTTGCTGCGTGACAAGTACGACCAGTACCGGGACTCTCCTCCTCAGGGCCCCGTGGTTGCCATTCGGGTCGAGCGGTGGAGCGGGTGGGCGTTCGCATAGCCGTGCCCGGTGCAGCAGGGATCGTCCGTCGGCGAGACCCCGCAGCCCGGCCATGTCCCACCTGATCCCGCTGTACGAGGCCTCCCGCGAGCGCGCCCTGGAGGACGCCGCGAAGAGGGCCAAGGCGGTCGCGGGAGCGCCTCGCCGCCTAGGCCTGGCCGTCCGAGGGGTGGGCGTCCGAGGGGTGGGTGAACCGGGTCAGGAGGTCCGCCAACTGTGCGGCCTCCCCGGCGCCCAGCCCCGCCACCAATCGCTCGGCCAGCGGCTCCGCCGCCACATGGGCCGCGTCGGACAGCTCGACGCCCTGGGGCGTGATCTCCACCGCCCGTACCCGCCGGTCGCCCGGGACGGACTTCCGTACGGCCAGCCCCTTGCGCTCCAGGTCGTCCACGACCCGCATGATCCCCGCCTTGTCCGACCCCGTCGCCGCCACCAGGTCCCGCTGGACCGTGGGTCCGCGGTCGGCCAGCACGATCAGTACGGCGAAGTGCCGCAGCTCGATGCCGAGCGGCCGGAGCGCCTCCTCCATCACCGAGGCCGCGCGCCAGTGCGCCCGGCGCAGCAGCAGGCCGAGCGCGAAGGGCGAGGTGTCCCCGGGGCGGTCGGTCACCCGTGAGGGGGAGGAGGCGGTTCGGTGGGGAGTGGCGGCGGTCATGCGGTCACGTTACCGCCATTGGCTCATTCGATACGGTCTCGTTTGAAATGAAATGACTGGCGGGAAGGATGGGGTCGGTGGGGGATCGGCGGGGTGGACAGGACACCGGTCGCGTCCCCCCGACAGCAGTCCAGCAGCGCACCTCCGCTCGTGCCGCAATGAGGCGGCCACGTTCAAGGAGCATTGACGTGAGACAACAGCACTCCGCAGCCCTGCTGCTGGCCGCCGCCGCCCTGGTCGTCACGGCGATCCCGGCCTCGTCCGCCGTCGCTGAACCCGGCGCTTCGGCCAGTGCCTCGACCGGCGCCTCGGTCACCGCCCTCAGCGGGACGCGGACCTATCTCGACCCCGGGCTGCCGGTGAAGCAGCGGGTCGCCGATCTGCTGGGCCGGATGACCCTGGCGGAGAAGGTCGGCCAGATGACCCAGGCCGAGCGGGGGGCGGTCGACAGCGACCAGGCCCAGATCGCCGGTCTCGCCCTGGGCTCGCTGCTGTCCGGCGGCGGCTCGGTGCCCTCCCCCAACACCCCTGAGGCGTGGGCGGACATGGTCGACGGCTACCAGTCGCACGCGCTCGAGAGCCGGCTGCGCATCCCGATCCTGTACGGCGTCGACTCCGTGCACGGTCACGGCAACCTGGTCGGCGCCACGATCTTCCCGCACAACATCGGCATGGGCGCCACCCGCGACCCCGCGCTGGTCCGCGAGGCGGCGCACCTCACCGCCACCGAGACCCGGGCCACCGGCCCGCAGTGGGTGTTCGCGCCCTGCGTCTGTGTCACCCGCGACGAACGCTGGGGCCGCTCCTACGAGAGCTTCGGTGAGGACCCGCGCCTCGTCACCCGGATGACGACCGCCGTCGAGGGCCTCCAGGGCAGCAGCACCAAGGACCTCGCCCGGAACGACCACGTCCTGGCCACCGTCAAGCACTACGCCGGTGACGGCGACACCACCTACGGCACGTCGACCACCGGCGACTACATCATCGACCGCGGCATCACGAGGACCAGCCACAAGCGCTTCGCCGAGATCGACCTGGCCCCCTACGTGACGGCCGTCCAGGTGCACGACGTCGGCAGCATCATGCCCTCGTACTCCTCGGTCCAGTGGACCGACGTACCCGGCAGCGAGCCGATCAGGATGAGCGCGCACAAGGAGCTGCTCACCGACGTCCTGAAGAAGAAGATCGGCTTCGACGGCTTCCTCATCAGCGACTGGGACGCCATCGGCGAGATCCCGGGCGACTTCGCCACCCAGGTCCGCACCTCTGTCAACGCGGGCATGGACATGTTCATGCAGCCGTACAACGCTCCCCAGTTCATCCAGACCCTGACCGCCGAGGTGCAGGCCGGGCGGGTCAAGATGTCCCGGATCGACGACGCCGTCTCCCGCATCCTGAAGGCCAAGTTCGAACTCGGCCTGTTCGAGCACCCGTACACCGACCGCTCGAACATCAGCACCATCGGCTCGGCCGCCCACCGTGCCGTGGCCCGCCGTGCGGTCGCCGAGTCCCAGGTGCTGTTGAAGAACGACAACAAGGCGCTGCCGCTCAAGCCCTCCCAGCGGCTCTACGTCGCCGGCGTCAACGCCGACGACCTCGGCAACCAGGCCGGCGGCTGGACCGTCACCTGGCAGGGACAGTCCGGCAACACCGCCTTCCCCGGCACCACGATCCTCCAGGGCATCCGGAAGACCGCGAAGAACGTCACGTACAGCGCGGACGCCAGTGCCTCCACCGCCGGGTACGACGTCGGTGTCGTCGTCATCGGCGAGACCCCGTACGCCGAGGGCGTCGGCGACGTGGGCGTCGGCGGCCACACGCTGAACCTCTCCGCCGCCGACAGGGCGAACATCGACCGCGTCTGCTCCGCCATCCGGACCTGCGTCGTCCTCGACGTGGCCGGCCGCACCCAGATCATCACCGACCAACTGCCGAAGACCGACGCCTTCGTGATGTCCTGGCTCCCCGGCAGCGAGGGCGACGGAGTCGCCGACGTCCTCTTCGGCAAGCGTCCCTTCACCGGAAAACTGCCCGTCAGCTGGCCCCGCAGCGAGGCCCAGGAACCGATCAACGTCGGCGACAGGAACTACGACCCCCTCTTCCCCTACGGATACGGCCTGATGACGACCCGGCGCTGAGCCCGCGCCTGACCTGATGAGCCCTCAGGAGTAGACCATCGGACACCCGCGTCTGAGTGAGTGCTGTGCCGCGCGCAGGTACAGCGCCACATAGAAGGAGACGTCCGGATACTCGCTCCACGGGCCCGGCGCGGTGGCGGACAGTTCCTCCGCCGCGCCGTCCAGGAACCAGTTGGTCAGGTCCAGGTTGTCGCACATCTCCGGGACCCCGGGCGGCAGCTCGATCTCCGCCGCCAGCTTCTCGGCGATCGCCAGGACCTGTGGAGCGCCCGCTATCACCGTCGTGTCGGAGTACGACGACTCGACCGGCAGCTCGATCTTCTCGTCCAGGGACACCGGCACCAGCACCTGCCAGCCGCAGAGCGTCTCCGTGTCCTCGTCCAGGAGGTGCGCCTCGCACAGCTCTGTGAACCTGTCCATGGAGGGGACCAGTTTCTCCTCGAAGGACCGGCCCGAGCCGCGTACGAACTCCGCCGCCGGCACGGACTCGTACGGGGACAGCCCGCGCCGCACCAACTCCGCGTTCAGCCCCGCGGCGATCTCCGCCCGCCCCTCCTCACCCTCACCGAACCACTGCTCCGCACCGACGTCGACCAGGTAAATGCCCATGACCGCAACGTACTGCGCACCACTGACAACGCCGGTGCGCAGTACGAAGCGTATGGACGTATGAACGTGTGCGTGTATGAACGTACGACCGGTGGCTACGCGCGGAACGGGCCCGTCACCTCGTACGTGATCCCGCCCGAGGAACTGCCGCTCGTGCCCCGCTGGCTGGAGAAGTACAGGCGGCTGCCGTTCGGGGAGAAGGCCGGGCCCGTGATCTCCGAGGCCGACTGGCCGTCGATGCGCAGGAACGGGGCGATCACGTCGTCCGGTGTGATCACGCAGATGTCCATGGTGCCGCCGTCCTCCGCCACGAACAGGTCGCCGGAGGCGGTGCCGGTGATGTTGTCGACGCCGGTCAGCGGGGCCGTGCCCGAGGTGACGAGGGAGTCGTCGTACGCCAACTCGTAGGTGCTGGCGAGCAGGTTGAGCTGCCAGACCCTGTTGTCGCCCTTCGTGGTGAACCAGACCTTGTCGTCGGCGTAGTAACAACCCTCGCCGCCGTTGAAGGACTTGGAGCCGGAGACCTGGGTGCGGGTGGTCGTCGGGGAGCCGTCCGGGTCGGGGATCGTCGTCCAGGTATACGAGCCCGAGGTCGCCGTACCGGCCACCAGGACCTGGAGGGTGCCGGCCGACAGATCACCCCAAGTCGTGGGTACGAAGCGGTAGAAGCGGCCGTTCGTCTCGTCCTCCGTGAGGTAGACGACCTTGCGCACCGGGTCCGCTGCCGCCGCCTCGTGCTTGAAACGGCCCATCGCCGCGCGCTGCGTCGCCGCGTTCGTGCCCCAGGGGTCGGTCTCGTAGACGTACCCCAGCGACACCTCCTCGCAGGACAGCCAGGTGTTCCAAGGGGTGCGCCCGCCCGCGCAGTTCTGCCGTGTGCCGGAGAGGACGCGGTACGCGGAGGTGACGGCGCCCGTCGACGAGAACCTGACCGCGCTCGCGCCGCCCGACGGGTTGATCTCCGAGTTGGAGACGTAGATCCAGCCGGTCCCGTCGGCGTAACAGGCCCCGCCGTCAGGGGCGTTGTGCCAGGTGTACGACGTTCCGCTGACCGTCTGGCCCGAGCGGGCGATCACCCGGCTGGTGAATCCTGCGGGGAGTCTGATGCCGTTGGCGTCGGGCGCGGCGAGGGCTCCGTACGGGCCCGTGCCCGGCTGGGCGGGGGCCGCGTGGGCGGCGCCGCGCCACAGGGTGCCGCCGAAGACGGCCGCCGAGCCGCCGACGACGGCGGCGCGCAGAAGGGTACGGCGTTCCACGTGTGCGTTGACTCGTGCGTCCACTCTCGCTCCAAGGGGGGTGGCGTGACGTGCCGTGACGTCAGGGACCCTAGGGCGACGGGATGGAATTGTCATGTACGCGCGGTGTCCCGTCGGTGGTCGTACGGGACGCTCCGGCCGCCGGGAGTTCGCCTCAAGGTGGTGCACAAGGGATGCTCAAGGGATCTGTCCGGCGGGGTTCGTCCTACGCCCGCAGCGCCGGCGTCTCCCGTCGCCGTACCCCCGCCCCCGAATCCCTGCCGCCGAACGCCTGCCCCTGCACGGCGTGTTGGGCCGACGGCAGCCGAACCACCGCGTCCAGGCCGCCCGTTGCCGCCGCCCGCAGAGTCGCCTCCCCGCCACTCGCCAGCGCGAGCCGCTGTACGAGGGCCAGGCCCAGGCCCGTACCGCCCTTGGGGGCGCCGGGCGCACGCCAGAAGCGGTCGAAGGCGCGCCCGCGTTGCTCCGCCGTCATCCCGGGGCCCTCGTCGGTGATGTGCAGGTCGATCCAAGTGGCCCGGTTCTCGCGGTGGTTGAGATGGTTGAGGTGGGGCCGGCGAGGGTGCGGCGGAGCGACGGAACGCAGTTCCATGGCCACCGCGCTGTTCGCGGGCGAGACCCGCAGGGCGTTCGACAGGAGGTTGTCGATGATCTGCTCGACCGCCCCCGGCAGTGCCAGCGCCGGACCCACCGGTCCCGATCCGCCGGTGAACAGGACCAGGGACACGCCCTGTTGCTCGAACAGCGGGGCCCAGGTGCCGTGCCGTTCCGCGCAGACGCCGGCCAGGTCGACCGGGCCGGGCGGCGCCGCGTCCTCCTCCAGGCGGGCCATCGCGAGCAGCCCCTCGACCATCCGGGCCAGCCGGTCCGTCTCCGTCATCGCGGCGGTGAGACTGCCCCGGGCGTGCTGGGCGATGTCGGGCTCCAGGTTCTCCAGACGCAGCCGCAGCGCCGCCAGCGGAGTCTTCAGCTGGTGCGAGGCCTCGCCCGCGAACGCCCGTTGCGAGGCGAGGAGATGGGCGAGCCGGGCGGCCGTGCGGTTGAACGCGGCTGCCAGACTGCGGACTTCGGGCGGACCCGACGTCACCGCGACCGGCGTCGCCGCGCCACCGTCCGCCAACTCGTGCGTGGCCCGCTCCAGTTCACGGATCGGACGCCCCGCCCAGCGCGCGCACGCGAACGCCACGACGGCCACGGCCGCCAGCACCGCGAGGCCGACCGCGGCCAGCAGCAGCCACACCTGGTGGACCCGGTACTGCACCATCTGCGTGGGCAGCGTGATCCGTACCGCCCCCTTCACCTGGCCGGTCCCGTGCCCGACCGGCGACGCCACGGACAGATACCGCACCCCGCCGATCGTGGACGTACGGACATGGGTCGTCGCCGTGCCGTCGAGCGCGGCCGTCACCTCAGGGCGGGCGGCCAGCTCCCGCTGCTCCGCTCCCGTCAACTGGTGTGAAGCGGCGATGACTTGGCCGTCCGCGTCAACGATGAACACCTGGCCGCCGATCCGCCGGGCGCAGTGCGCGGCACGGATCGCCAGCTCGTCCGGACGCCCCGACGCCAGGGACAGCGCGGCGTACGCCGCCACCGACTCGGCCTCCTCGTTCGCGGAGTTGACGATCCGCTCCCGCTCGGCCCGTGAGTAGACGATGCCCAGCGGGATCTCCAGGCCGAGCAGGACGAGGGCGGCCAGACTGAGGTAACTCAGCAGCAGACGCCGGGTCATGAGGCCGCGGCCCTGGGTGCGCCGGGGGTGCGTACGGCGAGTCGGAACCCGACCCCGCGCAACGTCTGGATCCACGCCGGGTCGCCCAACTTCCGCCGCAGCGTGGCGACATGGACGTCCAGGGTCTTGGTCGGCCCCTGGTAGTGGGTGTCCCAGACCCGGGTGAGGATCTGCCGCCGCGAGTACACGGCACCCGGGTCCTCGGAGAGCAGCGCCAGCAGCTCGAACTCCTTGGGCGTGAGCGCGACGGGCGTCTCGCCGACCCACACCTGACGGGTACGGCGGTCGACCACGAGAGGGCCGGGGGCGGGAGTGGAGGCGGCCGGGGCCGGCTCGGGTGTGGGAGGCGCGTCCTGCGAGACGTACGAGGCGTACGAGGCGTACGAGGCGTGCGAGGCCTGCGCGGCGTACGAGTCGAACGATTCGTAGGCCTCGTAGGAGGCGGTCGGCGGGGGAGTGGAAGGCACATGCATGGGGGCCTCGTAGGTGACGGCCGGTTCCTGGGCCGTGGCGTACGACTCGTAGGCCTGCGCGGGATCCGGACGTCGTACGCGCCGGGTCACCGCCCGTACCCGGGCCACCAGTTCCCGCAGGCTGAAAGGTTTCGCCAGGTAGTCGTCGGCGCCCAGTTCCAGGCCCAGGACGCGGTCGGCCTCCTCGCCGCGGGCGCTGAGGATGATGATCGGGACCTCGGAGGTCTGACGGATGCCCCGGCACACGTCGATGCCGTCCATGTCCGGCAGGCCCAGGTCCAGCAGGACGACGTCGCCGTGCGGTCCTCTCAGGCCCTCGGCACCGGTGGCGACGTGCACGACCGTCAGCCCGAAGTTCCGCAGGCCCTCGGCCAGCGGTTCGGCGATCGTCTCGTCGTCCTCGATGAGCAGCACCCGTACGCCCATACGTCCTGTCTCCCACTCCCACGGCGTCCATGAATTCCTGAAGTAGACGCGCTGTGATGACACGTTACAAGACGTTCGAATGCCTTGCCGAGCGAATCCAGGACAATGTGAAAAGCCCCTCAGTCGCCGCACAGGGTGACCCGGTTCCGAAACCTGGCCTCGATTTAGTGTTCCTCTAACCTTCCGCTGGCCGTCCCCTGGGCAGCGCTCCTCTAGCGTTGCGCCAAGCGATACAAAGCTGCACGTGGAGGGGTCATGAAGGCATTGCTGGACCGCGCCCGGTCGTTCAAGCGGCACGTGGATTTCGAGAGCGGCGAATACCGGAAACTGGCCGAAGGGCAATGTCCGGAGGCATTGTTCATTACCTGCTCGGACTCGCGGGTGATACCCGCCCTGATCACCGGAGCACGGCCCGGCGAGATATTCGAGCTGCGGAATGCGGGCAATATCGTCCCGCCGCACAGCGCGTACGGGGCCGCCTCCGGTGAGGCCGCCACCATCGAGTACGCACTGGAGGTGCTCGGCGTTCAGCACCTCGTCGTCTGTGGCCACTCCCACTGCGGGGCGATGGGCGCCCTGAAGTCCGGCGACGACCTGTCCGCGCTGCCCGGCGTCGACGCCTGGCTGGAGCTGGCCCGCCCGGAACTGGCCCCCGTGCTCACCAAGTCCTCCGACGACCCGGCGACCCTGCCCGAGGTGGCACAGCGCAACGTCGTCAACCAGCTTGCCGTACTGGGCAGTTACCCGGTGGTGCGGCAGCGGCTCGACTCGGGCCGGCTGCGGCTGCACGGCTGGTACTACGAGGTCGACACCGGCCGGGTGTACGAGCTGGACGAGGACGACCGCTTCCGGGTGCACGCGGCATGAGCGGCCAGCACGCGCGCCACGCACAGGGCACCCGTACGCGCCCGAAGGCCCCGGTCCCAACCACCCCGTTGCGCAAGCCCACTTCGGGCCCCGGACGCACCAAGAACGGCACGGGACGCGTCGACCTCGCCACGGAGATCACCGCCTCCCTCGTCGTCTTCCTCGTGGCGCTGCCGCTCTGTATCGGTGTCGCCGTCGCGTCCGGGGTGCCCGCCGAACTCGGCATCATCTCCGGGGTCATCGGCGGGCTGGTCGTCGGGGCGGCCCGGGGCAGCACCCTCCAGGTCAGCGGCCCCGCCGCCGGACTCGCCGCACTGGTCGCGGAGACCGTCCTGGAGTACGGCGTCGCCTCGCTCGGCGTGATCGTGCTGGGCTCCGGGATCCTGCAGATCATCCTCGGCCTGGTACGGCTCGGCCGGATGTTCCAGGCCATCTCGCTCGCCGTCGTCCAGGGCATGCTGGCCGGCATCGGACTCCCGCTGATCTTCAGCCAGTTGTACCCGATGTCCGACTCCAGGGCCCCCGGGACCCCGCTGGAGAACATCGCCGGCGTACCCGGACTGCTCGCCGACACCCTGGCCGACCGGCAGGCGATGACCGCCGCGCTGCTCGGCGTCGTCACCATCGTGCTCAGCTTCCTGTGGAAGAAGATGCCGGGCCCGGTGAAGAAGGTCCCGGCCGCGCTGGTCGCCGTAGGGATCGGGATCGGTGTCGCGGCGCTGCCGGGCGTGGACGTGAAGACGCTCCAGGTGGGCAACCTGCTGGCCTCCGTGGACGTGCCGGGGCCCGGGCAGCTGGCGGGACTGGCCGACGTGGGGATCCTCACCGCGATCCTCACCTTCACCGTCATCGCCTCGGCGGAGAGCCTGTTCACGGCGGCGGCCGTCGACCGGATGCACAGCGGCCCGCGCACCCGCTACAACGCCGAACTCGTCGCCCAGGGCGCGGGAAACACGGTCGCCGGACTCCTCGGCGCGCTGCCCATCACGGCGGTGGTGGCGCGCAGTTCGGCCAACGTGCAGGCGGGTGCGAAGACCCGTATCTCCCGTACGCTGCACGGGCTTTGGCTGCTCGCGTTCGCGCTGCTGCTGCCGCAGGTCCTCGCGCTGATCCCGATCTCGGTGCTCGCGGGAGTCCTCGTACACAGCGGCTGGAAGCTGTTCGCGCCCGAGGAGTTCCCGAAGATGTGGCGCCAGGACCGGGGCGAGTTCGCGGTCATGACGGTCACCACGCTGGTCATCGTGGCGACCGCGCTGCTCGAAGGAGTCCTCATCGGACTGGCCGCCGGGGTCGTCCTGGCCGCCCTGCGCATGTCCCGGACGGTCATCCGCCAGGACGTCGACGGCGGCGACGACGTCGCCCAGGTCGTCATGGCGGGCAACGCCACCTTCCTGCGGCTGCCGCAGGTCATCGAGGCGCTGGAGGCGTCCGCCGCGTCGGGCAAACCGCGCATCCGCCTGGACCTGACCGGCGTGACCCACCTGGACCACGCCTGCCGCAGCCAGGTCGAGGAGTTCACCGCGCAGCAGCGGGGCCTGGGGACAGAGGTGGAACTGCTGATGCCGGGCGCGCAGCCGCCGACCACGGAGACAGCCTCCCCCGACCCCGTCGAGGAAGCTCTCGAGGGGAAGCTGATGCCGCCGGTCCCGGGCCCCGACGCCGAGTGGTTCTACCTGGACACGGGACCGGTCCCGGACAGGTACGCACCGCTCGTGCACTGAGAACCGTATGGCCAGAACCTTACGGTGCGTGCGCGTGGATCTTCGCAACTCCGGTGTGGAAAAGGCGAGTTGACCTAGGTTGGTGCCTGATCATCAGCACCGAGACAACCGAGACATCGGAACACCGGAGGCCCCGCAGTGTTAGACGACGACCCCACCCCCTCGACCGAGACCGGAACAAGTACCGGCGCCCGCCCCCGGACCCATATCGACACCTCCAAGCCGCACTCGGCCCGCTTCTGGAACTACTTCGTCGGCGGCAAGGACAACTACGAGGTCGACCGGGAGATCGGGGACCACATCAAGGAGATCTTCCCCGGTCTCGTCGACGTGGCCGTCACCAGCCGGCACTTCCTGGGCCGCGCGGTCCGTTACCTGGCGGACGAGCAGGGCGTACGTCAGTTCCTCGACGTCGGCACGGGCCTGCCGACCGCCGACAACACCCACGAGGTCGCGCAGCGCGCCGCCCCGGACGCCAGGATCGTGTACGTCGACAACGACCCCATCGTGCTGGCCCACGCGGACGCCCTGCTCAGCAGCACCCCCGAGGGCCGTACGGTCTATCTGAACGCCGACCTCTACGCCCCCGAGACCATCCTGGAGGCGGCGGCCGACACCCTCGACCTCTCCCAGCCGGTCGCCCTGATGATCCTCAACACGCTCGGCCATGTCGCCGACCACGACCAGGCGCGCGACCTGGTGGGCCGCCTGATGGCGGGCCTGCCGTCGGGCAGCCACCTGGTGATCAGCGACAGCACCGCCACCAGCGAGGGCATGATCGCCGCGTCGGAGGCGTACAACGCGAGCGGCGCCGTGCCGTACTACGTCCGGAGCATCGGGGAGATCGCCGGCTTCTTCGACGGCCTCGACCTGGCGGACCCGGGCGTCGTCCAGGTCCCCGAGTGGCGCCCCGACCTCCGGGACCCGGCCGCCCCCGCCTCGGCTGTCGACGCCTACTGCGGGGTGGGGCGCAAGCCCTGACGTACCGGGCGTGGAACTGGCCATCGGGGCACTTCCGGCGCACTCTGGGACTGGACCTGGATCTGCCAGGCCTCCCGGATTCGCCAATGGAGGGACCCCTGACATGTCGGGCTGGAACACGCAGGACATCCCCGATCAGAGCGGTCGTACGGCCGTCGTCACCGGTGCCAACAGTGGGCTCGGGTACGTCACCGCGCGGGAGCTGGCGCGGAAGGGGGCCCGGGTGGTGCTCGCCTGCCGGAGCGAGGTGCGCGGGAACGAGGCGGTCGGGCGGCTGCTGGGCGAAGTGCCGGACGCCATCGCCGAGTTCTGGCGGCTGGACCTCGGAGACCTGGGCTCCGTACGGGAGTTCGCGGCCGGGCTGCCGTACGAGCGGATCGATCTCCTCGTCAACAACGCGGGCGTGATGGCGTTGCCGTACGGGACGACGGCCGACGGGTTCGAGACGCAGTTCGGGGTCAACCACCTCGGGCACTTCGCCCTCACCGGGCTGCTGTTCCCGGCGCTGCTCGGTACGCCCGGCGCCCGGATCGTGAACCTCTCCAGCGGCACCCACGCGTTCGCCAACATCGACATCGACGACCTCAACAGCGAGCGGAACTACCGGCGTTGGATCGCGTACGGGCGTTCCAAGACGGCCAACCTGCTCTTCACGCACGAACTGGCGCGCAGGCTGGCCGCGATCGGCTCCGATGTCGTCACCGCCGCCGCGCATCCCGGGTACGCCGCCACCAACCTCCAGACCACCGCGCCGAAGATGCAGGGCCGCAAGGGCGCCGAGCGGTTCATGGAGATCGGCAACCGGGTCTTCGCCCAGTCCGCCGAGGCGGGCGCCCTGCCCACGCTGTACGCGGCCACCGCGCCCGACGTACGGCCCGACGCGTTCATCGGCCCCAGGTTCCTGGGCTGGCGCGGCGCGCCCGCGAAGTCCTCACGGGCGTCCTGGACGCTCAACGACCTTGCCGGGGAACGACTTTGGGCCGCCTCCGAGCAGCTCACCGGGGTGACGTACGAGGGCTTGAAGGCGTAAGCCCCCTACGCGCATCAGTCGGGTGTGTCAGGAGGCGGCCGTACGCACCTCGTACACCGTCACGGCCACCGACTCGTCGTCCAGGCACCGGCCCGACTCCAGGTCGAAGCGCTGCTTCAGGAGCGGGGAGGCGACGAACGGGCGGCCCTGGTGGGTGCCGGTGAGGCCGCGGGAGAGGACCGCGGCGCCGCCGAACGGGTCGCGGTTGTCGATGGCGTACAGGGTGCCCGCGCGGTCGCGGAAGACGGCCGCCTGCCGGCCGTCCGGCAGCAGGGCCGCCACACCGCGGCCCGGGAGCAGGACGCTCAGGTCGCAGACCGTGAACCAGCCGTCGTTCAGGCGGAGTTGGATCTTCAGGTCGGTGGTCTCGGGTGCCAGGGTCATCGCTGGGCGGATCCTTCCAGGACGTCGTCGGCGGGGCGCAGGCCGATGGACAGCAGCGGCAGGTCGGGCTTGATCTGGTCGCGCTCGGGGACGAAGCCGACGACCGGGTCGGGGGTGTCCGGCGCGTTCACGAAGGACACGAACCGGGCGAGCTTCTCGGGGTCGTTGATGGTGTCGGACCACTCGTCGCGGTAGTGGGCGACGTGCGCGGTCATGAGCGACTCCAGCTCCTCGCAGATGCCGAGGGAGTCGTCCACGACGACGTCGCGTACGTGGTCCAGGCCGCCGGGGATGCGCTCCAGCCAGGTCGATGTGCGCTCCAGGCGGTCGGCCGTACGGGACGG
>Ga0307513_10006720_pt1 | contig 15013 bp, 18 predicted proteins | sample 15_EM_MG_FD_202174 | JGI IMG/M metagenome (GOLD analysis project Ga0307513, IMG submission 202174) | Populus trichocarpa ectomycorrhiza microbial communities from riparian zone in the Pacific Northwest, United States - 15_EM | ecosystem: Host-associated > Plants > Roots > Unclassified | place... | reverse complement strand
CAGCAACCGCGACCACGGGTACACGCCGAAGACGTGGAACCCGTGGTCCGGGGCGCCGGTGGCGAGCAGCTGCGGGGTGAGGTGGGCCCAGTAGTGCCCCGCCTGCGGCCCGATCACGGCGAGCAGTTCACGGCCGAACTCCGCTGTGTCGACGCCGAGATCGCGGCCCAGCCAGTACGCCTCGACGAGGCCGGCGTCGAGCGGGTCGTCGACGCCGGTCAGCCGGGCCAGCACCTGCAGGTACGGCCAGGCGCCGGAGAAGCGCTGCGCCGCCGCGCGGATCTCCGGCTCGGTCGTGCCGATGCCCGACGTCGGCCCGCAGAACCCCAGCGCGTTGGGGGCGTGGGCGTAGCGGGCGAAGAGGTCAGCCCCGGCCGACGAGCTGTGCAGCATCCCGGTGCATCCGGCCGAAGTTGTAGTAGGCCGCGCAAGCACCCTCCGGCGAGACCATGCAGGTGCCGATCGGGGTCTCCGGCGTGCAGGCGGTGCCGAACACCTTGCACTCCCACGGCTTCAGCACGCCCTTGAGCACCTCGCCGCACTGGCACGCCTTGGGATCCGCCACGCGCACCCCGGGCATCGCGAACCGCAGCTCGGCGTCGAACGCGGCGTAGTCGGCGTTCAGCTTCAACGCACTCTGCGAGATGAACCCGAGCCCGCGCCACTCGAAGTGCGGGCGCAGCTCGAACACCTGCGCCAGCAGCTTCAGCGCGGCCGGGTTGCCCTCGTCGCGGACGACGCGGGAGTACTGGTTCTCCACCTCGCAGCGGCCCTCGCGGATCTGCTGCAGCAGCATCGCGACCGACGCCAGGATGTCGAGCGGCTCGAACCCGGCGACCACGATCGGCAGCCCGTAGACCTCGGGCACGAAGCGATAGGGCTGGTTCCCGACGACCGTCGAGACGTGGCCCGGGCCGAGGAACCCGTCCAGGCGCAGGTCAGGGGACTCCAGGATGGCCTTGAGCGGCGGCACGATCGTCACGTGGTTGCAGAACACCGAGAAGTTGGTGATGCCCAGCGTGCGGGCGCGCAGCAACGTCACCGCCGTCGACGGGGCGGTGGTCTCGAACCCGAGGGCGAAGAACACGACCTGCTTGGACGGGTTGTCGACCGCCAGCTTCAACGCGTCGAGCGGCGAGTAGACGAACCGGACGTCGGCGCCGCGGGCCTTGGCCTCCAGCAGGCTGCCGCGGCTGCCGGGCACCCGCATCATGTCGCCGAAGCACGTGAAGATCACGTCGTCCTGCTCGGCGAGCCACATCGCGTCGTCGACGCGGCCCATCGGGATCACGCACACCGGGCAGCCGGGCCCGTGCACCAGCTCGACGTTCGCGGGCAGCACGTGTTCGAGGCCGTGCCGGTAGATGGTGTGGGTGTGGCCGCCGCACACCTCCATGAACTTGAAGTGCCGGTCGCCCGCTGCCAGGTTCTCGATGGCACCCAGCAGGGAGCGCGCGGCGGCCGGGTCGCGGAACTCGTCGACGAACCTCACGTTGTCGTCCCTTCGAACGCTTCGAGTTCCTCGGCGTAGACGCTGCCGAGCTTCTGCATCGCGGCGAGCGTCAGCAGCGCTTCCGCCTCGTCGATCCGAGCCATGGCGAAGCCGACGTGGACGAGCACCCAGTCGTCGGGGCCGGGCATCTCGTCCTCCAGCAGCCGCACGCTGATGGTGCGGGTGACGCCGCTGACGTCGACCTTGGCCAGGCAGTCGACAGCGTCGGTGATCTCGACGATCCGGCCGGGAATCCCCAGGCACATGACGCGATCCCCTAACAGATTCTCGGTAGCGGGTCGCCGACCAGCATGTCGACGATGCGGGTGCCGCCGAACCCGGTGCGCAGCACCACGGTGGCGGCGGGTTCGGCGACGATCTCGCCGACGACGGCGGCCTCGGCGCCGAGCGGATGCGCCCGCAGCGCGGCGAGCGCGGCGTCGGTCTCCTCCGGTGCGACGACGGCGAGGAACTTGCCCTCGTTGGCGACGTAGAGCGGATCGATGCCGAGCATCTCGCAGGCACCGTTGACAACGGGGCGCACGGGCAGCGACAGCTCGTCGAGCACGACGCCCAGCTCGGTGGCCTGGGCCAGCTCGTTGCAGACGGTGCCGACGCCGCCGCGGGTCGGGTCGCGCAGCCACCGGGTGGCCGGGGCAGCGGCCAGCAGCGCCTCCACCATGCCGCTGACCGAGGCGGTGTCGGACGCGATGTCGGCCTCGATGGCGAGGTCGCCACGGGCCAGCATGACGGCCATCCCGTGATCGCCCATCGTGCCCGAGATGATCAGGCGATCGCCGGGCCGCACCGCCGGGAACGACCGCCCGGCCGGGATCACCCCGACCCCGGCCGTCGTGACGAACAGGCCGTCGGCGGCGCCCTTGGGCACGACCTTCGTGTCGCCGGTGACGATCTGCACGCCCGCGGCCGCGGCGGCCGCCGCCATGTCGGCGACGATCTCCTTCAGCTCCGCGATGGGGAAACCCTCCTCCAGCACGAACGCCGCCGAGATCCACTGCGGCACCGCCCCGGTCATCGCGAGATCGTTGACCGTGCCGTGGACGGCGAGGTGGCCGATCGAGCCGCCGGGGAAGCGCAGCGGCTGCACCACGAACGAGTCGGTGGAGAACGCGAGCCGCTCCCCCGACGGCAGCGCCAGCACGGCACCGTCGCCGAGGTTCTCCAGCTGCTCGTTGCGGAACGCCTCGACGAACACCGCGTCGACCAGCGCGGCCGACGACTTGCCGCCGGCTCCGTGGGCGAGCGTGACGATCTCCTCGCGCAGCCGTGGCCGGCGTCTGCGGAACGCCTCGATGCGCTCGATGACCTCGCCCTCGGCGAAGCTCGGCCCGGAACTCAGGTAGTCGCTGCGCACTGGTCCTCCATCTCTGCATCCATCGCACAGTGGACGGCGGCCCACAGCTCGTAGCCCAGGAGCGCCTGGGCCTCCTGGATGCGGTGCACGCTCTGCGACCGGACGACGAAGCACACGTCGACATCCGCGCTGGTGGCGAACTCGCCGCCGTCGTAGCCGGCGAAGCCGACCGTGTACATGCCCTGCTTGCGCGCCTCGCGGAAGGCGGCGGTGAGGTCCTTCGAGCTGCCGCTGGTGGACATGGCGACGGCGATGTCCTGCGGACCGCCGCGGGCGATGAGCTGGCGCGCGAACACCAGCTCGAACCCGACGTCGTTGCCCAGCGCGGTGAGGATCGCCTGGTCGGCGGTCAGCGACCACGCCGGCAACGGCCCGTGCAACGGCGGATGCGCGAACAAGCCTGCGAGCGTCGCCGAATCGGTGGAGCTGCCGCCGTTGCCGAAGGCGAACAGGCGCCCACCCGCGGTGAACCGTCGGGCCATCTCCGCCGCCGCGGTCGCGACGAGCTCCGCGGACGCCGCCAGCGTGGCGGCCCGCAGCGCGGCGCTCTCCGTCGCCTTCGCCCGTGCGGACGCGGCGAGATCGGTGAGCAGCGACTCCTGGTCGCGCTCCTCCGCGTCGAGGAAGGGATAGAGGAACCCGGTCACGCGCCCTCCTCCAGCTTCGTGATCGCCATACCCGCGTGGACGAGGAGCAGGTCACCCGGCGCGACGGCGTCGACCAGCGCGGTCGAGACGTCCTCGATGCCCTGCGCGGTCCGTACCCGCGCGGGATCGCCCGGCGTCACGACCTCGCCGAGCCGGCCCTCGTCGCTGCAGGTGACGCACACGTCGTCCGTGCACTCCGGTTCCGTCAGGAGGCCCGGATGCTCGAAGCAGACGTGCGTGAGCTCCCACAGCAGGTGGTAGAGCAGCACGAACCCGCCGGTCGCGGGCAGCCGCGGATCGGGGTCGTCGAGCCACAACACGTGGTCGGCGCAGCCCGCCTGCGGTCGCTCGCCGTTGCCGATCCAGAGCGTGGTGGCGCCCCACGCCGGGGCGCGGCGCATCACCGACGCCACCGCGGGCTCGGCCGCCGCGGCGACGGCCAGCACGACGTCACCGGGCCGGACGGACATCCGCACCGTCGACACCAGATCGGGGCCGCCCAGCGCGACGGCGGGCAGCGCCTTCTTCCCGACGATCACCGGATGCACGAACTCGACGGCGACGTGCTGCGCGTGCGGCTCCCACTGCGGGGCCAGGCACCACATCGTCGCGCCGGCGGCGAAGCGACGGGCCAACGTGAGTGACGCGGCGGCGAGATCGGCGGCCAGTTCCGCGCTCATCGCGACGCCCGGTGCGGACTCGACGGCAGTCATCGTTCAGACTCCTCTGCGCGCAGTGCCGACACCGCGGCCTGGCCGAGCGCCAGCCCGCCGTCGTTCGGCGGGACGAGGTGGTGGGTGAGCACCTCGAAACCGCGCTCCTGCAACCGCTGCCGCACCATCCGCAGCAGCAGCACGTTCTGGAACACCCCGCCGGTGAGTCCGGCGAGCCGGACCGGCCCCGCGCTCCGCTCGACGGCGGCCGCGGTGGCGTCGGCGACGGCCTCGTGGAAGCCGCCGGCGAGCTCCCCGACCGGCACGCCGGCGCGGAACCCGGCGACGAGCCCGGCCAGCACCGGCGCTGGATCAAGCACGTCGCTGAACGCGGGTAGGCGGTGCGCAGGCCCCGAGGCGAGCAGCTCCAGCTCGATCGCCGCCTGCCCCTCGTAGCCGATCCGGTGCCGGATGCCCAGCAGCGACGAGACGGCGTCGAACAGTCGGCCCATGCTGGTGCAGGCGACGGCGCCACGGCCCGTACCGAGCTGGGACGCGAGCAGTCGCTGCTCCGCGGCGCCGCTTGCGGCGACCGGCGGCAGGTCCGCATCCCATGCGATGCCGGCCGCGTGCAGGTGCGCGAGCGCCATCCGCCACGGGTTGCGCACCGCCAGGTCGCCGCCGACGAGCGGCACCGGGGCCAGGTGCGCAACCCGGTCGAACCGGTGGCTCGCCGTCCCCAGCAGCAGGATCTCGCCACCCCAGACGGCGCCGTCGGTCCCGTAGCCGGTGCCGTCGTAGGCGACGCCGACGATCGGCGCACCGAGCCGGCCGTGCTCGGCCAGCAGGGCGACGACGTGCGCGTGATGGTGCTGCACGAGATCGAGCGGCCGCTCGCCCGCGCGCCGCTCGGCCCAGGCGCGGGTGAGGTAGCCCGGATGCAGGTCGGCGGCGAACCGCGCCGGGGTGGTGGCGGTGATCGCGCCGAGCTGGCCGACCGAGCGCTCGAACGCCCGCAGGGTCTCGAGCGTGCCCATGTCGCCGACGTGCGCCGACAGGTACGCGCGCCGGCCCGTGGTCAGGCAGAACGTGTTCTTCAGCTCGCCGCCGACCGCGAGCACGGACGCGACCTCGCGACCGAGATCGACGGGCAGCGGCGCGTAGCCGCGGGAGCGGCGGATCGGCAGCTCCCGGCCCCTCCCGTTCTCGGCGACCACCCGGACGACCGAGTCGTCGCACGGCACGTGGATCGGCCGGTCGTGGGTGAGCACGGCGTCGGCGAGCGCCGGCAGCCGCTGCCGCTCGTCGTCTTCGGTGAAGCAGATGGGCTCGTCGGACAGGTTTGCGCTGGTCAGGACGATGACGCGGGGTGCGGCCGGCCCGTCGAAGAGCAGGTGGTGGATCGGCGAGTACGGCAGCAGCACCCCGAGGTGCGGGCTACCGGGGGCCACGTCCGGGGCGACCGGTGCGCCGGCGCGGCGGCGCAGCAGCACCACCGGCCGGGCCGGGGAGGTGAGCACGGCGGCCTCGGCGTCGTCGATGTGGACGAGCTGCCGGGCGGCGGCGAGGTCGCGCACCATCACCGCGAACGGCTTGCCGCCGCGGGCCTTGCGCGAGCGCAGCAACGCGACGGCCGCCTCGTCGGAAGCGGTGCAGGCGAGGTGGTAGCCGCCGATGCCCTTGATCGCGACGACCAGCCCGGCGGCCAGCGCGCGTTGGGTCGCCGCAACCGGGGAATCGTCGACGCGCGCGCCGCCGAGGGTGAACCACAGCCGCGGCCCGCAGTCCGGGCAGGCGATCGGCTGGGCGTGGAAGCGGCGGTCGGCGGGATCGGCGTACTCGGCGGCGCAGCGGTCGCACATCGGGAAGCCCGCCATCGTCGTGGCCGGCCGGTCGTAGGGCAGGTCGGTGACGATCGTGAACCGCGGGCCGCAGTTGGTGCAGGTGATGAACGGGTGCCGGTAGCGGCGATCGGCGGGATGGAACAGCTCCCGGACGCAGTCGTCACACACCGCGACGTCGGGTGGGATCGGGGTGCGCCCGCCCGCCGCCCGGCTGGCGACGATGGCGAAACCGCGGTCGTCGGTCACCGGCAGGTCCGCTTCGGACACCGACGCGATCGCGGCCAGCGGCGGCGCCTCGGCGGTGAGCCGGCGCGCGAACCCGTCCAGTGCGCCCGGTGGACCCTGCACCTCGACGAAGACCGCGGCCGAGTCGTTGCCTACCAGCCCGACGAGCCCGAGCTCCGTCGCGATCCGGTGCACGAACGGCCGGAAGCCGACACCTTGGACGACCCCGGTCACGGTGAACCGCCGCCGCTCGACGATCAGGACGCCGGTCATGAGCCAGCCTCCTGCACAATCCTGTACTGAACGGATGTGACCCGGACCACAGAGAACCACTTCCCGCCGTCGACGCCTATCACCGAGGCGCAGCCACTGACGGGATCGCGCAGATCTGGTAGCCCGGATGCGCACAACGCGGCACCAGGACTTTCGTCTGCGTCTCCGGATCAGCTAGCCAACGCCGACAGCGGGAGCCACACTGGTCGACGCTGTGACCCGGCTCACAAAGCTCGGCTTCATCGACACCCGCCGCACCACCCCGCCCGTGCGACGGCGCATCCCCGCGCGCGGAGTACCCCCGGCACTCGCCGATCACGAGATCTTCTACACCGAGTCACCGAACGAAGCCGCGGAGCTGATCGGCACCGCGCTCTCCCCCGCGACCCTCACCGTCGGAGAGATCGAGGCCCACCGGTTCGCCGCCTGCATGCACGGCGTCCGGCTGCGGGCGGTGAGCCTGCTGCACCTGGATCTCGGTGTGGAGGCGACCGTCGACGTGCCCGCGATGGGCCACTACTTCGCCGTGCACATGCCGACCAACGGCCGGGCCCGCTGCACCGACGCCGAGCACGAGTTCGAGGCCAGCCCGCTCCGGGCGGTCGTCACCAGCCCCGGCACGCCGCTGCGGATGGAGTTCGGCTACGACTCACCGCAGCTGGTGCTGCGCGTGGAGGAGGAGGCACTCAACCGGCACCTCACTCGGATGCTCGGGGCCGGCCTGACCCGGCCGCTCGTCTTCGAGCCGGAGATGGACCTGACCACCGACGCGGCCATGCGCTGGAGCGGCGCGATCCACCTGCTGCACACCGAGGTCTTCTACGCCGATTCGCTGGTGCATCGGGGGCAGGGCATCGGACAGCTGGAGGAGTTGCTGATCAGCACACTGCTCCTGCTGCAGCCCTCGAACTACCACGCCCAGCTGGTGCTGCCGACAGATCAGGCGGGGCGGCGCGTCGTGCGCGAGGCGCTCGCGTTCATCGACGACCACCTGGCCGAGCGCATCACCATGGCCGACATCGCCAAGGCCGTGCACATGAGCGTGCGCGCCGTCCAGCAGGGATTCCACGACGAGCTCGGCACCACCCCGATGCTCCACCTGCGCAACCGTCGGCTCGAACGGGCCCACGAGGCGCTCACCGACGTGCTCCCGTCCGACGGGGTGACGGTCACCGACATCGCCGAACGCTGGGGTTTCACGCATCTGTCGAGCTTCGCGACGCTCTACCGGAAGCGCTGGGGCGAGTCACCGTCGGAGACCCTGCGCCGCTGACCGGGTTGTGATCCACGCCACATGATGGAACTATCGAACGGCTCCGGGTGCCCACCACCGCCTGGCGCGGAGGTCTCTCAATGGTCGTGCCCGAGCCGCGCAACTTCCTCCAGCCATGCCTGCTGCTCCTGCTGCGCGAGCGCGCCGACCACGGCTACGAGCTGGTCTCCCGGTTGCGGCCGATGCACGACGCGGAGAGCGATCCGGGCGGGGTCTACCGGGCGCTGCGCGGGCTCGAGCAGCGCGGGCTCGTCCAGTCGGAGTGGTACACGTCGGGCACGGGCCCGGCCAGGCGCACCTACCACTTGACCTCGGACGGGTACACATTCCTCGACGAGCAGGTCGGCGAGCTGCAGCACATGCACGACGCGCTGCACCGGTTCCTGGACCGATACGACCGTTGCACGGGGAGCGAGCAGCGCGGCGGAGGAGAAGTGGCCAGCGGCTGACGGCGCTGAACCCGATGCCTGCACCGCGATGATTTCCTGGCGGCGCCCGGGTCTACCTGCTCGGAAGGTGTCGGACTCGCAGACGGGTCCGGCTCCACCTCGTCGGCACGAGCAACTCGTGTCTCCATTCCGGGAAGGAAACATGGCCGTGAGCGGTAACAAGGTGTTGGTGACCGGGGCGAGCATCGCGGGGCCGGCGTTGGCCCACTGGCTGCATCGGCGGGGTGCCGAGGTGACCGTGGTGGAGCGGGCCCCCGGGCTGCGTCCCGGCGGGCAAGCGGTCGATGCACGCGGAGTGGCCAAGGAGGTCATCCGGCGCATGGGGCTCGACGCGGCGGTGCGCGCGGCCCGCACCGACACCGCCGGCGCCTACACCGTGGACGTCGACGGGAACGTGCTGCAGACCTTCCGCGCGGAGGACGACGGCGGCGACGGCTACATCGCCGACATCGAGATCCTGCGCGGCGACCTGTCCCAGGTGCTCCACGACGACACCCGCGATGGCGTCGAGTACATCTTCGACGACCGGATCGCCGAGCTCACCCAGGACGCCGACGGGGTCGACGTGACCTTCGCGGGCGGCGACCGGCGCCGCTTCGACCTGGTGATCGGCGCCGACGGGCTGCACTCGGCGCTGCGGACGATGGTCTTCGGGCCGCGCGAGCAGTTCATCCGCCACCTCGGGCTCGTCCTGGCCTTCTACACCGTGCCCAACGAGTTCGACCTCGACCGCTGGCTCATCGACTACCAGGACCCGCAGACCGGGCGCTCCGCCGGTCTGCGGCCCATCGGGGACGTGACCCGGGCGATGGCCATGTGCTCGTTCCCCGCGGCCGACTTCGACGTCGACTACCGCGACATCGCCGCCCAGAAGAACCTGCTGCGCGAACGAATGGCCGGCCTGGGCTGGAAGACCCCGAGCATCCTCGCCCACCTGGACGACACCCCCGACTTCTACCTCGATCAGGTCGCCCAGGTACTGATGGACCGCTGGTCCAACGGCCGGGTCGGGCTGATCGGAGACGCGGCGTTCAGCTCGTCACCGATGTCCGGCGGAGGCACCGGACTCGCACTGGTCGGCGCCTACCTGCTCGCCGGAGAACTGGCCGCATCCGGATGGGACCCCGAGGTCGCGTTCGCCGCCTACGAACAGCGGATGCGCCCGTTCGTCGAGGCCAACCAGGAGATCGGCCGGCTGCACGTGCACAGCCTGCTCCCCGCGCCGGACGCCCAGGAGAACGCGGAGCCCGACATGGACGCCTTCATGAAGGTGGTCGACCGCGCCATCAACGGCGTCGACCTGCCCGACTACGCCGAGGTGCCGGACTCCCGGGCCCCGAGCGGCGCTGTCAGCTGAGCCGGCGCAGCCAGTCGTACCACCCGTCGAGGCCCTCCCCCGTCGTCGCCGAGAGCTCCAGGACCTCCACCCCCGGACGGGCCCGGCGGGCGTACTCCACGCAGCGGGCCACGTCGAAGTCGACGTAGGGCAGCAGGTCGATCTTGTTGACGAGCATGAGGTCGGCGGTGCGGAACATGTGCGGGTACTTGAGCGGTTTGTCCGCCCCCTCGGTCACCGACATGATCACCACGCGGACCTGCTCCCCCAGGTCGAAAAGGGCCGGGCAGACGAGGTTGCCGACGTTCTCGACGAACAGCAGCGACCCCGGTTCGGGTGCCAGCTCGCGCACCCCGGCCGCCACCATGTCGGCGTCGAGATGGCAGCCGGCGCCGGTGTTGATCTGGACGGCCCGCACGCCGGTCGCGGCGATCCGCTCGGCGTCGATCAGCGTCTCCTGGTCGCCCTCCAGCACGGCGACGGGACGCTCGCCGGCCAGCTCGCGCACGGTCCGTTCGAGCAACGTGGTCTTGCCGGAGCCGGGCGAGCTCATCAGGTTGACCGCGACGATCCCCTGCTCCGCCAGCGCGGCACGGTTGCGAGCGGCGAGACCGTCGTTGACGGCGAGGAGGTCTGCTTCGAGATCGACGGTCCGAACGGCGTGATCATGGGAGTGCCCGTGCCCGTGCTCATGGCCGTGCCCGTGCCCCGCCTCCGTCACCCGGACGCCCGCTCCGCCGCATCCGCAGGTCGCGCACATGTGCCCACCTCCCCGTAGCTCACATCGCGTATTCGCAACTCCTGCCCGCCGAGCACCGCGACGTCGGCGCTGCCGCACGCGCACAGCGGCAACACCTCCACCGTCGCGAACTCCGCGCCGCACGTCCGGCAGCGCGCAGCACCGGCGGGCTCGTCGATCTCCAGGACGGCACCGTGCAGCGTCGTCCCGTCTGTGACCAGCTCGAACGCGAACCGCACCGCGTCGGGCACCACACCGGACAGCTTCCCGATCTCCAGCCGTACCCGATGCACGGGCACCGGGCCCAGCCGCACGCCGATCGTGTCGACGATCGACTGGGTGATCGACATCTCGTGCACGATCAGCCGCGGGCTTCGAGCTGGTCGGCGTAGGCGTCGTCCACCCCGGTCACGAATTCCAGGGACGCCTTCGCCTGCTTCTCGTCGATCTTGGAGAGCGCGAATCCGACGTGGATGAGGATCCAGTCACCCGGTGCCAGATCGAGCGGTCCGTCGGCGGTGTCGCGCAGCAGCCCGATGTTGATCGGCCGCTGCACACCTTCGACGCTGACCATGGCCAGATCAGGATGGTCGGCCATCAGCTCGATCACCTCACCGGGAATCCCCAGGCACATGGCGAGTCCTACATCCGGTTGATGTCGCGGTAGCGATCGATCTCGTCGCGGGACGCGACGGCGAGACCCGCCGCGACCCCCGCGGCGAGGGCGAGCACGACTATCAGGACGGTCTTCATGTGCGGCTCCCTTCGTGGATCGGAGACTCGAGCAGCAGCGCCACCAGCTCTTCGGCGACGACCAGTGCGGGTTCGACGGCGGCGGCGACCGGCGCGGACAAGCCGATCCCGTCGTCCACGGTCTGTGGCTCGCAGCCCAGCACGAACACCCGGCCGACGGGCTCCGCGACGTCGGTGGCCGCGGCGAGATCGCGCAGCAGCCCCAGCACCACGTCGGGGCTCATGTCGTGGCCGTCCAGCGTGACGGCACCGGGCTCGCGCTCGGCGAGCGTGTGCTCCAGCCGGTAGAGGGTGCCGGGCGGGCCGTCGCGGTGCACGGCATCGACGAGCAACAGGCCCGCGTAGCCGTCGAGCAGCTGGTAGGCCAGGTGCACGCCGCGGATGCCGAAGTCCTCGACCTCCACACCGTCGGGCAGCCCACCGCGGCCGCGCAGCCGCTGCGCGACCTCGACGCCGAACCCGTCGTCGGACTTGAGGATGTTCCCGACCCCGGCCACAAGCACCTTCATGGCGGCTCCAGCTCTTCGGGCCGGAAGTAGCGGAACCGGCCGTGCGCGAGTTGCATCTCCGCGCCCGGGTCGCCGTCGACCGAGACGGCCACATGTACGCCGCCGTCGACGTCGTGCACGACCGCCTGGACCGTGGCCCGCATCCCGGCCAGGAACGCGTCCTGCGCGTCGGACGAGCGGCCGGGGCGCAGGACCACCGCACTGCCCTTCGCCACCGGAACGGTGCCGACCAGCACGGAGTCGGACTCGGGATCGACGGACGCGTCGGCGCCCGGGTCCCACCACGGGGTGGACCCCGGCGGCGCGACGTCGGGGGCGTCGCTGCCGACCGGGGTGTGGAACGTGGGCACCTGCTGCTGGGCGGCCACGGGACGCAGGGTGCGGATCGCGCCGTGCAGCCGTTCGAGGATCTCGGGCGGCAGCGCGTCGACGGCGTCGACGATCGCGGCCGCGCGCGGATCGGTGGCGCGGGCCTCGGCCTTCTCGGCGTCGGTCAGCACCATCGTGCGGAGGGTGAGGATCTCGTCGTTCTCGGTGCCGTCGAAGAGATCGATGGTCGACTCGGGGGCGATCGTGGCGTGGTCGCCGATGATGATCGGAGCGGCGAGCAGCAGGTCGGAGCGGCCTTCGGCGCCGGCCAGCACGGGCCAGAGGTGCTCGCTGCGACATTCCGCCAGCAACGGCCGCGCCCACTCCGGCGGATCCGTCGGCGAGACGAACGAGCCCGGGTCGGCGGCCAGCAGCACGTGCGTGCCGATCAACGACGACCGCAATGCGTCGTCGCGAGACGTGCCGGCGTCGACGACGGCGTCGTTGCGCACGTCGATCCGCAGCTTCACCACGTCGTACGGGCCGGGCGGCTCGGTGGCGGTGATCGTCGCGGTCGCGGTGAGCGGCTCGCGGACCCGCGCCACACCCTGCTCATCGGTCGACGCCGCGGCGGGCTCGTGGATCGGCAGGACCACCCCGGCGAGCAACGCTGCTCGCGTGCAGGTCAGGTCGACCTGGCGGGGTAGGCCCTCGTCGAACGACCGCCCGTCGGTCGTGCGTCGTTCCAGGTGCAGGAAGCGGACCCGCACATGGAGGTCGCCACGCAGCTCGACGAGGCACTCTGTGCGGTTGGTCGAGGTCTCCCCCGCGTCGGCGCCGTGACCCTGCGGCACGAGCACGCCCCACTGCCAGCGCACCTGGTTCTTCTGCGCCGACGCGCGGTACGGGTAGAGCAGGTAGCCCTCGAACAGCACGGCGTCGGCCACGGCGGCGACATCGGCAAAGCGATCACTCATCGCCCGCCTCCTTCAGCAGCCGCTCCATCGCGTCGTCCCAGGTCAGCAGCGTGTTCGCGGAGCGGAAGGCGGCGAGGCGATCGAGCGTGTCACGGCGCAGCCGCACCCAGCCGCCGCCAGGGAAGAACTCGTCCATGGCAGCCCGCCACACCGCGACCGGCAACCGGTAGGAGGCCTCCTCGTGCCACGGCACGAGCCCGACCTGCACCCCGCTGTCGCCGGCGTAGAACAGCGTGCCGGAGAACAGCAGCGTCAGCGGGATCTCGCCGTCGTCGAGGGCGTGCAGGTAGCGCGTGGCGGCGACGTCGAGGTCGTAGGTGATCGGGATCGGGACGGGCACGGTCACCGATCCGACGAACGACGGCGTCATCACCGGCACCATCGCCAGCTGCAACGGGTTGAGCGTGTCGCCCCAGCGGTCGGGCTCGCCGAACACGTCGGTCAGGCGCGCGGTCTCCGCGGCCGAGTAGAGCCGCGGCCGCGGATCGATGCGCACCTGCACCCGCAGCGCGACGGTGTGCACGCGGCGCCCCGTCCCGTCGTCGACGAGGAGATCGAGCGCGATGGTGGGTCCCGCCGCCGCGCGATCGACCCGGCCGCCGACGCAGTCGAAGCTCAGCATCGCTCCACCAGCGGGCGGGCACGCGACTCCAGCTCGGCAAACAGCGCGTCGATCGCGGCCCACGCCTCCTGGCCACCGTCGAAGCCCCGCCAGTGCAACCGCACCAGCCCGACGAGCCGGTAGCACGCGTCGATCGGGACGAGCAGGCACGTGCGCGGCTCGCGGCGCACCAGCAACGCCTCCACGTCGGGGACGAGCTGGGACGCGACCGGGCTCGCGCCGATGCCGGTCGCCCACGCGTCGAGCGTCAGCTCGCTCTCCGTGGCGCCGGCCGGGCTCGGGTAGCAGGCCACCATCGCCCCGCGCACCGAGTTGTGCAGGAAGAACGCCATGCCGACGGGGATCTGCAGGGCATCCCACTGCGAGTCGGTGAGGGTGAACTCCGGGTCGACGAGGTAGCGGTCGGGCACGCGCGCGTACCCACCCCCGCCCGCGCCCGGGTTCGAGAACAGGAACCCGCACGGTCCACACGCGCACAGCAGGCGCCGCTCGGCCACCTGCACCAGATGCGGGTGCTCGGGCGGCACCGGGGTGGCACACATCTCGCACCGCTCCAGCACCTCGGCCGGCGCGGAGTCCTGCACGAGGAACCGGCGCAACGACGTCATGCCGGTCGCACACCGATCTGCAGCAGCGTCGGGCCCGCCACGCGTTCGACGAAGGCGACGCCCACCGAGTCGGGAGCTGCCGCCGCCACCTCCTCCTCGATCACGTCGCGCACGGTCGCGGTGCCGCACCCGGCGCCGGGGACCGACACCCGCACGGTGCCGTCGTCGTCGATGCCGAGCAGTTCGGCGTCGCCGCCGTGGCTGCCGAGCTTGCGCTTGGCCGTCGACACCGCGTGCTCCACCCGCGTGCGCATCGGCACCGGATGCAGGTCGTGCAGCGCCAGCAGGCCACCGACCAGCGGATCGGCCGCCATCCGATGCACCAGGTTGTCGCCGCCGGCCGCCCGCACCACGCCGACGGCCTGCTCCAACCCGGCCCCGTAGAACTGCATCAACAGCCGCACCAGCTCCTCCCCGACGGGACGCACGCGGGGATCGAGCCGGTCGAGCATCTCCTCAATTTTCTTTGCAACCGCTCCAGGATCTGTGAAATCTCGAGCGCCTTCGGCGCGGCCGCTTCGCGGAACGCCTTCGGCGTAGAGGATCGGTTGCGGCAGGTCAGATGACATTCAGCCCACCAGGGGTGTGCGTCTTGTGCAGCGACTTCCCGTCGCCGAGGTACATGTGCACACCGCAGGGCAGGCACGGGTCGAAGCTGCGGACCGCCCGCATGATGTCGATGCCCTTGAACTTGTCGCGGGTGTTCTCCTCGAAGATCGGGGTGTTCTGCACGGCGTCCTCGTACGGGCCCGGCGTGCCGTAGCTGTCGCGGACGCTGCCGTTCCACGGCGTCGGCGGGTACGGGTGGTAGTTCGCGATCTTGCCGCCGCGGATGACCATGTGATGCGAGAGCACCCCGCGCACGGCCTCGGTGAAGCCGCAGCTGATCGCCTCGTCCGGGACGATGAACTTCTCCCAGGTCTTGGTGT
>Ga0307513_10006719_pt1 | contig 15013 bp, 8 predicted proteins | sample 15_EM_MG_FD_202174 | JGI IMG/M metagenome (GOLD analysis project Ga0307513, IMG submission 202174) | Populus trichocarpa ectomycorrhiza microbial communities from riparian zone in the Pacific Northwest, United States - 15_EM | ecosystem: Host-associated > Plants > Roots > Unclassified | place... | reverse complement strand
AAGGAGCATGACGAGGACACCAGCAAGTCCTCCTTTAGCAGCTGGGGAGTAGCCTTCTGTGGCCGAGTCTTGTGCAGGGGGGTGTGGGCTGTAACCATCCATGGCTTAAAACTACAAAAAGGAATGGTTAATTAGAAGAAAATAAAAGCAGTAATGTCTCAAGTCAGATTAGAAAGAGATCGCATTGATAATATTACCAAATTTGAGGAGGAGACAAGTTAGCAGAGCAAGAGTGGATGCTTAATTTTGTGAATAAGGAGATGTAAATGTGTATAACAAGGAGAAAGTTTGTGTGCTCTTAAATAGAACTGACTTGGTGTTTTTGTGGCAGAACTTGGTGCCTTGGTGTTGTAGTAGCAGAACTTGATGTTTTTGTGGCAGAACTTGGTGTCTTGGTGTTTTTGTGGCACAACTTGGTGTTGTAGTAGCAGAACTTGGTGTTTTTGTGGCAGAACTTGGTGTTGTAGCAGTAGAACTTGGTGTCTTGGTGCTGTAGTAGCAGAACTTTGGTGTTTTTGTGGCAGAACTTGGTGTTGTAGCAGTAGAACGTGGTGTCTTGGTGCTGTAGTAGCAGAACTTGGTGTTTTTGTGGCAGAACTTGGTGTCTTGGTGTTTTAGCTTGGTGTCTTGGTGCTGTAGTAGCAGAACTTGGTGTTTTTGTGGAAGAACTTGGTGTCTTGGTGTTTTTGTGGCAGAACTTGGTGTTGTAGTAGCAGAACTTGGTGTTTTTGTGGCAGAACTTGGTGTTGTAGCAGTAGAACTTGGTGTCTTGATGTTGTAGCAGTAGAACTTGGTGTCTTGGTGCTGTAGTAGCAGAACTTGGTGTTTTTGTGGCAGAACTTGGTGTTGTAGCAGTAGAACTTGGTGTCTTGCTGTTGTAGTAGCAGAACTTGGTGTTTTTGTGGCAGAACTTGGTGTAGTAGCAGAACTTGGTGTTTTTGTGGCAGAACTCGGTGTTTTAGCAGTAGAACTTGGTGTCTTGGTGCTGTAGTAGCAGAACTTGGTGTTTTTGTGGCAGAACTTGGTGTTGTAGTGTGCTCTTAAATAGAACTGGTGATGCCTTGGTGTTTTTGTGGCAGAACTGGTTTTCGTGCTCTTAAAGGAATGATTAATTAGAGAGAAAAAAATCAGCAATGTCTGAAGTGAGATTAGAAAGAGATCGTATTGATAGCATTACCAAATTTGAGAAAGAAACAGAGGAGGAGGTAATTAGAGGAGCAAGAGAATACGGTTAAAATAGAAGTGCGGGGGGTGGTATGGTAGTCCCAAGACTCGGTGTGGTAGTCCGCTTAAAAGCATGCCGTCCCTTTCTCACGTCTACCCCACCAAACAAAGGAAGAGGGAAAGGAAGGGGACGGAGGATCAGTACTGTTATGACAAAAAAACATTGTTCCGCTTAAAAGTTTTGCATCCTTTTATCTTTTTCTTTGGTTAGGCAATAATAATCTTGAGAGGCTAACATGTGTTTTTTACAAGGGCCTCCCCTTGTAGGAAAAATCATTTTGAAACTAAGACAAACTAAACTGAAAATAAATGTTAATTGCATAATAATGATTAAAAAACATTCAGGATGCAAATTATAATTAAAATTAAATTTAGTTAATATTACACCTTTTAGTCCAAATAATTTTAGCCTGCTGAGTTTTTTTGGTCTTCATGCATGGACAATGGTAACCCTCCAAAAATTAACAATACCATGTATTTGTATGAATGTGTCTTTTTTATTCAATAATAAAAAAATATTCTCAATCAATATTTATACTAATTAAAATTGCAATACCGAAAAATAAATAATAAAAATTGAATTTTATTTTCAAATAATTTTACAAAGACATCCTATGCAACTAGCTTTTTAGCATCAACAAGAATCTATACAAACTAGCCAGATGAGCAAGCAAAGGGCTTTGGTTTTGCGTTTTTTTATTCTTCTAAACAGTGATCCTCCGTTCCCTTCCTTCCACTTTTAAAAGCCTGTTTGTTTCTGCGTTTCAAAAGCGTTTTTGATAAAATTTGAAAATTTTTTATTTTTTTATTAACTTCAAATTAATATGTTTTTAGTGTTTTCAAATCATTTTGATGTGCTGATGTCAAAAATGATTTTTAAAAAATAAAAAAATATCATTGGCATATATTTTGACACGAAAAGCTATTTGAAAAGCAACCGCAACCACACTGAGAAGCAAACCCTAATTCTTGATGAGGTAGTAAAGGCTGTTTCCACTTGGAAAACTTTGGGATGGAGGCAAAGATCACCCTTTTATTTTATTTTATTTTTCAGCGCCTTTGTCATTTATCTTACCACGTGGACACCTTCTGGACCCCACGGATCTCGACTCCCTCCACTCATCAACACCCACCTAACCAACTCTTCCAATCTCAGTTACCGCACTGGATCCCTCCACCTCCTCCTCCTCCTCCTCCACCAAAATGGCTAAATCCATCCATTATAATAATTCCTCCAAAATTTTTCTAATCGTGCCGCCCCTCCATCAAACTACCACGAAACCCTTTATTTTCTTTCTTTTTTTGCTTTTGGATTAATTGCTAGATAAATTGTATGTTTATATTTGCATGCTAAACTACATGGAGAGCCCGCGTTTCACTGAAGGTAAGCTAATTTTTTTCTACAGCGTAAAAAAATAATATCTAAGAGCTATTATTGAATTTTAAAGAAAAAAAATTCATAACTCAACACCATAGAGAAAAAGCTAAAAAATTAATAATCATCAATCTACTAGAAAAAAAATATAAAAGAATAAAATAAAAAAATATTAAAAATACAATGAAAAAAATAGTTAAGTCAAATCTAGTGAATTTGCTAAATCCATGACTCAAAATATGATATCAGAATAATCAAATAAAAAAAATTTAATTAAAATTTTTTTTGTAATGTCTCAAGTGAGATCAGAAAGAGATAGTATTGATAACATTACCAAATTTGAGAAAGAAACAGAGGAGGTGGTAATTAGCGCAGTAAGAGTATACGGTTTAAATATGGAGTCCGTGCCCCGTTAAGAACTTGTTTGGGTGTGTGATTGTGCTTGATTTTTAAAATAGTCTTTATGTTAAAATATATTAAAATAATATATATTTTTTTATTTTTTTAAGAAATTATTTTTTAAAAACAGCGCATAAAAAAGATTCAAAACATAAAAAAAGATTTAAAAAAAAATTAAGTTATTTGAAAATAAAAGTTAACTCACGTTTTCAAACGCTTTCTAAATAGAACTGGTTGGCGCGGCAGGGTATTCCAAATCTATGTTAATTTTTATGTTTTAAAAATATTTTTAAATTTTTTAAATTAATATTTTTTATGTTTTAAAAATATTTTGATACATTAATATTAAAAGTAGTTTTTAAAGAATAAAAAAATATTATTTTATTATATTTTAAAATAAAAAATACTTCACACCTAGTCACAAAAACTGCCGAAACTGTACAAGTCCAGGGCCACGGTTTTGCCTTTTTTTATTATTATTTTTTGTCGTAACAGTGATCCTCCGTCCCCTTCCTTTTCCTCTTTATTTGTTTGATGAGGTGGACTGGAGAACGGGACGACATTTTGAGTCGTGACAAGGGAGGGCTTCGGTTTTGGGTTTTTTTTTTTTTTTTTTTTTTTTTTATTTTTCCTTTTTTTTTTTTTTTTTTTTTTTGTCGTAACAGTGATCCTCCGTCCCCTTCCTTTTCCTCCCTTTGTTTGATGAGGTAGACGGGAGAACGGGACGACAGTTTGAGTCGTGACAAGGGAGGGCTTCGGTTTTCGGTTTTGCATTTTTTTATTCCTTTTCGTCGCAAGTGGATCCTCCGTTCCTGTCTTTCTCCTGTCATAAGTAGAACTAGATGTTTACACTTAGGAAAGTGTGGGATTGAGGCGAAGAACACCCTTTTATCTTTGAAATTTTCAACGACTTTGCCATTTATCTTTCCACGAAAACACCTTCTGTACCCCACGGATCTCGGCTCCTACCACTCATCAACACCCACCTAACCGACTCCTCCAATCTCAGTTACCGCACTGGATCCCTCCACCTAAATCCATCCTTTGATAATTCCGCCAAAAGTCTTCTAATCGTGGCCCCTCTGGAAAGGTTTCCAGGTTCCGCCCCTCCACAAATTACCACGAAACCCTTTATTTTTTTTTTCTTTTGGATTGATTTCTAAATAAATTGTATGTTTATATTTGAATGCTAAACAGATCGATGGCATGTGATTCGCTGTGGATTGGTTTGAATTTTTTTTTTTGTATAGAAGTGTTATTATTGAATTTTAAAAAATAAAAAAAAATTCACAACTCAACATCATAAAAAAAAAACTAAAAATATTATTATCGTTTGTTAGGTTATTTTAGGAATAGGAAAGTCTTTTAAAGAAGACATTAGTCATTATGAGAAACGACAATGTTAGACGATATTTTTATATTTTCTTTGCACAATTTGATTATTTAATTGTCCTTGAAAGACAACAAATTAAGTTGGGTCATGAAGTATTTTTTATAACAAGATCCTGTATGTTTTTATATTTTAAAAATATTTTTAAAAAAAATTAATTTTTTTGTTTTAAATTAATATTTTTTTAATTATTTTAGATTATTTTGATGCACTGATATAAAAAATAATTTAAAAAAATAAAAAAATATTATTTTAATATATTTATAAGTGAAAAGTATTTTAAAAAACAATTATAAATCCCCAACCACACTCACAAACAAACTTTTAAAGCTTCACTGCCCTCGGCCTTGGTTGCCTTTGATTTAAGATTTTTTTTTTGTCATTTATATTTGATTGTTATTGGGGGCAGTAGGATAATTTTTTTTTTTTTGTCAAGTATTTAGGTCTGTTTGTTGTAGATGAAACTCGCTGGATTTAGGCCTTCCTTTAGGAGCCATCCCCAAAAGAATGTCAACCTGGAAACCTGTAGTTTTTAGATTCGTTTTACTTTAGGAAGATGGAAAGGAAAGTTGTTAAGCCTTGCAAGGCACATATGTTTGTTAAAAAGTGTTTTGAACTCTCTGCCATTATGGTATATGCCAATTTTCTTATGCCAAAAGGTTTTTGTTCAGAAAAGGTTTTTATGGCCTAGTGGTTTTTATAACAATAAGGTAAGCAAGGTGTATTAGAATGTAGTGCTGAAAGAGAAGAGTGTTTAATTTACTATCTGTTTTAATTAGCCAATTATTCCTTGTAGATTTTGATTTTCTTTGAAATTCACGGATGGATCAAATATCTTTAATCATTTGATTCCAATCATCATTATTTATCTAAAATAGACTTTTATTAATACAATCCATGATATTTGTAGTATTTCTGTTTGACATAGCTCTTTTACGAGCTCGAATCATGAGTCAAGTGCTGGTTCAAAGCAAATATTTTCAGAAAATAAAAAAAAATTTCTAGAAAAGAAACAAAGACAAAGCTCAATATAATTGTTAACTAACTTGTATAATTATATTTTTTTCTACCAAAGAAACAAAACAAAGCATAGACAACCAGTATCTAAAATGATGAACAAAAAATATTATTAAAATAATAACCTTTTAACTACATCATAAAATCCAACGTCAAGAGATTCTTTGTTTTTGTTCCATAAGATACTTGGAAGTAAATTCATGTTGGTGGCTTGTAATTATCCGGTTCAAGCCTATGTTCTTTGTGTGCTTTTGTTTAAGAGACAAGCTGCGAGCTAGAATATTGATAATTTAATTAGGACATGGAGGAATCTATCTGCGGTGGGTTGAGGAGCTTTAAGAACAACATTTTCTTTAGTACTGTTACTACAACACAAGACAAAGCTAGCTTTGCATCAGTACTCTTGTTTTTATATGCTTTTGTTCATATATATACATATATTGCTACTAACAATTAAGGCTTAATTCCAGATTTCATTCCATTTGTTATATATATAAAAAATGGAACCAATTAATCTGCACAAGGTCATTCCATTATTTACGAGGTTGATGTGCGAAGTGTTAATATATATTAAATGCTGGTGAACACATAATTATCTAAAATTAAAAAACAAATATATAATCTCATACCTTAAACTCAGAGTTCATCCCTGTAACTTGAATCAACTCTTTTTGAATTATATCATACTTTTTTAAAATTTGACCTCAAAATAAATTCGATATCACGGCCACACGATGAATTATTGAAACTTCAAAAATAACCTCAAAATTTGACCCCAAAATTATATCATGTTCTTTTAAAATTTGACCTCAAAATAAATCTGATATCACGGTTACACAATGAGTTATTAAAACTTAAAAAATAACAAAGATTCATTAAAATAAAAAAGTTTAAAAATAATTATAAAGCATAATAATCTTATAAATTTCATGAAAATAAACACATGTCATAATTATTTTTTTAATCAACTATTAAATATTTATTTTATCAATAATTTATTTATTAAGACACCTTGTTAATTTGTAAAACAAGACATTTAAATAGACATTACTATGTATCCTAACATTAAAAAACATAGAACTACTGTCTTATTAAAGAAATCTATTTTTTTTCTTTTAGGTTGATCGTTTGATAAATTATATGTTTATATTTTTGTGTTATATTATTTATCTTGAATGTTTAGATCATTAACGTTATTTTATAATTGATTGGAATTTTGGAATGATTTTTCTTTTTAAACAACTTAATGAGACTAAAATTATATCTTTTGACATGTCAATGATGAATATAAAAGATCTAACTTAAGATAAAAATGCGTTAAATAAATAAAAACTATAAAATCATTTTCTATATAAGAAAAAAACTTATTTTGTTTTTCACCGAAAAATAACAAATTTGGATTCTAAAAATTGAAAAACCGAATCACATTTTAGTTCTTCAATTTTGATTTTGATTTGTAAAGGTGTGATTAACTACAAACTAAATCGAATCTATTGAAACCAAAAGTGAATAACTGAATATTCACTCTTATATGAAAGGAATGCTCTTACACCTTTAGCAAGAAAAGTTACGATAACTTTGCATGTTCAAGTGAATGAACATGTATAGATATTTTCTTCCTGTCGTCTGCTGGGATTGAATTTTATAGTTCTGGGGATTTAAAGATTTCAATTTTGGTATGCAACTCAAGGAATTCCATATTTGATTCCTCACGTTTACTTTCTCATATAAGAGCTGTCAAGCATAATTGAAATTTGGTAAAGATGCCTGCTATTTTTTTTACTATTAGTTGGCACTGGTGCATCTTCTATTACTTTATTTAAATATTCAAATCTCTATTTGTTCTCGTTGTTATGGGCTCTGACTTCTCGCTGAGTTTTTCTGTTGCCTTAGCCAGTGTGATCGTGGACCTTCAAGAGGAGGAAATCTTATTAGTACAAAGTATGTCTGATTTATCACTTGGAAATTTCAATTGCAATTAAGGTTTGAAGTGGAACTGTCACCATAATTTATTGAAGAACATGGAGATGACTCGAAGGAAAGCGAGTTTTCTTGCATTTTACTTGGACAATATGGGTATTTATTCTTTTATGTTACGAGCACTATGTTGGAAATGCGAAATGCGACAACTCCGACAGACTCAAGCGATCACAGAAGCCAACGCAACCGTCCAGGTCCACGCTGCTAGTAACTCCACAAACGGCGAAAGTCGCGCGAAAACAAAAGGGAAAGCAACGGAAGGCAAAAAGACTGGATCCCTCGTTGGATGGCGACGAGAAAAACTGCCCTCATAAACACACAGAGGAGATGGAGTTGGCACCGATCCCACACTTAACGCACTGAAACCCACGGACCACCACCGCAGCCCATCTCCCCTAGCAATTCTCACCTCTCTCTCTCGATAAAAAAAAAAACACAACCAATGAACCAGTTACCAATAAAACCACCAAACCACAGCATAGCCGTCAACAACGAAACGATCCAGCTGCCAGGAGCCTAAAAAAAAAAGAACTCGAAAAGCGAAAACTCCGACAGACTCAAGCTATCACGACAGCTAACGCAACCTTCCAGGACAACGCCGCTAGTAACTCCACCAGCGGCGGAAGTTGAGCGAAAAAAGGAAGAAGCAGCGACTGCAACCGAAGGCTCTCTCGTTGGATGGCGGCGAGAAAAACCACCCTCATCAACGCGCAGAGGAGATGAAGTTGGCACCGATCCGGTGCTCAACGCACCGAAACACCATCGGTTTGACATGGAGTGGGATCTGCGATGAATTTAACAAAGAGTTTGGCTGTGACTGCTGCGTTGAGTGTTCGTTTTATGGACGACCAAGAGACTATAAAAATAAAGCTCCAAAAGCAAGCCCCAGCAAATAAGAAAATTACACGTGGTTAAAACCCACAAAAAAAAATAAAGTGGCAGCAACACAGTAAATTGGTAATAGTAAAAGGCCACTCCAAGTAAAGTAAAAAAAATAAAAAATAAAGAAAAAGCCCACAATTCATTATCGGCTATGGCGATTTTAATTGAAGATGTTATTTATTTACCAAAATTCACACCATCATTTATTTATATATAAAGTACAAATTAAAATGGTGCAAAAATACTAAAATGCACTTTACGCATCATTTATTTACCAAACGCACTCATAATACAGTAGGATTCCTGCAATTCCTGCAATATATATTAAAATGCAACAATATTATCCCTGAACCTTCCCGGGTACTTCTTATTACATGGTATGGTACCTACTTATTCCTGCAATTAATACAGGAGGATTCCCGCAATTAATACAAAAACAATATTGGAAGATTAGGAAAACCTTATTTGTATGAATCTTAATTAGCTTCAACTTCTTATTACATGGGATGGTACCTACTTGTTCCCCAGCATGGACGCTTCTTTCTCCCATTTCAACAATATTGATCACCTGAACCTTCCCGGGGTCGCCCTCCTCGAGGCAGTTCCGGCGCTGGAAGAATACATAAAATACGATAGCAAGAAGGAGCACGACGAGGACACCAGCAAGCCCTCCCTTAGCAGCTGAGGAGTAGCCTGCTGTGGCCGAGTCTTGTGCGGGGGGGTGTGGGATGTAACCATCCATGGCTTAAAATTAACTACAAAAACGAATGATTAATTAGAAGAAAGTAAAAGCAGTAATGTCTCAAGTGAGATTAGAAAGAGATCGCACGCATTGATAATATATATTACCAAATTTGAGGAGGAATTAAACACAGGAGGAGACAAGTTAGCAGAGCAAGAGTGGATGCTTAATTTTGTGAATAAGGAGATGTAAGCATGCATAACGTCAAGGCTCTTAAATAGAAGAGGTGACGCCCTTGGTGTAACAAACACACATTTTTGACAATCTTAGATGCGATATACGATTTGTGGCATCACAAACACAAATCGTCACATCTAAGATAGCCATATAGGATTTCTACATTGGACGCATACTTGACAAATGTAGTCAATTGGAATCTTATCTAAATTAATTGACAATAAAGAATTATGATGCCATGTTGGAATCGATTTCCATGGCAAACTTTAGCAGATAAAATAATAATTTAGGGAGATTAAGCATACACAGCAAACCATATATAGATCTTGATAGAACTCACAGCTCCCTGTTCACCTCCTTTTCCCACTGGAAATAAAACTGATCGAGCTAAGAATCCAAAACAGCACAGCTAAAGGAGCATACCATAAGAACATGACCAAACTCCGGGGAAGAGAAAAAAACACGGCACCATGATGATAGAACAGCCAGCCATGTAGGATGCTTAAGGGGTGATAATATTTTTTTGTATAACAAATCTCATACCATGAAATCTCTATTAACCAGTTAGGGTTCTCAGTGACCATAATACTAAGTGTTGACTCCTTAAACAAGACATTTTCCCATAAAAAAAACAAGATGTTAAAAATATGTTCTTTTCATTTGTATTTTTTAAAGTTGTCGTGATGTCAAGTGCGATATTTATTGGATTTATTTATTAATTTATTAATTCTTTAATTTATTTTAGACATAAGAAAATTTCACCTGAAATATATATATATATATATATATATATATATATATATATATATTAAAACTATTCTAGGAGTCTCTTCATTTGTCTCAGTTTTTGCGTGTAATTTTCTCTAACCCCACCACCAACCCCTCTCTCTCTCTCTCCTTCTCTCAAACAAGAAAGGAAGGGGAAATTATAAAAAAAGCATATATACATTATTATTAAAAAAAAAAACATAAGAAGATGCTCTTAAACAACCAAACGTAGCTCTTCGCATCCTCTTTTGAAAGTAAACCACACCCGAATAACAGATGTAGCCGTAGGCATGCATGTCCCCCACATTGGTAAAGGGTTGGACTGTTAGATTTTAGCTTTGTACAAGCAAAGTTCACAGATTCGTTGCCTATCCTCTCATCTTTAGCTAATAAAAATACTTTTGTAATACATCAAAACATAGCCTCTTTTGAAAGTAAATCACGCCCAAAATGACAAAGGGAGCAAAAGGCATGTCATTCGCATTGTTCAAAATGCTTCTTTTCTTTTTCATAGAACATGAGCAATAGTTGAAGTGGCATATGGAATAAATAATTTTGTTGGTGATTCACCGTAGTATTCAAAGTAATTTTATTTTAATTCTTTATAAAATACTGATAAAATAATTTTATCGGTTATGTAATAGTTAAAATAACATATATACAATGACATGGGAGTAAATGTTTTTTGAACTATATGGAATATACTAAAATTCATATGGAACATTTGTACGAACTTAGATACAGAATATTATATGTATGTAATTGTTTGAATATATAAAGGTAGTCGTCCAGGTCATGTGGATTGCCAACAAAATAAAGCGAAGGTATAGTCAAACAACCAGGAAGAACAAGTCACGGAACTGAAGTATACTGTTGCATCGATTGTAAATTTCCAGCCTGCTTCCCGATCCAAGTAAACACTGTGCAATTTCTTCGAAGGCCAGTGCACAAAAAGACAGATTTATTCGAAGCTAAATATCAAATATCTCATCAAATTATTGAATTATTATCAATTTATATCCAAATTATATTTTTAATCAATTTTACCATTAGATTCTATTGACTTCTCAATCAAGATTTTATATTGAGATATTTAATATAAAACATTAATTCCTCTACAAAAAGACCATTTGAAAAACAGTATAATTTACATAGAAACATCGTCAGAAAGCTTTAAAATATATGGAAGTATTTGATTAATTTTTTTAAGATCCTAAGGGTAAAATTAATATAAATAATTTAGTATTTTTGAGGTTTGCTCTTTATTCAAAGGTGCCAATTGGATAATCAGTAATCTGTGCATGTCTACTAATTTTTAGTCCACGGAGGCTTAGGACTAAGAATTGATGCATACACTCGCATGGATTTATTTCAACCTATGATCCATTACTAGAATGTTAATGAACGGAGCATTTGAAGCGGGCACCTAGACTCAATTAAAATAAAATTAATATAGGGATTAAAGTGTTTTTATGAAAAAATATGAGGACAAATTTTTTAATTAAGAACTTATTTATATAAAAATATCAAATAAATATAAAGATCCAAATAACTTTTCTTGTTTTCAGTATCTCCTTGTTCTTGTGCCTCCAAAACAAACACAGATCTGCACATAAATTCATCAACAATGAATACGCAATTTGTGAGAAATAATTGAACAAACAAACACCCATTTCTTTATTTCGGCAACTACAAAACAAGGAGATGCCAGATCATCGTGTAATTTTGAACATGTTCAGAATACAGGACAAACTCTTCACGGTGAAAGCAACAGAAATAATGAGAACAAATACCTTTCTAAACAGATCTACAAGATCAAAAACATGGAAACGCGTATCGGGTAGAAAAAAGGAAGGGAAATTAGTTTTGACAGTAGAGAAGAGAAGATGGTCGGAGGAGACAGATATTGAAATTTTTTTAGCGAGATGAGACGAATCTGACCAGTCAAGAAACTACTTCACAATGTGGTATTTTTTAGAGAAAAAAGACGAATCAGATCATGTTGGTATTTTTGCTCTGATTTTTAAGGAATCGAGTGAGGATCTGGGAGGTTTGGGATTTTCCTCCAACAGCTTTTTTTTTTCTCTTCACTTGTGGTCTGTGGATAATGGAGCTGAGGTGCGCTGCTGCTTGCATCATGTCTCATACACAGAAAAACTAAAAGGTTGACTGGATCCAAAGTAAACCTCCTTGATCCTTGTTACAAAAATTAAGTGGTTTGATCCATTTGCATAACAGCTGCAAAAAAGTTGATTAAGACTGCCTCCACAATTTGGATTTGGGGTGGCAGTGCAGTCCTCCAGCAGCTTCAGTTTCCCTGCAAAAGATAGGTAATGTTATTCATGGTGATAAATGACAGGGGAAAGGGAAGATAGTTCCCGGGGAAAAAAAAAGGTTGTAATCTATCTTGAACATACAAGAAGTGCCTGCACCTGCGATCTCCATCAACCAACTAAATCTCAGAAAGAAAAGAAAAGGAATGGATGCCCCAGTGCAACCGCAGCCACAGATCTTGTTTGCTATCTTTTCTGTTGGCAAATAAAAGCTCAGAATTGCCTGAAGGCATGGTCTGCTATTTCTTTCCTCAATAGTACATGCCATAATCAATCAGCCTGCGATCTCGGTCAAGTAAACTCTTGGCTCTTGAAAATCCTAAATTCAGAAGAAAAAAAAAACACATAGAATTCTCACTCAAAAGCCCAAAATTCACTCTGATCACTCCCCACCTGGCAGGGGAAAAAAGAGCACAGGAAACACAATTATAAGGCAATCACGATGACAGCTTAACCAAATATAAAAGATTGAAACTTTTAAACTTAATGACAAAATTATATATTTTGTTAGAAAATAAACGTGTTAGAGGTCAAAGTTTTACTGGCTGCTATCAATTATGATGCCATGTTGGAATCGATTTCCATGGCAAACTTTAGCAGATAAAATAATAATTTAGGGAGATTGAGCATACACAGCAAACCATATATAGATCTTCATAGAACTCACAGCTCCCTGTTCACCTCCTTTTCCCACTAAAAATAAAACTGATAAAACAGCACACAGCTAAAGGAGCATGGCATAAGAACATGACCAAACTCCGGGGAATAGAAAAAACACAGCACCATGATGAACAGCCTGCCAACCTAACCTGTGGAGATATTGATATCTTGAAGCCATGGTTAGAAGTATTAATGCCACTCTCGCTAGAATGAATTTCTGCCATTGCATATCATTGGTTTGTTTACTTTGAAAAAATTAAAAAGAAAGAAAGGGAGGAGCACCTCTAAATTCATCATCCATAAGCATGGCTTCCAATGCTTCGATTCCAATGTCCTGCTCCTTTCCATACTCTGCCAATTCATTTCATTCAACCAATCAGTTATTAAAACATAGATATTAGCATGCCCCATCACTGCAACACAAAACTCCTCCACTGGGGAGGAGCTATCAACCAACCAATATAGGTAATAATAAACAAGTAATTCAAAGATCCATTTAAGAAAATCAAAGAAAATTACCACTCAAAGTCGTATTTTAATCTCCTTCTGTCTCTCCCTTCCTCCAGGTCGCGGTTGCTATTTTTTCTTTGTAATAGAAGTATAATGCCTCTGTACTCAACAAAGCCAAAACCCACGGACCGCTACCGCAACCCATCTCCCCTGGCAATTCTCATCTCCCTCTAAAAAAAAAACCCAACTGCCCAGCGCAATTCCGCCATGGCACGCCCAGCACCAACATAACCATTGAACCAGTTACCAACATAACCACCAAACCACGGCATAGCCGTTAACAATGAAACGATCCAGCTGCCAGGATCGGGAAAAAATTAAAGAACACGAAAAGCGACAACTCCGACAGACTCAAGCGATCACAGAAGCCAACGCAACCGTCCAGGTCCACGCAACTAGTAACTCCACCAACGGCGAAAGTAGCGCGAAAACAAAAGGGAAAGCAACGGAAGGCAAAAAGACTGGACATCCCTCGTTGGATGGCGACGAGAAAAACCGCCCTCATCAACACGCAGAGGAGATGGAGTTGGCACCGATCACACACTTAACGCACTGAAACCCACGGACCACCACCACAGCCCATCTCCCCTAGCAATTCTCACCTCTCTCTCGAGAAAAAAAAAAAAACACAACCAATGAACCAGTTACCAATAAAACCACCAAACCACGGCATAGCCGTCAACAACGAAACGATCCAGCTGCCAGGAGCCTAAAAAAAAAGAACTCGAAAAGCGAAAACTCCGACAGACTCAAGCTATCACGGCAGCCAACGCAACCGTCCAGGACAACGCCGCTAGTAGCTCCACCAGCGGCGGAAGTTGAGCGAAAAAAAGAAGAAGCAGCGACTGCAACAGGCTCCCTCGTTGGATGGCGGCGAGAAAAACCGCCCTCATCAACGCGCAGAGGAGATGTAGCTGGCACCGATCCGGCGCTCAACGCACCGAAACACCATCGGTTTGACATGGAGCGGGATCTGCGATCAATTTAACAAAGAGTTTGGCTGTGGCTGCTGCGGTGAGTGTTTGTTTTATGGACGACCAAGAGACTATAAAAAGAAAGCTCCTAAAGCAAGCCCCAGCAAATAAGAAAATTACACGTTGTTAAAACCCTAAAAAAAATAAATAAAGTGGCAGCAACACAGTAAATTGGTGATAGTAAAACCCAACTCCAAGTAGAGTTAAAAAAATACAAAAAATAAAGAAAAAGCCCACAATTCATTATCTGCTATGACGATTTTAATTGAAGATATTAAATTTAACTCCAACACAAAATTCACACCATCATTTATTTATATACAAAGTACAAATTAAAATGCTCTGATTCTGCAACAATAAAGTAGATATAACTAAAAACGAACAGTCGAGGCATCCGGGCCGGTACTTCATGGATTGCTACCTTGACCAATAAGAAGAAGACCTGCAATTAATAGAAAAACAATATTGGAAGATTAGGAAAATCTCATTTGTATGAATCTTAATTAGCTTCAACTTCTTATTACATGGTATGGTACCTACTTATTTCCCAGCATGGACGCTTCTTTCTCCCATTTCAACAAC
>Ga0307513_10006718_pt1 | contig 15014 bp, 16 predicted proteins | sample 15_EM_MG_FD_202174 | JGI IMG/M metagenome (GOLD analysis project Ga0307513, IMG submission 202174) | Populus trichocarpa ectomycorrhiza microbial communities from riparian zone in the Pacific Northwest, United States - 15_EM | ecosystem: Host-associated > Plants > Roots > Unclassified | place... | reverse complement strand
AGAACATAACTCCACTGCCCATCTGAGTGACAACCCGCTTTATCCACTGTCCACCATCTGACGAGCCCAACTTTAACCATGTCCTCCAACTTATCCTCTGTCTCCTATTCTCCCGACTCTGGTTCGCCAAGCTTCAACTTCTCCTGGGAATCCCCAAGCCTCCAACAAACGCCTTCACCCTCACCTCAGACATCTGTCTCATCTGGTGTTCAGGGGCTTCAACCCGAATCCAACGATTTATATATCGAAGGGATCTCTCCAGTCTTTGTTGACTGTTTGGCACGGCAATATACTCTCAATGAACGCCAAATTGGCAATCTTCGTGCAGCGTACCAGGTATGCACTATAAATGTTACTTCCTTTAATGAGATATAATCCACTTCAATAGCTCGCAACATCTCTTGGTGGGCTATCTGTGACAGATGGTTCAGTCCGAATACTTTTCCTTGCACTGCAATACGACTCCGAGAACCGCATCTGCTCTGCTATCACATCTCTTTCGGGTTCTGAGCCTGGCACTCGAGGAAGCAGCCTTCAAGGTGTTTTTCAAGAGCTGCAGATTCGTCTCGAGGATACGTTCCAGTTCACCAAGGAACAAAATGTATGTCAATATTGTCATTTCCGATCTGAATATCACATTAATCTATACCTTTACAGACCATCATTCGGAAACTTGCCCAGGAACTTATTAATTCTCCTACTCGCACTTCCTTCAAACGGTTGAGCCTTGATGTTGAGGTAAGAAACACGACTATCTTCTTGTCTGTTGACTCAGGACTGATTCTTGTGCCATTGAGGCGAAGCTTCGGACAAAGCCAGAGACCTACCGAATGGGAAATGTCTTCAAGCAACCTGCACGTGAAACCGCGCTGTTATCCTTGATCAAGCGCACCACGTCAGGGGTCCGTAATTCATTCCGTCAGGATGTAAGGAAGTGATTTGGTCTATTCTTATCGTGATACTCAAAATTATCCATTGACAAGATTAGAGACAGTATCATGCCCGAGACAGCATGTTCCCTTGAGGCTTTTACTCTGGCGATATTGCACAAGTACCGCTCTGGTTCACTATCTGAGCGCATAAGCAATGGGTATCTCATTTACCATGCACTCCTGGTATGTTTATCGTTTCGATTCTGGCGTTGTTCCCTCATGTCATGTTGTACCTAGCGTCGATTTGCTTATGAGAACAAGCACCTTCTCTGGATGGATGACGATGAAGAAAATGGCTCCGGTAACAATGTCCAGCAGGCGGGACAGAAGCGAAAACGAACCCCATCTCGCAGGGGAGGACGTGTTGCAAATGGTGAAGATTTCTGGTCTCGCGTTGATGCTTGGTTTTCAGATGAGATTGCAAAGCGAGACAAGGACCTCACTGGGCCATTGTGGAAACCGTAAGCCTTACATCCCCTGTAGACACCATGCACTCACTCACTCATAATTTGTAGTTATGTCGAGGAAACTATCAGAATGGATAACAAGACATTCAATCCCTCGGAAATTGTTCCCCCTGCAGCAAACATGACAATGATTCACGACGACTTGGATGTGTCACTTCAAAATCCGGGGTCAAGAAGCCAGAATTCATTCATTGTTGACAATGCTAACACCTCAACCGTTCAATCTGCTACTTCTGTCTTTCTTAGTGCAATTAGAGGTAGCTAATGGTCCATAGCAGTCTAATAAATTTAAATTGTACACACTGGCAACCTCGAGGGAAAGCACTGTGAATTTTCAACCATGATGACAGAATGTGACAGAAAGCATGATTTTCGATGATGAGCATCGCTCAGAGACTCATTAAAATGATACCATTGGATACTTAACTTGAATCTCATTCTGTCCATATAATTTTCAGAACTTAGTCGTCCATCTCTCGGTGCCCGGATGCGTTTGGACTTTGAAGGTGGCTGCGATGCAATGTCACGTGCCTGCCATCATGGTCAAGCAATCTTGTATCTCAACAGCGGAAGAGTATATCTCTCCAAAAAAAGTTTTGACAAAGGCTATGCTCATGTATTAGAATTTAGAAGAGGAGAAAGTATTTTTTATGCAACGTTGAACACAGCCTAAAATCAATTTACTGGAATATTATGTGTGGGAATATTGGTCAGCAAAACGAACCAACTGGCATTCAAGTTCAAGTTCGCCTTCTTCATTCTCCCTTGTCGTGGTTTCTGTGCCCATCGCTCGACACTCCCCAATCCCAAGTCCACAGTGTTGTGTGGCATGAATACTGTTTATTCATTGGAAGCTATGATTGGTCGCGATGACCGATGGCCTAGTTTGTGGGCTCCATGTTGAATGGCATAGTTCCCTCTCTGTCTTTTTTCATCTTTGTGCTGAGTTCCTCTCTTCCTCACATCTGCTCTGCTCAGCTCAGTTAACTCAGGTATGTGCTCCTTCAGATGCCACCATTGTATCCATGCTGACACTGTTTTCCAGGAGGGCGAGCCTTTCATTTCCAGGTTGTTCTCCCCTTCCAAATTTACTGCATCACTGCCTCACATCCATCCAGCCTCCGACATCGCATCCAGCCTCCAGCATTATTAAATCAATGGGCACTCCACTTATCTTCACTTCACTTGTGACCCACATTCTGTCATTCTTCACTCAGTATCAATGGATGGGTTGTGCTGGAAGAAGGATTGGGTACTATCGGGCTATTGGTTATCTTTACCATGGATATGTTGGGGTAGACTACTCAATCATATGATATTTTGTGCTTTCCTATCGCCAGCAGCAATGATTTCTGAGTGCGCGGATCGTATCGGAATGCGCTAGGATGGATCCGGAAACCGGTTGAAGTCCGGGATAGAATACCCGAGATCCTCATGTGACCTTGGAGCCGTTTCAATTAAACGCAAACCCAATTCAACCAGGTTTAGGCCCACGAAAATTCAACCAATTTTGCTCAGCTTGAGAATTCAACCCAACACAAGTATTTTTGAAATTCATTCAAACTGCGTGGACTTAAGTCAGGTTTAATAGAGTGACCTGGCTGTGTATGGGCTGACGTGACAACTCTGGCAGTCACGTTATCGCGTTATGGAAATAGCCGACGAACATGTTCGCCGGACATTTTGCCGGACATTCCAAATCCCAAACTTACTGGGTATTTTTAGCGGGTGACCTGTGCCAACTCGCGGATGATCCGCACTCGTGGTGTACCCTAACGTATACGATCTTTCCAAGAAATGCAGGCGGCTCCTCTCCTCTCATCAAGCCTCTTTAGTGCGCCCATGCTCCATCTCCACCCCTGATGATTCCAGCCCTTTTGCGTTCGTAGAGGGATGCCTATCCACCCTCTCTGGTGGAATATTGACCCCCAAACCGACATTAGGAGGATGATTGCCATGAGAGGTGTGCGAGGTCGGCGGCGGTGGATGGGTTCCCAAGGCATAACTGTAGGGATTGCTACTGTAAGGGGGCTCGGGGTAGGGGCCAAAATGGTCGTATGCTTTTACTCCTGGTCCAAAAAAACCAGGACCAGGGCGGCGTTCGGCGTATGGGTATTGGTTGGGAAGGTCAGCATGTCGTTGGTCGCCTCGACGCAGAGAAAATGAGACCCGTAACGCCATGCCGGATACTTGCCTCCAAATCCGCGTTGGTGGGGGGCATTTAAACCATAGGGTGGGAGAATTGGCGAATTTGGGGGATGATTGTCCATGTTATTTTGACTGCCGTTAGGAAGCAGAGGTGGGTAAGGATGGCGATAACCTGCGTGATAACTGTGGACAGAGGGAGGGGCACTAGGAACCCATCGAGATGATGGGTAGGAGGGGCTGCCGGCCATGGAGCAGAGGGAGGAGGAAGATGGCTGAATGACGGATGAGGTGGCGGTTGCGAATTGCTGGCGAGTGCTGTTGTGGAAGGTCTGATGCTGGCGACGATCAGGATTGCATCGCAGTGGTGATTTACCTGCAGTGCACGGTGAGTCAGTGGGCAAGTCGGAAGGCAGGGGGTGCTCACCTGGGCTCCTGTCCCATCCCCATTGCCTTCATTATCATCGTGGAGGCCGTGCATCATTTTCGTGGGTTGGCCGCCTTCAAGTTCATGTTTATCGTTTTCGTGGGCCCACCCTCACGTTTGTCATTGTCGTTGTTGCAAACTGGCGCTTCCGTGTTGGCGTTTTTGTGTGTGTTTGTCTTCGCGCCGTGGGTGAGGGCATCTGTGGGGGTGGTAAGTGAAGAGGGCGTATTCGGTGTGTCTGGGACTCACGCATGGTCTCTCCTTACTCACTCCTCCCCTCGGTGCTTGGTGGTTGTTGCATGACGGAGAGGTGACAGTGGTGAGCGCTAGCCTCCACCCATGTTCCCTATGAGCTGGAGTCCCTTCAGACTCCTGAGGTAAAACATGAGGTCGCTGCCGACACTCTTCATCTAAAAGGGTCCGTCAGAGCAATCAATCAGTAGGAAGCAATGTCTGCTTACCTCTGTTTTCGAAAGTTGTGAGTGAGGTGGTCGAGAGTGACGCAGTGGTTGAAAAAGTGGTTGACAAAAGATCAACCGTTGTGCGATCAATGTCTGCCGGCTTACAAATAATTAAATCAAGTAATCTTTTAGGAATAACTGACGCTGTAGTAAAATGGGAGTTATCATGACAACTATAATGATTGCACCATTGAACTCCCACTGTTTCTTACGATATAGATTTGACCTATGATTAAAACCAAGGAAATAAAGGTCAGACGAACAGAGGAAAGTGCGAAGAACCGAGTTGAATTTCACATCAGAAACTCAACCTCATCATGGGTCGCCATCGAGGTTTATGCAACACACTTGGGGGGAACAGGGAAAATGGGATGCCCTTCAGGTTCACTAGGACACCAACAAATGTTAGTCGGAGTCTTCCAGAATTATGGACAACTTCGTCTTTCTTATTAAAATCAATCTATTGACGCGTAAAGTAAATTTCATGATGCCGAGATACATGAATTGTGTGTCCTAGTATATACATGTGTGTATGTTCTCGAGGACGACGGCAGGAGGAAGCAGGAATGAGGTAAGCTCACTTCCAATTCTTTCCATCGTCACTTCGGAGGGCATATGCGTGTATGTGTTTCGATGGCTATTCAATCAGGTACATCAGTAACCACCCAAACCGTCGGAGAAAACACCAGCGAGGGAGCACTCAGCGATAATGAGGGGAATTTCTTGCTCCGAAAACTGAAGACGAAGGGAAGAAAGAGGAGCTCCGAGGTATAAAGAGGGCGACAAACAACCAGGCTAGGTCCATGCTAGCTGCACGCCATGCATTTTCGCCTCGCCTGGCTCAATGGGGAGCGTACTTAATTGAACGAATGGGGTGCCAAGCGATTTGGCACCCGCAGATGTTGCACACTTGTCCTGGGGTTCACATCTATACAATAAACATCAGTGAGAAAGAAAGGAGGTACAATTGATCCTTAACCTCGCGCGCCTCGCAACCACACCATGGAATAACCACAATGTTTCTGTTGTCGAGGACAGAGATGAACTCGCCCCACTTGGCCATTTCGATGATGTGCGAGTCGTACACTTCCCGCTGAGTTGCACATGTCGCCTTGAAGGTTTAAAGTGGTGGAGATCCTGCCCTCGAGGCGCATCCGGCGGCGTTGTTGGGGTTGATACCGAGATTCAGAGGGACTGGGAAAAGGGGTGGGGGAAGTCAGGGAAGGGTATTATGAAAAGCAATGGAGAACCGCACCTATGGATCGCCAATCTATGCCCACCGTGTTCCTCCAGTTTGACCTGTCGTCATTGTCATGTTTCCAGAAACATCGTTGTTTGAAGTCGAGGACCCACATCACACAGTGGTGGAGGGGTGCTGGCCAACATCCCTCGACGAGGGGAGAGGCACAGCAGGGGAGGAACTTAGAGGAGCGTTTGTGGGAATCCTAGTTGAAAGTTGAGTTTTAGGTTTCATTAAAAGATACAGGTTGAACGTTGAACGTTGAATACCTTTTTACACAAATAAATCCTCTTTCCGCTATAGAAACGCGAAATGAGGAGGAGTGGTGGGTGGTGGTGGCCATCGAGAACAGGGAGTTGAACCATCGTTTATCGCTCCCTGGACGACCCGGCCCGGGTGGCAACCGATAGGAGGATTCCGAACCCTCTCCGGAACAAAGAAAGTCGGAAATGGGAACTCCGCCTCATCCGGCTCAAGCCGGACTCCGCCTCATTGTCCGGACCACCCAGTATATATCATTTCCTAGTCATCCTGCCCACAACTTACCTGGGGCCATTTCTGGGCATTTAAACATTCATTGAGTAATCACTTATTGTCCCTAACTCACCGTTTGGTAGCAGCTGCAACAGTTGTTTATGTAAGAGTCAGTGGTGTGACAACTTCAATGTCACTGACTATCACTCTCCTCTCACCTTCGTCGTCGTTTCCCCATGCCCACGCCCATCATCACCCACCTCGCTCCTTCCCACGGCCCTCTTCACATATCTCGCCTCTGCAGGCGAGCACGCCCTTCCCATTCCCACCCCACGATCTCACGGACCACGACGAGAGAACCAACCTGACAAACCGCACGTGGGAGTCGTGGACGCGCTACCAGGTCCCATGCAGATAAGAAAATGACAGACGACGCTGGAAATGAGCACGGCAAATGAGAGAGGAAGCGAGAAGCGAAGCTATTAACTGACCGAATGGGGTTCTATTTTTTTGGCGGGGTGGTATTTTACCATGCTGGAAACGAGCGCGGTAAGTGAGATCGCCAAGGGCGGTGGCTCGGTTGGAGAGAACATGGTGCCATGGATGTCCAGGACGTGTGATTCCTCTATTCTAAGTTGTTACACAAAATTATAGCTAAGGGATGTATGTAGTATGTATATAATGAATATGTAGCATCAACGAACAAAATCGTGTGAGGCGGACAGTGAGGCGGAGTCCGGCCTGAAGCGGATGAGGCGGATTTCTCATATCCGACTTGTCCTCCAAAGGAAGAGGGTCTGGATTGAGGAAGCGGATGATTTATTTTTATCCCTTATCTATTTATAAACTGCTGCCTTAGGTGATATTATGCCATTACTAGTACTTGACTAGTACGAGTCTTTTATTTATAAAAGCTCGTCTTTTACAGTCAGCCTCCTGCAACAGTTGTTTTATCTTCCCGTTTGGGGTGCGGACATGCTTATTCAGAGATTTGGATTGGTGATGTGTAATCTCTTTTCACTACTACAGTCGAACCCCTCTTAACCCATACCTCTAGTATGCCATAACCCATAGATTTTGGCCGCACCGAAATCGAAATTTACACCAAAATCGACCTCTCATAACCCATACCCTGGGGCGTCCACCGATGGGTATGGGTTAGGAGGGGTTCGACTGTACTCTTGACGATATGCCGTGCTGAGTTCGAATCCCTGCCTTTTTTGGGCCGTGACATGGTGTGGTGGTCGATGTGTGGGTCGGTGTTAGTATCCATGCGAGGCTGCTTCAGCCTGCTCGAGGACGCAACCCCGGTATTATTATCACCACTCCTATCCAGTCCACTATCTTGACTGAGCCGAAGAGAATCTGGGACTTATGCATCTGTCACCTTGTCACCAGTAAACCACACTCGGAGCCATCGCCTGATGTCTTCTCTCCACTGGTCGAGATGCTAGCCATTCCTCTGGTATGTAACATATATCTGAGAATCGTCTTTGAGATGAATTTTTTCCAGCCCTCGAACGCCATTAGTAGCCTGGTCGTCAACCAACTCGTTAAAGATGAAAACAACGAACACGTCAACGTAAATTTTCACCGACGCACTCCAGATGTTGTGAAAGGCTTTCGAACTTTAAAACGTTCAGTCTTGCCTGATGGCCCTCCACCCCGTCTACCCTCAACCTTGCCTCCTCCTGGCGATCTGCAATTGAGCCTCTCTGTAGAAGACCTCATAGGAGAGGGCCGTTGCGGGACTGTATTCTCCACCTACCCTAGTCTTCTCTTGGACCCCTCGAACAAGCCTGTGGAAGTCCTTGAGCCTGGTTTACCTTATTTGCCAAGCCTAGTCATTAAGGTCGCAGATCAGGCTCACATCGAGGATCTAGCAACCGAAGCATCGATGTATGAAGAAATGGAGAATCTACAGGGTGTAGCAATACCTCGCTACTATGGTTGGTTCGAAGCTGAACTTGAGCCAACCTGGACAGTGGATTTGCGCTCCGGCGAAAACGAAACCCCCACCTCGACACATTCAGGTCGACTATCGCTCCTATTACTTGAACGAATGGGCCCTTTGCTGCCCATTGGAGAGCGATTACCCGACCGGTATGTCGCAAATCCGTCTTTTGCGCTCAATTTTGATCAACACTTCATACCAGATCCGACCTATGGGCCGTCTTTAGCGACCTTTCGCAACTTGGAATAGAGCAACCCGATATGCGCTATTCCAATATCCTTTCCGCACCTCTCGCCACAGCACCAACCACCCTTCCAGGCAAGACATGTCCCTATCACAATTGTGTCCACGGATACCGTATTATAGACTTTGATCGCGCAAGAAAAGTGGACTGGACATTGAAGCAGCATTATTATGAACAGGTGGGTACGTTGGGAAGGTTGCTCGAGATGATGGAGATGAATGTTATTCTCGAGCCTTGGGAGTACTAAGATTCTCCAGTATAGCTTGCAAATATTTTGTAACTTTTTACTATCGAGATATGCACGGGTGTCGTAATTTACACGTGGCCTGGGCTCTTGCTTTCGAGTCCAGCTTCAACTGTCAGGTAACTACTTACAACCATGCATCCTTCACTGAGCCATCCACCCCATTTAGTTGCCTTAACAATCACCAATGACCCTCCGCCGGCGGCCGCGATTCAGGAGGTTAAAGATTTGCTCACAAAATCTAACCGAGAACTCCTGGAAGCTCATGCAGAAATCCTACGCCTTCAGAAGAAAGCGGAATGTCTCCAACAACTAATCGACTCATACCGTGCAATACTATCCCCTTTTCGAACCATTCCACAAGACATCCTTCGAGACATATTCTACTATTGTTTACCAACCCACCGAAATTCAATCATGAGCGCGATGGATGCACCTGTGGTGCTCACTCGGGTCTGCAGCCTCTGGCGGTCTGTTGCTCTGACCACACCACATATTTGGGCAAAGATACACATTCCGATCCCCGGACATCCAGCCTCTTCTTGGGGATATCCCAGTTACCTTCCGGAGAGCGCCCTGGCAAAACGTCGACAAATTTTCTCCAAACTGATGCAACTACGCTGTCAGGTTGTGAAGGAATGGCTGGACCGATCCGGAACGTGCCCTTTGTCAATCTCCCTCTCATATCCGACCGATTATCGCCTTTCCAATTCACCAGCGAAACACGATGCAGATGACGAACTGACAGATCCCCTTATCGAAATCCTCCTAGCATTCGCTCCTCGCTGGAGCGATATCCATTTCTGGATACCACCTTCTTTGTATCAGAAACTAGAATCTCGACTATCGAATGACGTGTTGCCCACCCTGCAGAATTTCACTGCTAAGGTTCACTCGAAAATACTACAAACCGGGACGACCAATATTATACAGGCTCCAAATCTCCGGAAGTTATCCCTCGACAGTTCCATGCTAACTCTCAACTACCCCACCATTCTACCTTCGATAACAAATCAGCTCACTCATCTTTCTTTTCATACTCCGATTTTCGACCGTGACTTCTTCAATATAATCAAGTTTTGCCACAGCCTTATAGAGTGTCATGTTCAACTGCAGGCACCCTGGCCTCGGTCCCATATGTTTCCACTCCCATTATTGGAGCCTAACGTGGAACAAGTCGATCTTCCAAATCTCGAGGTATTAAAGGTCTATGACGTGGGAGGACTCAGTTTTGTCTTCCGAAGAATCAAAATACCGTCTCTGAAAGAACTTGACTACAAATCCAGGCATCGTCATTGCGGATACGAGCACGATCCCTTGGGCATTTTGCCAGCTGAGCCATTGTTCGCGATTCTCCAAAACACGGGTGCGCCGTTCCGGAAATTGACAATCGAATCAAGCACCCTCCGACGAACAGACACCCCCATATGGCTTTGCATGGTGGATACAGTAAGCCACCTGATCATTAAGGACCCCCACGCCATCCAGAACAAAGTGTACATGGAAGAAGATATCTTCATACACGACTTGGAGGACTTTGACTTTAACTTACTTCGAGTCGTCAGCATTCCGACGGCCACACCAGAAAATCCGTACACGAAGATACCCCTCCCAATTCTTGATACTTTAGAGGTGTATGGTGCACAAAAATTCACGGACGAGGAGGTTCTAAGTGTGCTCAAGAGCCGAATAGACGCTTCAAGACGGGGAGAGGTTTCCCCTCTTCGCAAGGTCAAATTCCAATTCTGGAGGCAGAAGCAGATCGACTTCAGAGCAGAAGTTGTTCAGTATGCGGAATCGGCTGGGATTACGATGGATTTGGAACTTGAGTACCCGCCAGAAGCTCTGATACCATATATTGGGCGCTTATCTCCTTCATTTTTGTTGCCTGTGCCTTCCGTATTTATCGATTATCAATCAAGAGTATGAAGTTATTATGTACCCCTCATGTACCATTGACCACCAGCCAAACGAAATGCAGCCTTCCTAGAACCCCTGTCCATGCTAAACGAGATTTTGGCTTTTCAGTAATAACGGCTAATTGACCTTGCGGTAAGCGCCTTGCAGGTACTTATGCTCTGGAAAAGAAATTGATTCTCAGCAACTCAAGATAGCTATGCCTTCCACACCAAATCTCGCCGACTTGATTAAAAAACAATGAACTGCCATCGGATGCAGTACTTCAAGAGGCCACCGAACATTGTGCTATAGCAAGAAGCGATCTTCTTCTTCGCGAGATTCAACAGCTCCAGGAGAAAGGAGCCGTTATCCAGAAATCCATCAATTCATATACCACCATTTTCTCCCCCATTCGATGACTGCCAACCGATATTCTCTGAGAAACCTTCTACCAATGTCTACACCCAACTCGAAACCCAATTATGAGCGCAACCGAGGCGCCGATGTTGCTCACTAGGTGTGCAGTCTTTGGCGATCCATCGCATTGACGTCACCCAACATCTGGGCCGAATTAATAATGATAGACCACATCCCAGGAATCCACCAAATTTCAAGCGTTTAACGGGGCGCACCAGGGAAGACCTTTACCAGACCGTTTCTGAGGTGATGGCTGCAGAGGTCCGGTTCATGTTTTTATCACTTTCCATTTCATATCCACATTCCAACAGATGAAATTCGAGGTATCATACCCCCTGGCACTATCTAAACCCCGTTACATTCGCCAAATATTTCCGTCGTTTCTATTACCCGACCCCCCAACCCAATCCTTTTAGTTAAATCTTGGTTAAATCTTGGTTAAATCGAAGAATAATTCCGCAATGATTATCAATGTACGAAGTCTCAGCACATTTAATGTGAGCCCTTTCTCTATTATATGTTTATGGATATCTTTTACGAACTGCGACACAGTAGGTTGATGAATGTGACTGCCCCGAATCGAGTGTGCCGCAAGTCGCGTTCGTGTCTCACCACGTGACGCACGTGTCACTAATTACGATTCGCGTCGAACAATGGTCGGAGTATGAACTATCTCGAGATGCTTTGACCGTGTTGGTTTCGGTGTTGATTCCGCTCGCTCTTTGCCTCCCGCCACATCTAACGTGGTTTGCCTTGAACTCGACGCCGTTGGACGCGATGGTGGACAATTTTTAACTCACGATTCTCTTTAACGCTTGGCTGGTATCTGCTTTTGGTACTCCTCTCCAGATCAAGAATCTCGACTCCTGCTGAACTTCTGTTCAAAATTGGCCATGGGTTTTTGCACCTTGGCTTCCATCTCACTTCATTACTTCTCTTATACCTGTGATGGTCTATGTGGGGCATTGTCAAATTACGCATGAACCCCGCGGTGTTAAAGACGACAAAGGTGTCACGCTCTAACCGGCAGATGTGGATAGTGGCTTCACCTTCAACTCCTGCAGGCTGAACTTTTAGGTGTCAGAGACCCCTGAGGCCCAACACCTCGCTCCAATAACAATGGTGGCTCGCTCTTCATGGCAGTGGGATTTTACCCTCGAGGCATCGGATTCTGGACACCCTATTGTTATCTCATCCACCACGTCCGATACGTCGCACGATATCTTAGACGTGGATTCAAGTCTACCGAACTTCTTTTGGTGGGCCATAGGAGCTGTTTAGCCTCGGAGTCCCGTCGCTATTCGGGGTTTCTCTTCCCACATTTTCTGCTGGTGCTTTCAACTCTTTTTGACCCGGTTCTTCCAATGACTATTGGAACTGCATTATCTCCTGTGATATTGAGCTTTTTGCATCTCGAAAGGTCATCTTGCGGAACATCGGCTGATTAATGCCCAATATGTCTCCTATCCAAACCTTTTCAGAAGATCATGCGAAAAAATAACTTGTCGAACAACAGGCTCACTCCTCAGGCCCTTTTTCTCAAAATTATAATGGATGACATTGTAATACTTATTAATTACTCTCTAGGCGTTTCCTCTGTTGCCCCCGCTTGAATCATGTGACCCGGCAACCAAAGCCGATGACAGGCAATTCGACCAATCAACCCTGTTGATGGGTATTTATTTCCTTGTCAAGCAAGTGTTCGGCATTCATCACTTGCTTGGAATGGGAAGGAATGTCGTTTGTGGGCGGATTGGCCATCCTGTTCCGATTGCTGGATTTCTGGCCCAACAATTCGTTGCCGAGTATAAAACAAGTTCAACCTTTCTTCCTTACTCATACAACCTCCTGCAGCCTCCTCTCCACCAGACTCCCAAGCAAACTAACAAACCCATGGTTCTCCAACCCAACTTCGCCAAACGCATGGAGAGTGAGAATACTCCTCCCACCAACTCCAAACTCCTAACTTCGCGTCTTCACGATACCGCTCGCCGTCGCCGAGCACGCACGAGCGGCAGTGGCATGACAAGGAAACTGAAGTACAGCGTCGACCAAGCCAAACGCCGCAATGAAACGAGGTCAAAGGCCTCGGTACGATTTACGGTGACGACTGTGCCAACAATTGCAGATGTCGAGATGGCAGAGGCAAAGACAGAGGCAAGGGCAGAGGCCGAAAGTCCGAAACATCAACCACGAACATATCCCCTAAGCCTACCAAAAGAGCTTGCCCGACCAGAGTACAAGGAAGTCCCCGCCGAATCCATCCAGGCTATCGATCCATCCTTGGCCGACATCGATAAGGAACATATACGAGAGAGCCTTGAATTGCTGGGCTCCGAGTGAGTCCGAATGGAAAATTTATCGCGAATAATTGCTGACCAGAATTCTAGGCTCATGCAATCGCTCGTGAGTGTCAAGGTTAACGCGAGCAAAGATAAGCTTCCTAAGGAGGTCTCCATAATCGTCAACGACGCGACCGCAATTCTCCCAACGCACATGCTCGCAATCTTCGGCAAGCCTTCGTGTGGCCCACGCAAAGTCACTCTCTACCCCGTCCACAGCCTCGTCCTTGCCTCCCAATGTGCTAACCTTCCCAAATTCCCCTCCGCGCTGCCCGTGCCGCTCCATGAGCGTGGCCAACAGGAGGTGGAAGTGCCGGTCTTCTCAATCTGCCTTCCATCTCCACAGTCATATTCCCCCTTATCAAAGTACCTCTACACGAAGCACGTTGACATCTTGTTCCGCACGTTCCTGCCCTGCCCTCCGCCTCCCTTGTTCATGGATAGCCGAGACCGTCTCCTCGTCCAGTTCGCCACTGACCTCGCGTCGACGTTCACTCTCCAAACCCTGGCGAAATATGCCATTAATCTTCATGGGCTCTGGCAAAACGTGTGCGCATTAGGGATTTTCGACGATGACCTGTGGGAAGCCATCGATGTCATGTGGCAAATACTACTTACCTCTCTCGCGGTTGCCACTGGGAAACCTGGAACGATGGTTGACCAGTTACCGCAAACCACCCGTGATCAAACTGCCACCTCGATACATGCTGTGCTGTAGTCGAGGGTTCCAACTGGCACCGTAAGTATATTCCTTCCTTGTCATCGCTTTCGTTGTCTTTGCTTTGCTCTTTGCTATCCTTCTTGTCGTTGCATATCATGTTTTCATCAACCAATCACCATCATTCCATGTTCTGTTCTTTCATGCCTGTTTTGTTTTCAACAAATTTTGTGCATCCCGATGCCCTGATTATTTATTTCTTCGTTCTTCGTTCCGTTTTGAAAACTCACTTGCATGCCCAACCTGTCTTGATCCCATCCATTAATACTTAAGCTACATGTATATACTCCATGTATATACTCTAATCCGGAAACATACTGTAATATAGTACATTCAGAATAGATGTCATGCGAAGTTGAATTGTCAGTGATCTACTGGTACCTGCGTTGAATAATTGTGGTTGACTCGGAATTCTGCGATGAATGCGGCTAACTTTCAGTCTTTCACCTTCAACAAAGCAAGAACAGAATGTTCTTGTATATATACAAGGACTAGACCTCTTTATAGTGACAAATACAAACGCGAATGCAGGCGCTTCCTACGGACGTGCCGTTTCTTTGTCACTCGCGCCGCCTTTGTTCTCTCAGGTCAAGGTTACCTGGTAACGCTCTTTCGAAGGCACTAGTTTTACCCAGGTAAGCATAAAAACGTACAAAGGCCCCATGGTAACTGCGCCCACAATCGAGTCTCCCCGGGCCCCACGCTGCACCCACAAAGCAGCTACTCTGCTTTGGTATAAATACGCTTCGTGAATGTCCTTGTCCCCCTTCCCTCGCCGTTCTTCTATCCACCACCAACTCTTTATTGCACTATAGCAGGGGCACCCGGGTCCTTTAATACCCCTCCGTGGGTTTGTCAGTGCCCGCTGCTGCCCATTGACAATTGCTCCTTTCGTTCTCGATTTTGACGATGACGCTGCAGGCTTATTTCGCTTCCGCTGGTCGGGGCGAGGGCCTATTTATGTTTCCCCACTCATCTCCTTCTGGTTCTTGTTGAGCCCTCCGAGTGCTATCACCTATCTTGATGCACCGAGGTACTAGTACCGAGCAT
>Ga0307513_10006717_pt1 | contig 15014 bp, 12 predicted proteins | sample 15_EM_MG_FD_202174 | JGI IMG/M metagenome (GOLD analysis project Ga0307513, IMG submission 202174) | Populus trichocarpa ectomycorrhiza microbial communities from riparian zone in the Pacific Northwest, United States - 15_EM | ecosystem: Host-associated > Plants > Roots > Unclassified | place... | reverse complement strand
AAATGCTTCTTTTCTCTTGAAGTGGTTTCCTTTTCTACTTGGGTGTTTTTCATGTTGTCTTTGGCTTATCAATAAATAAATATATAAAACGCAATGCTTCAAGTCATGTGTGTTAGAATTCAATGCCAAACAATTATTAAAAGTTAGTTAAGTTTTCTTGATAAATCTTTGAACTTGTTTGTTTTTCCCTTGGTGTTTCAATTTTTTTTTGAAAAAACTTTATTTTTAATTTTTTTTATTTCAAATTAATATTTTTTTAATATTTCTAAATCTTTTTGGTGTGCTGATATAAAAATTATTTTTAAAAAATAATAAAATATTATTTTGATGCATTTCTGAGTAAAAAATATTTTAAAAAGCAACTACTATTACACTATCAAAACCCCTTTAATTGGATAAGGATAAAAATTTTCAGAATACTTGTAAGGTTATATAAAATCACCGTAAACTTTCAGAATATACAATAGAAAATAATAAAGAGAAAATTAAGTAAGCTGTTGTGTTTTTTCTTGAAACAAAACCTACGTGAGTTTTGTTCAACAATGTAACCTTTTCCAAATCATAGGCCTTTATGTTATTAAGCAATATAATTAAATATAATTTTAAGCTTAGGGCTGGACAATAATGTTTTTTAACATAAAAATGAATAATAAGGAAAACATCTAGACTCAAGTCATTGGTTTAATTATTAATTTAAATAATATGATTAAAAAAATGCAACAACAATAAATAAGTAGACAAAAAAATAACAACAAAAAATGATAAAAAGAACCCGATTTGAGCCAAACCAGGTTATGAAACAACTTAATGCTGAAGGATGAAACTGAAAAAAAAAAAAAAACTCAATTAAACCCGGTTAAATTGCAAACTTTGCAACAATGAATATAAAATTGGAATAATCTCATAGAAAAAAATACAAGAAAAAAATCAAAAACTAATTCATAATAAATCAAATGAGAACATGATAACTCTACAAAAATAAAAATGAAAAGAAAAAAGTGAAGTTCAATCTCTAGTGAATAAAATGTTGAAGGACAAAATTAAGAAAAAGATATAATTTAAAAGAAGGTAAAAAAACTCGATTTGAGCCCACCCAGGTCAAGATGTAAAAATCTTTGACCCGATTATGATACCAGGGTGACTGCGTTCGAAAGAAAATTGAATAAAATCATGAAGTTTAATTATTGAATAACTTAATGTTGAATGACAAAAACATATATATAAAAAGAAATTTAATTTAAAAAAGTAATGGAAAAAAATATGAGTAAACCCGGTTTAACCTGTAAATCCCATCACCATGGAAATCATGAAATCCTTGACATAAAATCAAGCAAGCTCCAATTTGGTTGAACTCCCTTTGGAGGTATGAGTTGAAATCTTGGAAAATCCAAGTATTGAAGGGCTAATGGTTGTCCCTATCAACATGAAAGAGGATTGGAGAACTTCCTTCAGAGATTATCTACTCACTACGAAGTTGCCCCTAGAAAGAAATGAGGTCATTCATTTAAGTAGGCGAGCAATTAAGTACATTGTTTAGTGGATGGGGTTTTATATAGACAATCTGCCCTAACTCTCTTATTCAAGTGCTTATCTCCTGGAGAAAGCTTTTATATTTTGAGGGAATCCATAGGGGAATCTATGGTTTACACACTGACTCTAGAGCTCTTGTCACTCAGGTCATCGTGATAGGATTTTACTAGCCAAGAATCCTGTGCGATGTGGTCATCTTGGTGAAAAGATGTAACCAATGTCAAAAGTTTACATTAGTCTCGAGACAACCCTATACAAAATTGATAACCATATCTTCTCCATTTCCTTTCTCCAAATGGGAAATGGACATATTAGGTTCTTCCCAAAGACTGCACGGAACAAACAATTTATTATGGTGGCCGTGGACTACATCATCAAATGGGTGGAGGCAAAAACTTTGATAGATATCACTACCAACAAGGTCATCTCCTTTTTATGGAAGAACATCACTTGTAGATTTGGAATTCCAAAAATCTTAATCACTAATAACGAATTCTATCACGAATGGGCCTTTGAATCCAATGTTCATAAAAATCTCACTCCATATATAATATCTCGAATTCTATCATGATACAAAACGTGAATGATTTTGTCTAACAAATTATTCCCGACTTTGTCGGTCTAGGACTTCAATAATTCAGCAAGTTGTGTTCTTTAATTCACATTTATTTTTGGAGAACGACTTTGATTGGGAAATTAAGAGTAGTGAGGTTTAATATCAGGTCAAACTACAAATTAGTCCTCAAACTATGATAGTGATTTCAGTACAATCTTCAAACTAAAAAGTCCTTATGTTTTACCGCTTTTCCATCACTTGCCAAAAAACCAAGTTCTCCAATGACACTTCATTCTATTGTGATCTATATTTTTCGACTTCTAGCATGTGATTATGTGTTGATTTTCAAGCTCAAGTTTCCTTCTTTTTTTTTTTGTAAAAAAAGAACTTTTATTAACACAAAAATAACTCGTTAAAACTATGTTTTGATATCATATTTGAACAAAATTAGTATAACAAAAAAGAAAAAACAAAGCAAAAGATATTCCAACGGAAGAAGAGATTAAGTTAATTCAAATATTCTGAGGAAAGTTCTAGTTGAGTATGAATAAATTTGTTATTATTCTAGGCAAGAATTGTGTTAATGTGTGATGGAAAATTTCTTTTATATATGTTAGAAAATTCTAATATATATTGATAGATCAACATATTCTATACGCAACTCATTTGCTTAAAAGATCCATGAATACAAGGGCCAAAGATAGGATGACGACCTAACATGCATAAGCTTGACAGAATACCAGGCTTAGGCAACATGAGTTTAGTTTTATTTCCAAACTTATCATCTTTGGGCTCGGCCACACGCTGAGCCAAAATGCTTGTGGGCTTGACAAGATGTAAGACCTAACTCTATGTGGCTTGGTTACATGCTGAGCCTAAGCACTTGTAGAGTTGACAAGATGTCAGACCTAACTCCATTAAGCTTGGTTATGTTTCGAGCTCAAGCGCATGTGGGTCTGGCAAGACGCCATACCCAAATCCCTTGGGCTCTGCTACATGTTGAGCACAAACACCTGTGAGCTTGGAAAGACGCCAGATCCAAATCTTTTGGGCTCGGCTACATGCGGACCCCAAATATGTGTGAGTCTGACAAGATGCCAGATTCAATTCCTTTGGTCTCGGCTATGCGTTGAGTATAAGCGCATTTCGGTTTGTAAAGATACCATAATCAAAATTCTTGAGTTTATAATCATTCTAGATCCAAACATATAGTCGATGGTTGTTATTGGCCTCATGTTGGGTCATAAGGCTATCCCTAGGACCCTTAGAAGAGCTTAGGATAATCTTTTTTATTTATATACTCGCATATATAGTTCTTCATTTATTTGATTACATGTATGCATAAAATTTTGATTTGTACTTAAAAATGTTTTATAGAAAATGAAAATAGTTGACCTGTGATGGAGCACGGGTCATATAACTAGTCATATCTACTAGTAGTTGAATTACACCAATGAATGGTCCAATCCTTCATTAATGATGTAGGGACATATATTAATACGTTTAAAAAAAGTGTAAATGTAGCAAATGAGTTTTCTGATGAAAGCAAGTGTAATTTTTAATTTGATAATTAAATAAAATTAAAATTTTATGAAAATAAATGTAAATGTATCAAATAAGGTTTTTTTTTAAAATGATAACGAATGTAATTTCTAATGTAATCATTAAATCAAACTACAATTTTATGAGCGCGTTTTACATATCCAATCATTAAATCACATCTACTAATCTTTGAATTAAACACCAATAAGCGGTCCAATTAAAAAAAAAACTAATTTTCCTAAGAAAATTCACTACCATAAAATCAACGAATACAAACAAAAATACTGATAAATTGTTTCCGTCGATATTTTATGGTGATCTTTACCTACCGAATTTTTTCCATTGCTAACTCCATCGGTAAACACCGATAGAAATATGTCGTCGGTATATACCAAGGAAATCTCAGTCAGAATAGAAGGAATAAAAAAAACCAAACAATACGATGACATGTAAGTTCTTACAGACACCGTTGCTGACAGAATTACAGTGGGATTCAAACAAGCAAACTATATAGTGACGTGACAGAATTGCTAATAGAGTTACCATCAGAATAATTCCATCAATAAATCTAGTGGTAATATTTAATATATGACCTAATACTCGACCCTCCTCTCCCTCTCTCTTATTTCTACTTCTTCCTTAAAAAAAACCTCTGCAACAAAACAACCCCCATCACCCTCTTGTCTCAACATAACTCATCATCCCATAACTTTTCCAGTCACAACAACACTATGTTTGACAGCATCCGTGTTTTGATTGAAATCTTATTGAGGATTTTTCTTCTTAAGTAAGCAATCTACCCTCTTTTTTTTTTTTAATTTGAACACAATTTTAAAACGTTAATTTTTTTATTGCATATTTTTATAGTATATGTATTTTGTTTAGGTGTTTACTTGTTTTATTGTTTTCTCTCAAACAAACTTGTTGTATGAATTTATGATTTTGTACATATTATGGTTTGTTTTAGATTTTGTAAAATTATATTTGTTTATAAATTGTTGAAACTTATGTCAAATTAACGACTTAGGTGTGTTGTGATGAAATAAATAATAGCTTGTTTAACAAGTTCATTTTATATTTTATCAATTTTATTGCCGAATTGTAATTTCTGTAAATATGTAAAAATTTATATCTACGTAGATAATTGATAATGAATTAAGAGAAGTATTAAAGTAGGTCGAATAATCTTGAGCTAAACCAATATTTTTGCAAATTTATTTAGTTATCGTTGTTAATTAGTACATGTTGTCATCATTATTTGAAATAGGTTCAATAGAAGTGATGAATGATTGTTCATGGATGTATCGAGATTTACCTCAAAGATTGTAGAGGATGGATTATTGTAATAGGATTTAGGGTTTTATTAATTACGCAATATCTAATCCAAGAAATATTAGTGGAGGCGGTATCAGGTGTCTATGCAAAAGGTGAAAGAATAAAAAGTTTCTCAATCCAAATGTTGTAACGATTCAATTTCTATAAAAAGGTTCATAGAGGAATACTTGTGTTGGTATACACACAGAGAACCATTTGTTCCTCACGAGACCATTATAAAAAAGATGGTTGGGTCAATTTCTAGTGCTAGCAACGTGCGTGGAGTTGTAGATGATAACAGTAATCCTTATAAGACTATGCTTATGGATGCGATGAGAATGAATCAGGGTCATAGCGGTCAATGTCCAATCATAGATGAAGAACCTAATGCAGACGCGACTAGGTTTTTTTATCTTTTGAAAGATTCTGATGGACCATTATGGGATGGTTGCACAAATCATAGTAAATTATCAGTCGTTGCATAGGTGTTTACCATCAAGTCGGTTTTGGGTTGAGTGAGGCTGGTTATGATATAATTGTCGAATGAGTGAGAAGCATTTTACCTGAAGGGAATGCTAAAAGAGAACTCTATGTTGCTAAGTCCATGATGAAACCCCTTGGTCTAGGATACTAGAAAATTGACATTTGTCCAAACTTTTGCATGCTGTATTACCTTGAAAATGCTGAGGTGACCGAGTGCAGGACATGTAGGCATTCCATTTATAAACCCAGAACTAGCAGGGGAAAGACTCTTGTCGTACATGTTGGGGTTTTGATATGTGAGGTCTATATTATTGAAGAGATATCAACATTTATCTCGTATTATTTCAAGTCTCAATTGAGAAAAAGAATCAATCGTGTTCCAAGGCATGGCGATGGTGGTGAAGTGACTTCGAGTGAGAACTTGTCAATATTCTCCAATCTTAGATGACTCGTACAAAAAAATATTGTCAGGGGAAGATATTTTTCTGAAATAGAATTTAGACAAGCACATAATTATATGTTATTTGACTATGATGAACTAAGACCTTTTATTCAGTAAGTGCACTACTTAAACTTTGTTATTAATGAATTATTTCTCTCTTGTAATATTACAAACTTATACATTATTGAATACCTCATAGGCAACAATGTTAATATTTACTATCTAAAAACTCACAGTTGATCGAATCTCAAATCTTTCGATTACAAGATGAACAATTTACCACGTGGTTCAGAACACATATAAGTACTATTTAATTATCATTATCAATCAGGATACTTAATTTCTTTAAACATTTCTTGTTCACTATTCATTGTTGTACTTTATGTACCAGCTTTATAAATTGAGAGGGAATGCTAATGCTACATTGTCTTTATTAAGTTTGGGTCCTGAAAGAAAGATGGTGTTAGAATGAATATTTTGTCAATGGATACATGTTCCATATTGAAGAATATAGGTAAGGTAAAAAGATATATAGCAGTGGGGTTTGTGTTAAGGGATCAACTTCTAATGAGTTTAAAGTTGACTATTATGGAAAATTAGAAGAGGTAATTGAATTGCAATATCATAGTGAGTAGAATAAAGTGTTTTTGCTCAAATACTATTGATATGACACAACTGACAAAGGAATCAAAGTAGATCCCATCATGGTTTGGTCAAAATAAATTCAAAAGCTAGACTTCGCAACGTTAACGATGTCTTTTTTTTTGCCAAACAATGCCAACAAGTTTATTACACATACACCCCTTTCTTTAGAAAGGATCGTTCAAGAGTTGATTGATTATCCATATTGAAAACCAAACCCAGGGGTCGTGTCGTGGTTGTTAAGGATGAGAACGATGAATCAAACATAGGAGATGATGTCTTTCAAGTTACTGAGTTGGTTGATCTATATCAAGTTGCTCCATTAATTGACTTAGAAGAAACTTCAAATTTTTGCATCTTCGATAATATTTTTGTTGATGTTGAGATTGAGAAGTTGAATGTTGTTCTGAGCTCCAGCAGACAAGCACAAGTCGATGGAGATCATTATAACAATGAAATCAACGTAGAAGATTACGATGGAGCTGACAATGAGTCAATTGAAGAAGAAGAAGATAATTTTGACTAACTATCAAAACATGAAAGTGTAATCTATAAAATATAATGTAATATTTATTGATGAAATTCCTTACAAAGAAGTATTTATTTTATTATTGTTTTGTGAACTTGTGTTATTGTGTTGTGGGTGCAACTTTTAATTTAAGTATTTACAAGATGGATAGATAGGGAATACAAACTTTTTATGACATCAAACACTGTTTCACATCGATAGAAATACTAATGGTTCATGTCCGTCTGTGTATTCCAGAGGCGAAAGGAATTATTCCCCTCCCCCCAACACTATTCATGGAACATCACACTGATGGAAATACCGATGATTTATGTCCGTCGATGTATTCTAGAAGTAAAGGGAATTGTTTTTTTTTTTTTTATCAAATGTAAAAATATATTAAGATCAAAAGTAACATGCTACAAAAGTAACAAACAAAATATATACAGATAAAAGGGCAACAGGAACCCAAACCAAAAGAAACCCGGGAACAGGCTCCCGAGAAAAAAACCAAAAATAGACAAGCCACGAGGCAAACAAAAACCACACTGCGAGCTAACAAAAAGACAGACGGAACTCACTTCCAGCAAGTAAAACAGCAACCTTGCAGTGGAGATATAGAGCCCATGCGAGCCAGAAGAGACCAAATCATAGAGCCAGCAGCCAAGCCGAGCCATGTAGATTCACAAGCTGATATCCACTCAATTTTAGAGCAGCTTCAGCCTATCAAAGCCAAAACAGCCGCACATTGAGAGAAAATTAGGGGACCTGCACATGCCATGGAAAGTCAATTCATATAGCTAGAGCCGAGCCTAGCCATGCATAACATAAGCCAACATTCTCCAAGCATCGGAGCAGCTTCAGCCTATCATAGCCAGAGAGAAAAACCAAAAGCAGAGGACAGCCGCACAGGAGCAGGGGACCTAAGCAAAACCATGCAGAACACATCACCATAGATCAGCCAAAGAGAAACCCAAACACTAGCAGCCAAGAATAGTGCCAGCAGAGCATCCATGCAGAGCAACAATTACAGAGAAGGAGACAAAAACAGCCCATCAGCTCTCCCAGCCAGCCAAGCCAATACAAGCCCCAACAGCTCACCCAGCCAAGCAGGACAAAGGAGCAAGCCAAGGAAACAATGGTTCATCCGTGCATAATAAAGCAGCCATACAAACACAGCTCAGCCATGTAGAGATTACGCCAGCCATTCATACAGAGACACAAAGTTATTGTCAACTATGCAGAGAGGTGGACCATCCCGGAGGCAGCGCAGCCAAGAAGCAATGGACAGCTCAGAAGCCAAAGCCTCCCATCAGCTCAATCAACCGACACCTCGACACCTTTTAGCCATCAGCCACCCCTGAGCGCCATGCAAGGACGTGGAGGCCTACGACAAACCATGCAGAGGGCAAAGAGACACAGCCATTAAAACAGCAAAACCCAATTAATTGTGTACCAGCCAGAGAACAGAAAGCAGAGGCTCATCAATCAGGGACGAGAAAACCATGCAGACCATGCACGTCCAAACTTCACCGAAGAGCAAAGAGGTTCCCCTCAATTAGCAACACTGTATGCTAGGGGATTATTTTCATGAAAATACAAAATAGTGTAGAACAAAATTTGAAATTTCGTGAAGATGGCATCCACTGATTTGACAGTGTTGTTGAAGATGCGCTTGTTTCTTTCTTCCCATATCAAATACACAAGTATGGCAAGTGATACTCTTCTCATTCTCGGTTGTAGCCCTTTTTTGTTGTTTTGTAAGGCTAAGGTGGCTCTGGTGCATATTATTATGAATCTTTAGCCAAAATCTGGCCTTGCTCCAAAGGGAAGACGACCAGTCACAGTTGAAGAAGAGATGGGCATGAGATTCATCTGCATTCTGACAGAGAGAGCATACAGGATCGGGCGAGAGGAACTGGAGACGGTCTCTTGTTCGCAGCTTGCCCAACATTGCCAGCCATAGGGAGAAACTGTGTTTTGGAAGAGACCATTGCTCCCAAATTACACTAGCCCACCGGACTGGTTCAGCTTTATATCTGAAGAAATCATATGCACTGGCTGTAAAGGAATGCAAACCAGAGTCCCAGCTTGAGAGTAGCTGTTGCACAGGAGCCACCCCACCACAAAGGTCAATCAATCTGTCACGTAGGGAGAAAATTGACTTCCATAAAGGAGAGTCAGTTTTCTTTGCATCCAAGGACCAGATGGAGGCATGTGAAATGTAGTAATGATCAACCCATTGAATCCAGAGGGAGTCAGACTTCATGTGAATATTCCAGAGAAGCTTGGCAAAGAAACTGCTATTTCTAGCTTTGATGTCAAGGATCGCCAGACCCCCTTCATCCTTTGGCAGACACACCTGCTTCCAAGCAACAAGAGCAGATTTACTTTTAAGCACGTCCCCTGTCCATAGAAAGTTTCTGCATAGGCTGGTAATCTTGGAGATAACTGCAGCTGGAATAGGGAAGATGCTAATCCAAAACTGCACAATGCCATGCAAGACATATTTTATTAGCTCCAGCCGGCCTGCATACGAGAGATATTTTCCCATCCAACTCTGGATAGCCACTTCTAACTGTTGGATGAGGGGAGAGAATTGACTGGCAAGGAGCCTGTGAGGGCTGAGAGAGACACCGAGGTATTTAAAGGGAAAGGTTCCTTCCGTGAACTGGGAGAGGTTAAGAATGGCTTGCTTCATATCCCCCGTTACACCTGCAAAGAAAATAGAGGACTTGGCTGCATTAATTACAAGTCCAGAGGACTCCCCAAAGACTCGAAGCTGCTGGAGGATAGTGCTAACAGAGACCATGTCACAGCGGCAGAGCAAAAGAATATCATCAACAAAACCAAGGTGACTAATTCCCAAAGCCTGGCATTTTGGATGGAAGTTAAAACCAGAGTGTTGTTCCCTTCACATGTTGGTGATGGCAATTAAAGTTTACTAATTGAGTGAGATTCCCCTTCATGTCTGATTTTATATTATTATTAAAAAAGAGGGTAGGTTTTTCGATGAAATCACCGACGGACTGCGAATTCCAATGCACCAGTAATTAATGCATTTCTGACTGTTTACTTTAACAATTTTATCGACATAATCACGGACAAACTAAAAATTGACTGAAGGGATTTTTGAAATTTTTAGTGCAAAACAAAAATTTCAAGGGGATGTTAATGAGGGAATCATTGATGGACTATTTAAAAATAATAATATTTAATAGTTCGTTGATAATTCCGTCTGTAAACCATATTATAAGAACCCAACGAGCGCATCAGAACTTCATTTTTTTTTCTCTCGGCTTGAAAATAACTCTCTCAAATTCTCTCCTCAATTCTTTACAATTACATTTTGTCTTTCAAACATTAAGGCTAGAAATCAAGCTTTCTTTCTCTCAACACAATCAACAAGTATATGTGGTGAATGTTTTGACATATTTTCTTCTTATTTTTCTTCTTTTCTTTGGTTTATTAACAATTTATTTTGATTTTTTTTTGTTTTTTTGTATAACACATAGTTCAATTCTGAAATTAAGCACGCTATTAAGGTAAGAATTTTTCATTCCTAAGGCCTAGATTTGTTTTTGTATTATTTTTTCTTTTTTGTCTATGTTTTTGTCTATATTGCAATAATGTTTTATTGTTTTATTGAATTTTAATTTTTATTGTCAAATTTGTTGTTCAATGTCAATTGAATATCTAGGATTAAATTTAATTACAAAAAATTCTTGTCAATTTAGGATTAAAAATATTATCACGTAGAAAATAAGAATTTTCTATGAAATTGAATTATTCAAAATTGTTGGTAGAAATAAAATAAAATCAACTGGTTTGTGGCGTACATGTTGTTTATTTGCAGGATTGAAAATTTTGGGTAGTTTCCCATGTAGAGGAGATGTTGCCAAATTGTTTTTTTTTTAAATCAAAATTGTTTATCCAAATATTCATCAAATTTGTGTAGATACATAGGGGAAAATCAATTGCACGTAGTGAGCACATGATCATAGCTAGCTCTTCTAACAGCGATGATGAAAACAACATGTCATTAGGTTCTGACCAAGAAGAGGCACCTGAAGCACATGCATCAACTCACGACACTACCTCTTCGAGTGCGGTTCTGCAATGTAAAGGAGGTGTCCCTTCATAGCGGGATTCATTCAACCGTAAGTACAAGGCACAGTAGAACGACAACCTTTCAATGTAAGTTTGTTTTGCTTTGAGTTGGTTTATGTTTAAGAATTTATGAACAAATAATATTTCATTAAATTTATCAATTTTCAAGTTCACAAACATTGAGGTTTCCCGAATAATAACATCAACATTTAAATCATAGATGGAAATCCATTATTTCAATGTAGCTAGGTTTTCAAACATCCTAAATGGAAACCACATGTCGATGCATGGTTTCCTAACATCCTGCAAGGCAAAATTTGAGTGAGATAGAGCAAATGATAATGTTGTGAGGAGGGTTTTAGATAATCATGCTGCAACTAGGTAACATTGAAAACAATACGATATTTTTTTTAATTTTAAATATTAAAATTTCATTTTTCATTTACTCGTATATAATACATTTGTACAATATACGTTGCATGATTTTTGATATGAGGCGCAAAAGAAATCTAAAAAATATGCTAGGGAAAATGCTCTACCAGACTAGAATGATGTGGTGGTTTGGAAGGATTTCAGGTCGTCATACATCCCGGAGAATATATGGGCGGAATATATTTAGCATATGATGTCCGAGCGTTTCACTTGACGCTCACAATCCGGTGCGGGGAACCGAAGCCTGCAAATTCACGATTTGATTACCACACACACCAGCGGCTCCATTTCATTCGTTTCGCATGCGAAGCGAATGGTAAGATTTATTTTAATCATATATATTTTTAATTAATTTGTTGTTATTTATAAATATATTTAACTAGCAACATTTTTTTCTTTGCTATGGCTCTTAGGCTTGAGCCAAGTTCAATGAAGCTTTTTGTGGAGACGCATGTGTGGTGTGAAGACTGCCAAAAATAGGTGTAACAGTTTGTCGACAACCAAGCTCAACACTTTGTGGTACATTGGTTTTCAACCATTTTCTTGAATTTGATGATTTTTATTTTATTTTCCAAGAGACAAATAACAGCTGGTTAAAGGAGAGATATAAGAACGATCCTTCAACCCACCAGAATTTCAATCCAGATTTGTGGTATAAGGTAGGATCATCTGGTGGACCGAATAGAAATCAGTGTATGGACTCTCTAACACTACGGTCGAGAACTTACGGACGACCCATAGTGTTTCAACAGTTGGAAGCTCGTAATCGATAACGAGCACTCAGGATCTGGATTTCGCGGCCTTGTTAGATCAAGGAGTGCAAGAACATATGACTCATCAAAATGAAAAATATGAATGACTCTCTATGGATTACGAAGAACTCCTCCTAATGGTCATGTATATTAGATCACAAATGGGTAGGTGTATGTGCACCCCCTTATTGGCCTTATGGTCCTGGAAACAATCAGCTTCCTCCTCCTCCAGCGCCATATTTGTTCTAGTTTCATTGTATTTGAATATATAAATTTGTAATAAATATTTGGCTTTTATATTAAGATAATTTATTTTTACATGAATTTTATACAAATTTAATTTTTTAAAATTTTCTTTTTCTGTTCAATAGATTTTTTTAAAAAAATTATTTTTAAATTATTATGGACGGGGTTGCCGACGAAATAATTCCATTCGTATATTCTATAGAGTTGGAAAAACATTTCTGCAAATGCCACTTCAACTATTACATCATCGAAGGAATTATTCATTCAGTATATTCCAGAGAGTTGGAATAAAATTGTTGCAGATGCCATTGCCAATCACCAACGAAATAATTCTGTTGGTATATTCCAGCGGATAATTTTGTTTTGGCGTGCATTGTCTGTCTGTAAAACCATCGAGTTTTCCAAGCTAGATGTTAACAATGCTTTCTTAAATGGTGATTTATTGGAAGAAATATATATGTCTCCTCCTCCTGGTCTTCGGCGACAGGGGGAGAACATTGTGTGTTGCCTCCACAAGTCATTATACGACCTTAAGCAAGCATCTCGACAGTGGTTCTCTAAGTTCACAGAAGCTGTTCTTGCTGCTGGTTTTTTTCAGTCAAAAATCGACTATTCCTTGTTCATCAAAAGAGACGGCACATCTCTTACTATCCTATTGATCCATGTGAATGACATTTTGATAACCGGGAACAACATTGAATCCATCAAAGGTTTAAAGCAGTTCCTTCATACTCGTTTCCACATCAAAGACCTTGATGATATGAAATTCTTCTTAGGCATTGAAATAGCCCGTTCCAAGAAAGGCATTTACATTTCCCAACGCAAATATGCTCTGGAAATTATCAAAGACAGTGAATACTTGGGTGCCAAACCAGTTGAGTTTGCTATGGAAGAATGCAGACTTTCAAATACAAGAGAATTGCTCAAAGATCCTTGTATATACTAGCATCTAGTTGGTCGAGTAATTTACTTAACCATCACTAGACCTGATATCACATATTCAGTTCACATTCTCAGCCAATTCATGCATGAACCACGTCAACCTCACATGGCTGCTGCTCTTCAAGTTGTTCATTATTTAAAATCAACTCCTGGTCAAGGTTTGCTTCTTCATTCAAATAACTCATTACACTTAAGGGCATTTTGTGACTCTGATTGGGCAGGTTGTCCTATCACTCGCCGCTCCACCACTGGATATTGTGTATTCCTTGGAAATTCTTTAATTTCATGGAGAACCAAAAGGAAAAAGACAGTTTCCTTATCAAGTGCGGAAGCTGAATACAGAGCAATGGCAGGTACATGTTGTGAGCTTACTTGGTTAAGACATTTATTAACAGATTTACATATGCCAGTTTCAGATCCTATTACTCTTCATTGTGATAATCAAGTTGCCTTAGACATTGCAAAAAATCTTGTGTTTCATGAAAGAACTCGGCATATTGAAATGGATTGCCATTTTATTCGGGACAAAATTTTACGAGGTGAAATTGCTACTCGCTACGTGATTTCTTCACAACAGTTAGCAGATGTGTTTACAAAAGCTTTGGGAAAAGAGAAGTTCGAACAGCTCATGTGCAAGTTGGGAGTTATTGATATTCACTCCCCAATTTGAGGGAGAGTGTTGGAAATTATATTAATAGTGTTTTGATGTAAATAGGAAAGTTATATCTTGAGATAAGTAGAAAAGATACGTAAGAATATTTTGTATCAATCTACATTCAATTAGCTGTTATTTTTTATCAGTTTCTAGTTTACAGGGAACCCTAATATATCTTGTATATATATTGAACTTAATTAATACATAAAAGCATTCTGCTTGAATAGGTTTTTACTTATACTGCTGACAATTATATTTATAGATACAAGAAAACAAACAAAGATTATCTACTTCCACTTATGTGACAACAAAATTTTGAGAGTTCTTGAAATAGCATGGTCATTGAATGTGATGTTACTATTCTGTAAGGTAGTGTAGACGCTAGCTGTACCTTGTTCTCTCAAAACCCATCCATCCATCCAAATAACCTTTCCGCCAAACTGTGCCTAGATTAACAAGAACGAGGAATAGCAGCGAGAGTACTGCTCCGGCCACGATGGAATATTTCTCCCTATGGCTCATATGAGGCTTGAAATCTAAGCAAATTTGAAAATGAAATGAGCAGCAACTATAGCAAGATTACTTTCTACAGTATACACATAGGGTATTCAAGTACTGGTAAGGCTGTTGTCCCTTTTCCGTCCCAATGAAATCGGATCTCTAAAGCTCCACTTCTAACAAAAGCTTTAATTTCCTTGATGAAAATATTATCTGCCCCTTGTGCTGCCTTAAAGATGTCAAAATCCGTCAAAACAATTTTTTCCTACACAAACACAGCTCATCAAGTCAGGTTCTGTCACAGACACACGGGATATATTTCAATCTTTGCTTAATTTTTGCTGACTGACTTGTTTTAGGCT
>Ga0307513_10006716_pt1 | contig 15015 bp, 14 predicted proteins | sample 15_EM_MG_FD_202174 | JGI IMG/M metagenome (GOLD analysis project Ga0307513, IMG submission 202174) | Populus trichocarpa ectomycorrhiza microbial communities from riparian zone in the Pacific Northwest, United States - 15_EM | ecosystem: Host-associated > Plants > Roots > Unclassified | place... | reverse complement strand
GTAGTCGCGCAAGGCCAGGCGCGACTTCAGCAACGCTTCGCGTTCGGGGCTGGCCGCCAGCCGCGCCATGCCTAGAAGGTCAACGTCAACGGCGGCGCCATCGCGATGGGCCACCCGCTCGGCGCCACCGGCTGCATGCTGATCGGCACCTTGCTCGACGAGCTCGAGTTGCGCGGGCTCAAGCGCGGCGTGGTCACCTTGTGCGCGGCCGACGGCATGGGCGTCGCGACCGTCATCAACGGCACGGCTTTGGGCGGCGGCTTCGAGCTGTGCCTGGCCTGCCACGCGCGCTTCGTGCTGGACGATGCCGAGATCGCCCTCGGCCTGCCCGAGGCCACCCTCGGCCTGCTGCCGGGCGCCGGCGGCGTGGTGCGGCTGGTGCGCATGATGGGCGTCGAAGCGGCGATGCCGCTGCTCGTCGACGGCACCACCTTCGGGCCGGCGAAGGCCTTGCAACTGAAGCTGGTCGACGCGCTCGCCCCCGACGCCGCGGCCTTGCTGCAGCAGGCCCGCGACTGGATCGCGGCCCACCCCGACGCCACGCAACCCTGGGACCGCAAAGGCTTCCGCGTGCCCGGCGCCACCGGCAACTCCGCCGCGCCGCTGGCCTTCCTGCGCACGGCGCCGGTGCTGCTGCTGAAGAAGAACCGCGGCCTCTACCCGGCGCCCGAAGCAGCGATGTCGGCGGCGGTCGAATGCGCCACGGTGGACTTCGACACCGCGTCGCGCCTCGAGAGCCGCTACCTCGTCTACCTGGCCACGCACCCGGTCGCGAAGAACCTGATCACGACCTTCTTCTTCCAGATGAACGAGATCAAGGCCGGCAAAGGCCGGCCCGACGGCGTGCCGCCGGCCCGCTTCGCGCGCATCGGCGTGCTCGGCGCCGGCCTGATGGGCAGCGGCATCGCCCAGGTCGCGGCGCAGAAGGGAATGACCGCGGTGCTGAAGGACGTGAGCCTGGAGCAGGCGCAGGCCGGCAAGGCGCGGGTCGCGAAGGCGCTGGCCAAGCGCGTCGAGAAGGGCGCGCTGACGGCTGACCGCATGGCGCGCACGCTCGAAGGCATCGTGCCGACCGGCGACGCCGCCGACCTGAAAGGCTGCGAGCTGATCGTCGAAGCCGTGTTCGAGAAGCGCGAGGTGAAGGCGCAGGTCACGCGCGAGGCCGAGCCGCAATTGGCGCCGAACGGCATCTTCGGGTCGAACACGTCGACCTTGCCGATCAGCGGCCTGGCGGCGGCATCGGCGCGGCCGGAGAACTTCATCGGCCTGCACTTCTTCTCGCCGGTCGACCGGATGGCCTTGGTCGAGATCATCAAGGGCCGGCAGACATCGCCCGAGACATTGGCGCGCGCCTTCGACTTCGTGCGCCAGATCGGCAAGACGCCGATCGTCGTCAACGACAGCCGCGGCTTCTTCACCAGCCGCGTCTTCGGCATGTTCACGCGCGAAGGTGCGGCGATGCTCGGCGAAGGCGTGGCCGCGTCGCTGATCGAAAACGCCGCGCTCAGCGTCGGCATGCCGGTCGGGCCGCTGGCGGTGATGGACGAGACCTCGATGGCGCTGTCGATGTCGGCGCGCGACCAGGCGATCGTCGACCTTCAGGCCGAAGGCAAGCCGGTGTCGCAACACCCGGGCTGGCTGGTCATCGAGACGATGGCGCGCAAGCTGAACCGGCCCGGCCGCGCCGGTGGCGGCGGCTACTACGACTACCCCGAAGGCGGGCGCAAGCAGCTCTGGAGCGGCCTGGCCGCGCAGTTCCCGGCGCGCAGCACGCCGGTCCCGTTCGACGACCTGCGCGACCGGCTGCTCTACGTGCAGGCCATCGAGTCGGTGCGCTGCATGCAGGAAGGCGTCATCGAAGCGGCGCGCGACGCCAACATCGGCTCCATCCTCGGCATCGGCTTCCCGCGCTGGACCGGCGGCACCTTGCAGTACATCAACAGCGTCGGCCTGCGCGAATTCACGCTGCGTGCGCAGGCGCTGGCGGCGCTGTACGGCGACCGCTTCGAGCCGCCGGCGCTGCTGCGCACCATGGCCGAACGCGGCGAACGTTTCGTCTGAGCGCCATGCAGGTCTTCGAAGGTCTGCGCGTGCTGGACGTCGCCAGCTTCGTCGCCGCGCCGGCGGCGGCGACGATCCTGACTTCGGCGCCGATGTGATCAAGGTCGAGCCGCTGGAAGGCGACCCGTACCGGCTGATGCCGCAGTTCCCCAACCTGCCCAAGGCCGAGCACAACTACGCCTGGGAACTGGCCTCGCGCAACAAGCGCGGCCTGGCGCTGGACCTCAAGTCGCCGGCCGGGCGCGAGGTGCTGAACACGCTGGTGGCGCGGGCCGACGTGTTCATCACCAACTACCCGCTGCCGGTGCGTGCGCGGCTCGGCATCGGCTATGAAGCGATGGCGGCGCTGAACCCGAAGCTGGTCTATGCCTCGCTCAGCGGCTATGGCGAAGAAGGCGCCGAAGCCGAGCGGCCGGGGTTCGACGCCCATGCGTACTGGGCACGCTCGGGGCTGGCCGATGTCGTGCGGCCCGATCCCGACGGCCCGCCGGCCACGCTGTCGCTGGGCATGGGCGACCAGCCGAGCGCGGCCATGTTGTATGGCGCCATCGTCACCGCGCTGTACCAGCGCGAAAGGACGGGGCAGGGCGCCTGGGTGCAGAGTTCGCTGATCGGCAACGGCGCCTGGGCCAACGCGCCGGCGATCCAGGCCGTGCTGTGCGGCGGCGAGGTGCCGTACCGGCTGCCGCGGCACGCGGCGCGCAATGCGCTGACCTGCTTCTACCGCTGCCGCGAAGGGCGCTGGTTCATGATCACGCTGCTCAACGAAGACAAGCAGTGGCCGCTGTTCACGCAAGTGCTGGATGCCCCGGCACTGGCCGCCGACGAACGCTTCGCGACCCAGGCCGCGCGGCGTGCCAACGCGCCGGCGCTGGTGCAGGTGCTGGATGCGGTGTTCGGGCAACGCGACAGTGCCGAATGGCAGCAACGGTTTCAATCGGCCGGCCTCACCGCCAGCGTCGTCGCGCGCACGGCCGATGCGCTGGACGATGCGCAGATGCGCGCCGCCGGCGTGCTGGTGCCGGCCGCCGCGGTGCCGCACACCGGGCTGACGGTGGACAGTCCGTTTCGCATCGCCGGGCAGGAGAAGGTGGTGCCGCGCCCGGCACCGGCGATCGGTGAGCACACCGACGCCGTGCTGCGCGAACATGGTTTCGCGCCGGAACGGATCGCTGAATTGCGGGCGCAGAAGATCGTGGGTTGAGGCCGCGCCTTTGCCGGCGCCACGTCGCGCCGGGCGCGATCATTCGAGCAGCAGGACGACCTTCACGCTGCCATCCACCGCCAGCTTCTCGATGTAGCCCACCGACTTCGGGTCGGCGGCGACGGCCCTCTTGACCGCCGCCGCGTCGGGGACTTCCCGGGGCGGCATGCCCCAGCCGCTGAAGACGATGCGTGACCAGGCGGCCTTCACCTGCGCGGCGTCGCGCGCGGTGGCCCGCTTGTAGAAGCTCTCCCGGGTCGGGTTGCCTTCGGGCAGGTCGAGCAGGTGCAGTTCGGCCAGGCGTCCCAGGTACAGGTTGGCGACCTGCTCCTTGCTCAGCGGGCTGGAGCCGGGTGCCATGACCACCGCCACCTGCGTTTGGGCTTGGGCTTGGGCCGGGCCGCAAAGCAGGGCCGCCACCGCGATGGTCCATGCGAGATCGACGCGTGATGATTTCATGGTGTGTTCTTCGTGGGCGGTGGCGTCAGAACACGAAATCGACAGCGACGCTGACGAGGTTCACGTTGCCGCCCGGCCGGTAGCTGGACGAGCGGTTGGTCGTTGGGCCAGTGGCGTTCGCCCCGAGGTCGATGTGGTCGTACTGCAGCTTGGCGGCGGCGTTCTTCATGAAGTCCCAGCGCAGGCCCAGCGACAGGCTCTTCTGCGATGCGGCCGCCGCGGCGGCCAGCGTGGTATTCAAGCCGGCGTTCAGTTGGGCGGCACCAGCCGCCAGTTGGGCGGGCAGGCCGGCGGTGGCAATGCCCGGCTCGGTGCGTGCGGTCGTCTTGAATCCGGCCAACGTCGCGTAGGGTGTCCACGGGCCGTGCCGGTAGCCCGCGGTCGCGTAGCCGTAGTTGGCGTTGGCAAACAGGCTCTTGCCCATGAAGTGGCTGAATTCGCCCATCACGAACCAGTCGCCGGTGTCGTGCAAGGCCGCGATCGACAAGGTCTGGCGCGACATGCCCTGCAGCGCGTACGTTTGCGCCAGCGCGTAGGCCTGCGCGCCCGCCGCCTGGATGCTCGCCACCGGTATCGCCGAGGCGGCGGCGCCGAAGCCGTTGAACCCGCCGATCAGCGCTTGCAGGTGCGGCACGTCGAGATCCAGCTTCGTCGAGAGGAAGCCGATGCGCAGCGTCGTCTCGCCCATCGCGAGCGTGTTGTTGATGCCTCGGCTCGGGTTGGCCTTGGCCGTGCCGCCGGTGGCAGGCGCCAGCTTGGCCGTGCCGCTGCCGTAGAAGCCGGACAAGGTGTTCACCGCGTCTCCGAAGGTCGCCACGTACGCGGCGTCGATGCCGTCGTTGCTGGTGATCGAATTGCTGCCATAGACCTCCTGCGGCGGGCGCACCCAGGGGTTGGCGTAGCCCACGTGGCGCGACTGCGAGACCAGGTTGGTCGGCATCACGATGCGGCCCACGCGCACCCGCAGCGCGGGCGAGAACCGGTACTGGACGTTGGCCCATTCGAGCTGCGGCGTCCAGCGGTTGTCGTACTGGTGCTGCGCCATCACCTGCAGCACGGCCGACAGTTCGGGCGTGAACTGGGCGCTGATCTGGGCGCCCAGCTTGCTGTCCGGCGCCAGGCTGGTGGCGTGCGTGCGGCCGGCGCCGTTCGGCTGCTGGTTGCTGCCGATGAAGTCGGCCTCCTTCTCGCTCGAGTGCACCGCAGCCAGCGTGCCGAAGCCGCTGAACGACCAGACCGAGGGCTCGCCGACCCCTGCCTGGGCCAGGCCGGTCGACGCCAGCGACACGGCGGCCACCAGCGGCCACAACTGAAAGTTCGTCATCAAGTCTCCTCGGGAACCAGGGCGTCCCCCTGTTTATCGGTACAGGGCCGGCGATCTGAGGCGCCAAGCTTGATATGAGCTTCTTTGCTCGACGGCCGACGACCGGCCCCTCATGTTTCGCGCCGCCGCGCCGAAGAAGGCTGGGCGGCGATGAAAGTCCCGCTCTGCCTCGCCGAACCGGCTCGCAGGCGCTTGGAGATGTGCGGCCCGCGCACAGATGCCCCCACCGGAGACGGCCATGGAACGGAAGATGCGCGGTGCTGCGCAGGCGCTTGCCTGGCTCGGCGCCGCGGGCACGATCGCCAGACTCCGGCGTTGCGTGGCCCGGGCCAGCCAGCCCGCGCTTCTGTTCCCGGCCATCGCGGTTCTGCTGCTGGGCCTCGTCTGGGGGGCGACGCTGCACCTGATCCAGGTCGAGCGCACGGCCGCCGAGCGCGCCGCGGCGGTGTCCAGCAACGAATTGGCCGAGACCTACGAGGCGCAGGCCGTGCGCGCGCTGCGCGAAATCGACATGACCTTGAAGTTCGTCAAGTACGCGTATGAACTCGGGGACCGGCAGGCCGCGCTGCAGCAGCTGAACGACATGTTGCTGCTGCCGCCGCCGATGTTGTTCGTCGTCAGCATTGCCGACAGCAACGGCGATGTCGTGGCCAGCACCCGGCCGCTTGCGCTGGCCAACATCGCCGACCAGGACTACTTCCAGGGCGCGCGCCGGGCCGAAGGCCTGTCGATCGGGCGGCCGTTGCACGGCCCGGACAACGGCGAAGCCAGGCTGCACTTCAGCCGCCGGCTCGACGCGGCCGATGGCGGCTTTGCCGGCATCGTGATGATTTCGGCGGACGCCGCCTACTTCGTCAGCGGCTACGACACCGCCAGGCTGGGCGAGCAGGGCGCGCTCGCGGTGCTCGGGTTCGACGGCGTTTTCCGCGCCCGGCGCACCGGCGACGCGGTATCCGTCGGCGACACCCTCGACCTCACGCTGCTGCCGGCCGCCCGGCAAGCCCGTGAAGCCGTGCTGTCCGCCAACCCCTGGGACGGCGTGCTGCGCTACACCAGCGTGCGCCGGCTCTTTGAGTTTCCGCTGGCCGTGATCGTCGGTCTGTCGGCCGACGAACAACTCGCGGCCATGCGCCGCAACCTGCGCACCTACCTGTGGCGGGCGGCGGCCGGCAGCTTCGTGCTGATCCTGCTCACCGCGGTGCTCGGCCGCATGAGCCGCCAACTGGCGGCCAGCCGAATGCGTGCCGTCGAAGAGCAGCTCGCCCATGCCGCGCGGGTGGAGTACCTCGCTTATCACGACGGCCTCACGGCGCTGCCGAATCGCAGCCTGTTCAGCAAGCTGCTCGGCCAGGGCATCCACCAGGCGCATCGCTACAAGCGGCAACTGGCGGTGCTCTTTCTCGACCTCGACCGCTTCAAGCAGATCAACGACAGCCTCGGCCACGAAGCCGGCGACCAGTTGCTGCAGGAGGTCGCGACCCGGCTCAAGGCCTGTCTGCGCGACGGCGACACGGTTGCCCGGTTGGGCGGCGACGAATTCGTCGTGCTGCTGCCGGAACTGAGCGAGGAGGCCTATGCCGCCACCGTCGCCCAGAAGATCCTGGCCGCCGTCGCGCGGCCGTTCGTGCTGCTCGGCCAGGAATTCCGCATCACGGCGAGCATCGGCATCAGCACCTACCCGCAGGACGGCCTCGACGAGCAGACGCTGACGAAGACCGCCGACATCGCGATGTACCAGGCCAAGGAAGACGGCAAGAACAATTTCCAGTTCTATTCCGAGACGATGAACGCGAACTCGCTCGAACGGCTGACCTTGGAATCGAGCCTGCGGCATGCGCTGGAGCACAGCGAGTTCGAGCTTCACTACCAGGCCAAGCGCGACATCCGCAGCGGCCACGTCACCGGCATGGAAGCCCTGCTGCGCTGGCAACATCCCGACCTGGGCACGATCGCGCCGATGCAGTTCATTCCGCTCGCCGAAGAAACCGGTTTGATCGTGCCGATCGGCAAGTGGGTGCTGCGCACCGCCTGCCTGCAGAACGTGGCCTGGCAGGCGCAGGGCCTGCAGCCGCTGAGCATGGCCGTCAATCTGAGCGCGCGGCAGTTCTTCGACGAAGGCCTGGTGCCGGACCTGGCGGCGATACTCTCGGCCACCGGCATGGGCGCGCAACTGCTGGAGCTGGAGATCGCCGAAAGCCTGCTGATGCGCGACGTCGAGAAGAGCCTGGGCATCCTGGCCCGGCTCAAGGGCATGGGCGTGCGAATCGCGATCGACGACTTCGGCGTCGGCTACTCGTCGCTCGCCGCGCTGAAGCAGTTCCCGCTCGACACCATCAAGATCGATCGCTCCTTCATTCGCGACGTTGCCAGCGTCGACGAAGACAAGGCGCTGACCGAGGCGATCATCGCGATGGGCCGCACGCTGAGCCTGACCGTCGTCGCCCAGGGCGTGGAAACGAAGGCGCAGGCCGACTTCCTGCGGCTGAACGCCTGCGACGAATTCCAGGGCTTCTATCTCGACGTGCCGATGCCCGCGGACCAGGCGTCGGCATTGCTGCGAACACAGCGGGATGCTGCAATCCGTGATGTTTGCGAGGCGGTTTGAGCAGCGACTTCCGGTCGCTGCACGTCTCGCGCGTCAACCCTCGATCAAACTCCCCGCCCGGCGCAACTGCACTACCGCCGCGGCGTGCAAGCGCTGCCCCGTCTGCACGTCAGTCTGCCCCGCGCAGGCCCGCGCGTGTGTGCCTTCGAGCACGATGCCGAGCTTGTAATCAGATAGAAGCAGGCGCCGATGACATCGGGGTCGTCGCAGGCCGCGACCAGCGCCGGGTGCGGCACCTTCGATCCGGCCAGCGCCGCCAGCAGCCGCGCTTCGCGCTGCATCGTCTCGTTGCTGTTCGCGCGCAGGTGGCGCGAAGGCCGGTGCAGCACGTAGTCGCGGCCGTTGCGGCGCAGCCGCACCAGCACGTTCTGCGTGCCACCGGTGATGGCTTCGGCATGCTCGATGGCGCCGCGGCCCAGGCCCACGCCGTCCATCCAGCGGCGCCAGCGGCACCAGGTCTTGCCAGTCGTGCGCGTGCAGCGGGGCGTCGGTCAAGCTACTCGTTCCCACTCAACGCCGCACCGTACTTGCGCAAAGCCCGCTCGCGCGCCAAGGGCCGGTGGTAGTCAGGGAACAGCCCGGTGCTCGGCTCGACCCGCCTCAGCAGCTCGCGCGCCAAGGTCGTCTTGTGGACCTCGGTCGGGCCGTCGGCCAGCCCCATGACGTAGGACGCGACGAGTTGCTCGACCAGCGGCAATTCGTCGGTGAGGCCGAGCGAACCATGGACCTGGATCGCGCGCGAGACGATGTCGTGCAGCAGCTTGGGCATCACCGCTTTCACGGCCGAGATGTCCTTGCGTCGGAAGCGTGGATGGATCTGCCGAACATGATCGACTTCATCGACTGGCGCATCCACTTCTTTGACTTCGCGATCCTCTCGGCGCTGCAGGTCGACCGCTTCGGCAACATCAATACCGTGGTCGTCGGCGACCACGCCCGCCCCAAGGTACGCGGCCCCGGCACCGTGGGCATCAGCGCCTTGTGCGGCTTGGCCAAGCGTTTCTACATCGTGCTGACGCGGCACGAGCGCAGCGCCTTCGTGCCGCGCGTCGACTTCATCTGCGGCGCCGGCCACCTGGAAGGCGGCGACTCGCGTGAACGGGCCGGGCTGCCGGCCGGCGGGCCGAAGCTGGTGGTGTCGCCGCTGGGCGTGTTCGACTTCGAGCCCGTCAGCAAGGCGATGCGCGTGCGTTCGCTGCACCCCGGCGTCACGGTCGATGAGGTGCGCAGCGCCACCGGCTTCGAGCTGGTGGTGAACGGCACGCCGCCGACCACCGTGATGCCCACCGAGCACGAACTCATGCTGCTGCGAACCCGCGTCGACACGCGGCGCACCTTGAAGCGAAAATTTTCATGAGCAAGCTGACCACGATCGACGAAGCCGTCGCCGACATTGCCGATGGCTCATCGGTCGGCCTCGGCGGCTGGATCTTCTACGGCCAGCCGATGGCGCTGGTGCGGGCGCTGATCCGCAAGGGCGCGCGCAACCTCGATCTCGTGCCGACGCCGGGCTCGATCGCGCCCGACATGCTGATCGGCGCCGGCTGCGCGCGCAGCACCGTCTGCGTCTTCATCAGCTTCGAGCAGTTCGGGCTGGCGCCGCACTTCCGCCGGCGCGCCGAAGCGGGCACGCTGAAGGTGATAGACCTCGACGGCCCGGCCATCGCCGGTGGGCTGCGCGCGGCGATCTGCGACCTGGCTTCGCCGTTCTTCGACGCGATGCTGGCGCAGGCGTCGCGCCGCATCATCGTCTCGGTCGACCGCATCGTCTCCAGCGAGACCATCCGGCGCAACAACCACCTCATCAAGCTGCCGAGCGTGATGGTCGACGCGGTCGTCGAAGCGCCGTGGGGCGCGCACCCGACGGCGTCGCCCGGCCTGTACCGCGCCGACGAGCGGCACCTGAAGGAGTACGTCAAGGCCAGCGTCAGCGACGAAACCTTCGGGGCCTACCTGCAGAAGTACGTGCACACGGCCGGCGCGCAGGCCGCCTATCTCGACCTGCTCGGCGGTAGCCGCCTGGCCGGCTTGTCGGTGTCCGAATCCACGCTGACCTGAAGGTAGCGCCTCATGTCCACTGCCAAGCCGGGCATCCTCGACGGCGTTCGTGTGCTCGACTTCACGGCGATGATGTCCGGTCCCTACGCGACACGCCTGATGGCCGACCTGGGTGCCGAGGTCATCAAGATCGAGCCGCCCGACGGCGACCACATCCGGAGCCGGCCGCCTACGCGCAACGGTCGCAGCACCTCCTTCGCGCAGCTCAACTGCGGCAAGAAGAGCCTGGCGCTGGACCCTGAAGAAACCCGTTCAGCGCATTGCACGAATTGACGTTCATCCTGCCCAGTGCGCCGAACGGCCTGCGGACCGCTCTCGATGCGATCGCCCGGCAACACCACATCACGCTCGCCCCGGCCATCGAGGCGCACTCGTTGCCCTTGCAGAAGTCTGGTCGCGACGGAGCTGCTCCAAGGGGCCGGCTCGCGCAGTCACGGCCGTGGCGTCACAGATCGTCGAGATCGTCGACGACGTGGCGCGGGCCGGGATGTGGCGGCCGAGTGGCGCGAACCCGTTCAGCCCTGTCGAACCCCCAGCGCCTGGGTAGCGTGAACCGCGCGTTGCAGCCACAGCGAGGTTCGATAGCGATCCTCGCCATAGGCTTGCGCCAGGTGCCGCAACACCGTGCCGACATGAGCGAAGCCGATGCGCTGCCCCCACGCCATGGGGCCGACGGGATAGTTGACGCCCTTGCGCATCGCTTCGTCGACATCCTCCGCCGACGCGATGCCCTGTTGCACCGCATCGGCCGCCTCGTTGACCAGCATGGCCACGGTGCGCATCACCGCCAAGCCCGGCGCGTCGGCCAGTATCGACACTTTCTTGCCCAGCAGCGTGAACAGCCCGATCGCCTTGGCCAGGTGCACGTCGCTGGACTGCGCCGCGGCGGCCAGCGCCACGCGCGAACAGGTACCATAGTCGAGCGCCAGGTCGAACAACACGACCGGCTCGCCCAGCGCCAGCGAGCGCTCGGTGGCGGTGCGCCCGTCGCTGAGCGCCAGCGCGAATCCGTCCACGCGCAGCAGGCCGACGCCGTCGCGCCGGGCCACCGGAGTCTCGTCCTGGCGCAACAGCAGGTCGCCGAGAGCCGCCGCCGGGCCCAGGTCGCCCTCGATGTGCACGATGCCCGGCACCAGGGCCTCGAGCCCCGCTGCATCAGGCGTCGGCGGGACGGCGCCGTCGCGATAGTCGAAGAAGCCGCGTCCGCTCTTGCGCCCCAGCCAACCGGCATCGACCAGGTCCTTCTGGACCAGCGACGGCTTGTAGCGCGGGTCGTCGAAGAAGGCCTCGTAGACCGACTTCGTGACGGCGAAGTTGACGTCGTGGCCGATCAGGTCCATCAACTCGCAGGGACCCATCTTGAAACCGCCGCACTCGCGCATCACCGCGTCCAGCGTGGCGGGGGTGGCGGCCCGTTCCTGCAGCAGGCGCAACGCTTCGCCGTAGTAGGGCCGGGCCACGCGGTTGACGATGAAGCCGGGCGTCGATCGGCAAACCACCGGCACCTTGCCCCAGGCCTTGGCCGTTTCGACGATGGTCCGCGTGACCTCCGGCGCGGTCGCGGCACCGCTGATCACCTCCACCAGCGGCAGCACCGTGGCCGGGTTGAAAAAGTGCATCCCGACCACGCGCTCGGGCCGCGCCAGGCGGCCGGCGATCGCGGTCACCGACAGCGACGAGGTGTTGGTGGCGATGATCGCGTCGGGCCCGACCTCGGACTCGATCTGGCTCAGCACCGCCACCTTGACGTCCAGGTTCTCGACGATGACCTCGATGACCAGCCCGACGTTGCCGAGCTTTGCCCCGGCGTCGGCGGGTTGCAGGCGCGCGACGATCGCGTCGCGCTGCAACGGCTCCAGGCGCCCGCGTTCCACACGTCTGTCGAGGCTGCGGCGAATCTGCGCGATGCCACGTGCCAGGGCGGCCTCGCTGGTGTCCCGCAGGACCACCGGGTGCCCGGCGCAAGCTGCCACTTCGGCAATGCCGCAGCCCATCGTTCCGGCGCCGATGACGACTACGGCCTTGTCGGCCGGCAGCGAAGCGGCGGGTGAAGAAATCTGATCAGCCATCGACGGGCTCCGTGTTCTGAAAGGACGGGCGCGCCCGGGTTTCGGCGTGCCATTCGGCCAGGCGCGGCGCGATACCGCGCCAGCCCAGGGCACCGAAACGATAGTCGATGTAGCCCAGCGCGCAGCCGACGGCCACGTGGCCGATCGAGAACGCGGTTTCGTTGAGCGCCTGCGCCTCGTCGTCGAGCTGCTTCAGCACCGCCAGCGTCTTCAGTTCGAAGGCGTCGATCAGGGCCTTCAGCGGCACGTCCCGCTCACGCTCGTTGCGCCAGAGGATCAGCGCATCGAGCAGGCCGTCCCCGAGCGCGTGCCAGCGCAGCGCCTGCCACCTGTCGGCGCCTTGCCCGGGGAACAGCGATCCGCCGCCCAGTTCGTTGAGGTACTCGCAGATGACGACCGAGTCGAACAGCGCGAAGCCGTCGTCCAGCACCAGCGTCGGAATCTTCGACAGCGGGTTGTCCTGCATCAGCCGCGCGTTCGGTTTCAGCATCGCCGCGACCGATCGAATCAGCTCCATCCGGTCGGCCAGGCCCAGCTCCTGGGCGCAGACCATCACCTTGCGGACGTAGGGCGACCTGGGAGACCAGTGGAGCCTCATCATCAGATTGCTCCTGCAGCGCGAAGCGCGGCGATGGCGGCGGCGCCGTAGCCGAGTTCGGCCAGGATGTCGTCGCTGTGCTGCCCGAGCAGCGGCGGTGCGGTCTGCGTCTGCAGCGGCGCATCGGCGAAGCGCATCGGCGTCGACACCTGGGGCACATCGACGCCGCTCGGATGCGGAACATGCTTCAGCATGGCGCGCGCCTGGACCTGCGGGTCCTTGAACACGTCGGCCACCGAGTTGATCGGCCCGCAAGGCACGCCGGCGGCATCGAACGCGGCGATCAGGCGCTCGCGCTGCCACTGCGCGAACGCGTCGCGCAATAGGGCCGACAGCTCGCCGATGTTGCGCACCCGCTGGGCGTTGGTCGCGAAGCGTTCGTCGCTGGCCCACTCGGCATGCCCGAACACGTCGCAGAGCTTGGCGAACTGCCCGTCGTTGCCGACCACCAGGATCACGTCGCCGTCGGCGCAGGCGTAGACGTCCTGCGGCTGGATGTTCGGGTGGGCATTGCCATTGCGCTGGGGCACCTTGCCCGACACCAGGTAGTTCATCGCCTGGTTGGACAGCGTGGCGACCTGGACGTCGAGCATCGCGATGTCGATGGCGTCGCCCTTGCCGGTTCGGTCGCGCCGGGCCAATGCCGCCAGCACCGACACGGCGGCGTACATGCCGGTCATCAGGTCGACGATCGGGATGCCGACCTTTTGCGGGCCGCCACCGGGCCGGCCGTCCCTCTCGCCGGTGACGCTCATCAAGCCGCCCATCGCCTGGATCAGGAAGTCGTAGGCCGGCTGGTCGCGGCGCGGGCCGGTCTGGCCGAAGCCGGTGACGGAGCAGTAGATCAGGCGGGGATTGACCTTGCGCAGCGACGCTTCGTCGAGGCCGTAGCGTTCCAGCGTACCGGCCTTGTAGTTCTCCAGCACGATGTCGGCCTGCAACGCCAGTTCGCGCACGATGCGCTGGCCCTCGGGCTTGTCGAGGCTGACCGTGATCGAACGTTTGCCGCGGTTGACGGCCAGGTAGTAGCCCGCCTCCCGCGTGTCCTTGCCGTCGGGCCCCTTCAGGAAAGGCGGGCCCCAGGCCCGGGTGTCGTCGCCGACGCCGGGGCGTTCGACCTTGGTCACCTCGGCGCCCAGGTCGGCAAGGATCTGTCCCGCCCAGGGCGCCGCCAGGATGCGGCTCAGGTCGAGGACCTTGACATGGGACAGCGGGCCGGCATCTGTTTTCATCTGGGGCGTCTTTCGGCAATCGATGGGTTGCCGGCAACTCTAGGCACACTTGACGGCTTTGCCTATGGGCGGGCCGGCAAGGCTGGCATGCGCCGCGACACATACCGCGCAGCCTGCCTTGCAGCGCCCGCATAGCTGAGTTATCTCGTCGATGCCTTACTCGTTGCGCTGCGGGCGATCAGACTCGGGGCATTCGAACTGGAGACAACATGGCACAGACTGGACAACGGGCACTCGCAGCCTTCTGCATCACGGCCGCGGCCCTCTCGCTGGCGAACCCTGCCGCCCAGGCGCAGGCCTGGCCGGCCAAGCCGATCCGCCTCGTCGTGCCCTACGCGGCCGGCGGCCCGGCCGACGTGATCGCGCGCCTGGTGGCCAAGAAGGCCGCAGAGGGCTTGCAGCAGACCATCGTCATCGAGAACAAGGGCGGCGGCGGCGGCACCATCGGCGTCGACGCCGCGCTCAAGTCGCCCGCGGACGGCTACACCTTCGCGCTGACCGCCCAGGGCCCGCTGGCGGGCATGCCGAACCTGATGAAGGTGCCTTACGCCCTGGCCGACGTGCAGTACCTGACGCTGGTCGCACGCGGCCCCGCCGTCATCGTCGTCGGCAAGAAGGTGGCTGCCAACAACCTGGCCGATTTCATCAAGCTCGCCAAGGCCGCACCGGGTACGCTGAACTACGGCTCGGCCGGGCCGGGCACCACCCCGCACATCGGCGCCGAGTTGCTGAAGCAGGAAGCCGGCATCGACATGGCCCATGTGCCGTACAAGGGCGCGGCACCCGCGGTGACCGGGCTGCTCGGCGGGGAGATCGAAGTGGCCATGGTGGACCTGCTCAACGTGCTGCCGCACGTCGCGGCCGGGACGCTGAAGGTCCTTGCCGTTGCCGGCCCCAACCGCGCGCCGCAGATCCCCGACGTTCCCACCACCAAGGAAGCGGGGTTGCCCGGCGTCGTGATGGACACGACCTACGGCGTCATCGCCGCGCCCGGCGTGCCCGCGGACGTGCAGAAGAAGTTCCGCGATGCCCTCGTCGCGGCCGTGCAGTCGACCGAAGTGAAGGATCAGTTCCTCAAGCAAGGCGTCATCGCGATAACGTCGACGCCGCAGGAATACAAGGCCATGATGCAGGCGGAATTCGAAAAGTGGCACCGCGTCGTGACCAAGGGCAAGATCACGCTGGAATGACGAGGCGGCTCACATGACAAGCAAGCTCATGGCACCGCTTCGAGGTCCGCTGGCTGCAGGGCTGCAGGCGCTGGCCGGCATGCTGAGTTCCTGGGGTGCGGCGGCGCGAGCTGCTCGTCGACGAAATGGGCTCATCACCATGTCGTCCTCAGCGGCCCTTGAAGATCGGGGCGCGCTTTTCCTTGAAGGCCAGCTGCGCTTCCTTGGCATCCTCG
>Ga0307513_10006715_pt1 | contig 15015 bp, 11 predicted proteins | sample 15_EM_MG_FD_202174 | JGI IMG/M metagenome (GOLD analysis project Ga0307513, IMG submission 202174) | Populus trichocarpa ectomycorrhiza microbial communities from riparian zone in the Pacific Northwest, United States - 15_EM | ecosystem: Host-associated > Plants > Roots > Unclassified | place... | reverse complement strand
AAACCCGGCCGCGCGCTCGTCGACCCGGACGTGCAACCGGAGCCGGCCCTGATCAGCGGCGTCGGCCAGCGCGTAGGCCAGCGGCGCGGAGCGACTGCCCGGGCACAGCACCACCTGCCGGACACCAAGATCGGCCAGTGCCGCGACGATCACCGTGGCCAGCGCGGTGGACGGGTTCATCCCCTCATCGTCGCTCACCGGCATCATCGGCCGACGAGCGACCCACCCCGCGCCGCGCTCAACAACCGATCAGGGCTCAACAACCGATCAGGGTGAGGTCCACCAGCTCCGCTGCCACCAGCGAGGCCGGGACGGGCGCGCCGCTTGCTCAGCAGCGGCCGCTGTCGATTCAGCAGCGGTTGGCGCCGACTCAGCAGCGGCCCGCGCCGGATCAGCACCGGTGGACGCCGTCGGCGATCGGCGAGCGGGCAGGGCGAGCAGCCTGGCCAGACCGGCCTGCAGCCTGGGCCGGCCGGCTCCGTCCCGGAGGCCGAGCGCTACCTGCAGCACCTCGTCAATGATCGGCTCCGACTGCTGCGCGTCACTCGGATCGCCCGCTCGGATCGGAATGTCCGGCAGCGCCCGCTCCCAGAACTCGATCACCGCCGGCCGATCGGCCGATCCGGGATGCTCGCGCAACTCCTGCTCGACCAGGGCGGCAAGGTGGTCCTTGAGTTCGGGCCGCTGCTCGTGTTCGACCAACCACTGGATCACCGGGCCGACCGGCAGCATCGACACCCGGGGCCGATCCGGCGCTGGGCCAAGCGCCGGATCAACTGCCGGGCCAACTGCCGGGTCAAGTGCTGGGTCCGGCGCACGGCTTGATGCGGGGCTAGGCGCAGAGTCGGAAGCTGGATCGAGCATGGCCCGGGTCGAGGCCACGACCAGCTCACCGGCGAGCCGGAACCGGTTCAGCCGCAACACCTCGGCCAGCATCGGCAGCGCCGGTTCCAGACCAACGGTCACCGCCGATCGCCAGCCGGAGCCGACCGGGACCACGCCACGTCGCGAGCCCAGCACGGTCTTGGCCAGATCGGGCTCGGCTGCCAGCGCCACCTGGAACGCCGCCACCGTGATCCGGGGCGCGATCAACCGCTGAACCTCCGGGTCGACACCGGCCCAAGCCCGGTCGCCCCACATCAGGATCTCCGCCGCCCGCCGATGCAGGCCGTCGTCCAATTGCAGCCAGCCGACCCCGCTCGCGGCCAGCAGGTTCAGCAACTGAGCTTGATCGTCCGTGGTCCCGGCCCGGCGCGGTCGCGGCCGTCCGTCCGCACCGAGCCGAGGCAGGAACTGGATTCGCTTCAGCAGCGCCGCGGCCAGCCGAGCGCTCAGCACGTCGTCCACCCAGTCCGGCAGTTGCCGCAGGCCGATCGGTACCAGCTCCGCCCCGAGCGTTGCCGGGGCCCGTTCCACCAGCCGAAGGAGTGCCTCAGCCGACCACGGCTCGTCCACCGCCAGCCGGTGGAACACCTCCGCGACCATCGGCCCGGGGTCGGCATCCGGATAGCTGCGAGCCGCCTTGTTCAGTAGGTACTCCACCGCCGGAGCACGCAGGCCCGGGTCACCGGCGATCCGGCCGGACGCCGAAGCGACGGCCACCTCGAGCGCGACCGGCTCCACCGACAGCGGATCGGCCCGGGCTGAGGTGATCAGCCGGGCCGGCTCAACGGCACCGGCCAGGAGCGCGACCACCGGCGCCGGAAGCCGTTCACCGACCGGGTTTCCGCTGGTCAGCCAGGCCTCGGTGGGCTGGGAGAGCGGCGGGACGATCCACCGGGCGAGCGCCGCGCCGTCCAACGGGCCGACGATCTCGGCGACCCTTGGCCCGGCGGTGTCGTCGAGCAGGACCTCAACGGCGCGACCGGCCAGCCGACCGATGCCCGCCTCGATCGGATCGGGACCGCCGACCAGCCGGACGATCCGGTGCGCGAAGTCGACGGCCCGCAACAACAGCAAACCCCGGCGGACGTCGCCCGCCGGGTCGTCGATCGGCAGATCGTCCGTCAGCCGATGCGCCAACCGGGCCAGCGGGGTGCGCAACCGGCTCGCCAGTCCCGGCTCGACCAGCACCTGGGCAGGTACTCCCGACGGCAACGGCGGAGCCTGCCGGAGCAGCCACTGGTCGTCGTCCACAGCAAGTCGTAGGTAGCCCTCGAACGCCGCCTGAACCACCGGAGCTCGGATCGGCTCGGCCGCGAGCTCGGCCGCCAGCCGGTCCCAGGCCGGCTCGGCCCGCCCGGACACCTCCACCGCCGCCCACTGTTGCCCAGGAGCCTCGTCGGACGGCGGACTCGCGCGGCTGAGCTGGTCGAGGAGCTGGATCCGGCGCTCCAGCGCGGCGTAGTCCTCGCGGCAGGCCCCCAGCGCACGTGTCGACCAATCGGTGACCTTGATCTGCTGGCCCAGGTGGGTCCGGCGGTACTGGACGCCGTCGACCACCTCAAAGGTCGGTTCCACTCTGGGGTCGAGCACCAGCACCGGCAGCTTGTCGCGGCGGGTCAGCCGGTCGACGTCCGGCTGTGGAACGACGCTGAGCACCGGACTGCGCCAGCCCGCAGCCTCGCCGTCAGGGCTGTCTGTGCTCGTAACGGGGTCACTGCCGCTGCCGTCCCTGGCCAGCTGCGCCAGCACGTCGTCCCAACGCTCGTGGGTGGAGAAGGACAGCCGCAGGCAAGCCGGCGGTGGGCTGAAGAAGCTGACCGCGCCGATCCACATCGCACCCTGATCGGCGGTCGGGGCCGCCAGCACCACCGGCGGACCACCCTCCAGCGCCGCGGCGACCGCGTCGATCAGCGCTCCGAGAGCGCCGAGCCGGAAGGCCGAGACATCGCTGATGAAGTCGACGACGGATGCGAGGTTGACCACGTCACCGCTGCTCGGCGGCAGGTCACCATCCGACCCGAGCTCAGTAGGACGGTCCCGGCCGGCATCCGCGTCGGCGTCCGTGTCGCCGGCGGCCGTGTCGCCGGCGTCCGTGTCGCCGGCGTCCGTGTCGCCGGCGTCCGTGTCGCTGGCGTCTGTTCCGTACCGGATCACGTTCACGCTGGGCGGACGCTTCCAACGGGTGGCCCGCCAGAGCTCGATCGGCCGGACGAACGCCGGCGCCCGAGCCCGGGCCTCGGCCTGCGGATCGACGAGTACGTGGCTTTGCGACGCCTCGAGGTGGTACCAGACGGCGCCCTGCGACTGCAGGTGGAACCGCAGCCGGGTATCACCTGCCATGGCCATCACCACCTCATCGACGGACCCTGCTGGTCGAAGCTGGTCGAAGGGTTCTGCAAAGCGCGGGGCTGCGGCGGATGCCCGGCGCGCGGGCGCCTATTCTCGGCGGGTGCCGACCCAGACCGTTTCAGAGACCTTCGATCCGCAGTCCTGGGATGTCGTCCCGTCCCACGACTTTACCGACATCACCTATCACCGGTGCACGCTCGCCGGTTCGGCCGGAGCGACCGTCCGGATCGGCTTCGACCGGCCGGAGGTGCGCAACGCTTTTCGGCCGCACACGGTGGACGAGTTGTACCGCGCGCTGGACCATGCTCGCCGCACTCCGGACGTCGGAACCGTGCTGATCACCGGCAACGGACCGAGCCCGAAAGACGGCGGCCGGGCCTTCTGCTCCGGCGGTGACCAGCGGATTCGCGGACGCTCCGGGTACCAGTACGCAGACGGCGAGGGCGGCGAGACGGTCGACGCCGCTCGGGTCGCGGTCGAGGGCGGACGGCTGCACATCCTCGAAGTGCAGCGTCTGATCCGGACCATGCCCAAGGTGGTGATCGCCGTTGTCAACGGTTGGGCCGCCGGCGGCGGGCACAGCCTGCACGTGGTCTGCGACCTGACGATCGCCAGCCGCGAGTACGCCCGCTTCAAGCAGACCGATGCCGACGTCGGCTCGTTCGATGCCGGCTACGGCTCGGCCTATTTGGCGAAGATGGTCGGGCAGAAGTTCGCCCGGGAGATCTTCTTCCTCGGCCGGGATTATGACGCCGAGACGATGCAGCGGATGGGCGCGGTCAACCTGGTCGCCGACCACGCCGACCTGGAGCGGACGGCACTTGAGGCCGCCGCGGAGATCAACGCCAAGAGCCCGACGTCACAGCGGATGCTGAAATTCGCCTTCAACCTCGCCGACGACGGCCTGATGGGACAGCAGGTCTTCGCCGGTGAGGCGACCCGGCTGGCCTACATGACGGACGAGGCGATCGAGGGCCGGGACGCATTCCTGCAGAAGCGCCCGCCGGACTGGTCTCCGTACCCGTACTACTACTGAGCCCGACCTACTCAGAGCGAGGGCCACTCAGAACGAGGGCCACTCAGAGCGAGGGCGGACCAGCGACGATCAGCGCGGTTCGCCGCGCCAGCGCCAGCTTTCCAGCCGCGGACGAGGAGGAAGTTCGGTACGCCCGGTCGCCCACAGCAGGGTGGGCCAGCGCTCGGTGTCGGTCGGCGCGTGCGGAAAGAGCCGGTGCAGCACCCGATCGCAGATCTCGTCGGTCGGTGCCCAGTCGAACTCCAGCGCTGGGGCAAGATCATGCAGGTGGACGAGGACCTCAACGATCCCCATCGCGGCGAATCCGGCCGGGTCCGAAACCCCGTAGGGGTGATACGCGCGAACCGTCGGCGCTGCGGTACGGACCAACGAGGACAGTAGGCCGCCGCAACCGTCGAGCACCTGGACCAGCCCGGCTGGGCCGGCGTCCGGCTCGCCGAAGATGGTGCTCAGCGGTGCGCCGGGGCGGGGCGCTCGGCAGACGACCGGCAGATACCCGGTGAGCGGCGCCCGCTTCGGCGCCAGTTGCAGGGCATAGGCAAACAGGTCGTCGGCAACGTGCTCGACGGTTTCCCAGCAGTCCCAGGTCAGGCCCGAAGCCCCGACCCGCCAGTCCCGGTCCACCCGGGAACTCAGGGCCAGGACGGCCTCAGCCACCACCGCATCGACATCGTCCGCTGTTACCGGGCCAGGCAAATTCTGCACAGCTGCGAGTATGCCCAACCCCGTTGAACCGGCTGGGACCGGAAGCACGTATCCCAACCATGGTTATCCACAGCTAAGCAGTGCACAGTTACGACATGAGTCTGGGCCGAGGTGCGGATCAAGTCGGCGGGCTGAACAGCTGAACCCGTCCGGCACCGACGTCACTGTGCGCGAAGTAGCGCTACAGGAGCCCTCCGACGTGGCAGGCTCTATCCGCAGGCACCGAGTGCGTCACCCAGGCGTTCTCGTCGCAGACTCGCAGAGGGGAGCCGCACTGTGCTGCTGAGCGCACTGCCCGCACTGGCCTACCTGGGCCTGACCGTTTACTCCGTGATCGACTGCCTTCAGACACCGGCAGAGGAACTGCATCGGCCGTCCCGGGGCTGGTGGCTCGCGGCCATCCTGCTGATCCCCGTGGTGGGCGCGGTTGGCTGGCTGCTGGCCGGTCGGCCGGGGCGTGGCCGGCACGAGCGAGCGCCGTCCGGCCCGGACCGATCCGCCGGCTACGGCTGGACAGCCGAAGGCGTGGCGCAGCACCCGATCGGCCCGGACGACGACGCGGACTTCCTGGCCGGCCTGGGCCGCGCACAGCGCGAGCAGCAACGCCTGCTGACCCGCCAGGAGGAGGACCGGCGGCGCCGCGAGGAGCAGCAGCGCCGGGACCGGCAGGACCCGACCGACCTCGACTGAACAGCTCCGGCCGGCCCTGACCTGACCTGACCGAGCTCAGGCCAGCTCGGCGGCGATCACTCGCAGGTCAATGAGCGGGTTGCGATCGGACGGGATCGGCTGGATGCAGACGTGGTCGGCACCGGCTGCCAGATGCTCGCGCACCCGCTCCAGGGCGGTCTGGGGCGTTCCCCAGCCGAACAGCGCGTCAATCAGCCGATCACTGCCGCCGTTCTGGAAGTCGGTTTCCGCAAAGCCGAGGCGCCGCCAGGAGTTCACGTAGTTGGGCAGCTCCAGGTAGTACTTCAGCGCGCCCCGGGCCAGCTCACGAGCCCGGTCGGGGTCGTCGGCCAGCACCAGCTTCTGCTCCGGGGCCAGGAACGTCGTGGCGCCGACGATCTCGCGGGCCTGCCGGGTGTGCTCCGGGGTGGTGAAGTACGGCAGCGCACCGGCGGACCGCTCGGCGGCCATCGTCAACGCCTTCGGCCCGAGCGCCGCCAGCGCCCGCCGAGGTACCGGTACCGGCGGCTCGGCGGCGTCCAGCGCGTCGAGGAACGTACCCAGCGCGGCCAGCGGGCGGGCGTAACGGTCGTGGTGCAGGTCTACCTGAGTGTGATGGCCCGGTCCGATGCCGAGGACGAACCGCTCCCCGTACTGCCGGTCGAGCCCCGTGAAGGAGGCGGCGAGCTGTTCGGCGGGATCCCGCCAGATGTTGGCGATCGAGGTACCCACCACCAGCTGCGAACTCGCCGCGAGCAGCTCGGCCGGGATGCTCAGGTCGCTGCCCCAGGAACCGCCCAACCAGAGCGCCGAGAAACCAAGACCCTCTAGCTCGGCCGCGAGTTTTCGCAGCTCAGCAGGGTCCTTCGGAAGCGCCGCCAGCCCCAGCCAAACCCCATATCGCCCCAAAACCATGCCCCCGAGTCTACGACGCGACTTCGTATCGGGCGACGACCCGGTGCCTGGGTTGCCCGGTGCCTGGGTCATCGTTCGATACGAAGTGCCCGCCAGAATCTCAGAACGGGACGATGTCTCGGTGCAGGACGCGATGCCGGAGGGCGGCGCGGAACAGTTCGGCGGCGCCGGAGCGAGCCCGCAGCTGGCGATCCAGCAATGCGCCGGACTCCTCGACCAGCTCCAGCCAGCGCAGCTCGCGCAGGACGGCGAAGAACAGCGCGCTGGTGTCCGACTCGGACGGCGCCCGTCGGCCGGCGACCCGCCAGCCGGATTCGGTGATCACCGCCTGAACCAGGATCCGGACCTCTTCCTCGCCGACCACATCGCCCGGGGCGAGGACGGCGAGCACCACTTCCCAGGCCACCGACAGTGCCGAGTGCTCGGGGCCAACCAGCCCGGCGGCCACGGCCTGCCAGAGCGTCCGGCCGTCGGCCAGTGCGGCTCGTCCGCTCGGGGTCAGCGTGAGCCGGGAAGCTCGCCGCCGGCAGAGTCCCAAGCGCTGGGCGGTTTCCCGCAATACCAGCACCGGGTAGGCGTCGACCTCACGGTTGGCCGGCCCGATCAGTTCCTCGCGCCAGCCCAGCTCGTCCAGCGCCCGGGAGACGGTCCGCGGCGGCAGGTACCCGGCGGCGGTCAGCGCCAGCCCCTCGCCGACCTCGGTGAGCAGCCAGTCCAGCGGCCGCAGCAGCGCCCGGGCGGGTGCCGCCATGCCCGGATCGACCGGCTCGCGCAGGGCGATCTCCAGCGGCGCCAGCAGCCCGCCACGGGTGGTCGAACGCGGGCCGCGGACCCAGTGATCCAGTCGCTCGTCCAGGATGCCGTCGTAGAGGGCATCGCCGCCGAGGTCGTGCCGCGGGGTCATCAGCACGTCGAGGGTGATCTCGGCCTGCTGATCGCGCCAGCCGCGCGCACCCGGCTGCAGGTCACCGACGGCGACCGCCAGCTCCAGCCGGTCGGCGACTGCCTCACGGGCCTGCGCCTCGGTCGGCCCGATGGTGGAGCCCCAGGTCAGGAGCTCGGTGTCGGGCGGCTCGATGCCGGAACGCTGCATCGCCCGACGGACCACGGTGCGGCCGCGGTCCGAGGCCTGATCGCCGGTGAGCAGGATCTGCCGGGTGGTCTCGCTCCGGGCGATCGCGGAGTACCGCTGCATGCCCAGCCCGTCGAGCAGCGCGGCAAGCGCCGAGGCGACCCGCCAGCGGCCGCTGGCGTCGGACATCCAGGATCGGTTCAGCTCGTCCCAGCAGAATTGTTGCAATCGCCATTGAGTGACGGACTCGGGGCCTTCCCCTGCGGTCAGGGATTCCCACGCCGCCCGCGCGTCCTCTGCGACGTCGGGTTCGACGCGGCCGATGGCGGCCAGCGCCTGTTCCACGGAGTGCACCCTCTCAGCCTGCCACCTCAGGTGCCCGCACCGAAACCTGCCGCGCCCTCCGTCCTGAGCAGCCCTTACCCTGACCAGGTGACCTCCGGCCGCACCGCCCGCCTCCTCACTCCCACTCTGACCAGCGGTGACGACACAATCCTCGACCTGCTACCGGCCTTGCGGGCAGCGCTGAACGGCAGTGGCCCGGCGCTGCGGCTGCGCGGAACAGCGGGTCAAATTGCCGACCGGGGCGAATTCGGGCCGATCGAACTCGGGCCGGAGGACGACGACCCCACCGATCCGACCGCTGTTGCCGTCACCACCTCCGGCTCCAGCGGCGTCCCGAAAACCGTTCTGCTCTCCGCCGCCGCCCTGCTGGCCTCGGCCGGAGCCACCCACGATCGGCTCGGTGGCGCCGGCCACTGGCTGCTGGCGCTCCCGGCTCAGCACATCGCCGGGGTCCAGGTCCTGGTCCGCTCGCTGATCGCGGGCACCCGCCCGGCGGTGCTGGAGTTGTCCGCCGGGTTCACCCCGGAGGGCTTCGTCGAGGCGGCCGGCCGGGTGGGCGGACGTCCCGGGGCGCGGCGGTACACCGCGCTGGTCCCGACCCAGCTGACTCGGCTGTTGACCGCGCCGGGCGAGGCCGGGCGCACGGCCGCCGAGGCGCTGCGCGGGTTCGACGCCGTCCTGGTCGGTGGTGCGGCCCTTGGCCCGGTGCTGCGCGAGCAGGCGGCGGCCGCCGAGGTCCGCCTGGTTGCGACCTACGGGATGAGCGAGACCTGCGGCGGCTGCGTGTACAACTCGATGGCGTTGGACGGCGTTGAGGTCCGATTGCAGGACGACGGTCGGGTGCTGCTGGGCGGGCCGATGCTGGCCCGGGGATACCTGAACGACCCGGTTGGCACCGCCGCGGCGTTCCGGATCGAGGATGGACGGCGCTGGTTCCGGACCGACGACGCGGGCGAACTGGACGGCGACCGACTGCGGATCCTGGGCCGGCTCGACTCGGTGATCATCACCGGCGGGGTGAACGTGGCTCCCGGGCCGGTAGAGGTGGCCCTGCAACGGCTGCCGGGGGTCGCCGAGGCCGTGGTGGTCGGCCTGCCCGACCCGGAATGGGGGCATCGCGTGGCCGCCGCCCTGGTGCTGCTGCCGGGTGCCGTGCCGCCGACGCTGGCGCAGGCCCGTGCCCTGGTCACCGCCGAGGTGTCGGCACCGGCCGCGCCCCGACAATTGACCCTGCTCGACGTCCTGCCCCTGCGTGGCCCCGGCAAACCGGACCGCACCGCGATCGAGACGGCGCTGGCCGAACGCCCGCCGCTGGAAGGAATCTAACGATGGCCACCACCACCCAGTGGGTCGCCGGCGCCCGGCTACGGACGCTGCCGCTCGCGGTTGCGCCGGTTGTTGTCGGCACCGGCGCAGCAATCGGCTTCCTCTACACCCTGGGGGACGACGACCTCACCCGCTGGTCCGACGTCTCCGGCTGGGAGGTGACCCTGCGCGCCGTCCTCGCTCTGGTCGTCTCCTTGGCTCTTCAGGTGGCGGTGAATTACGCCAACGACTACTCGGACGGCATCCGGGGCACGGACGACGACCGGGTCGGCCCGTTCCGACTGACCGGTTCCCGGGCCGCGACCCCGGACCAGGTACGGAACGCCGCGTTCGCCGCGTTCGGCGTTGCGGCGGTGGCCGGCCTGGCGCTGGTGGCGCTCAGTGGACAGTGGTGGCTGCTCATCGTCGGGGTCGCCTGTGTGCTGGCCGCCTGGTACTACACCGGTGGACGGCGGCCCTACGGCTACGCGGGCCTCGGCGAGATCGCGGTCTTCATCTTCTTCGGCCTGGTCGCCGTGCTCGGCACGATGTACACCCAGACCGGGACGGTGACCTGGGCCGCACTCGCCGGCGCCATCGCGATCGGCTCGCTGGCGTGTGCCGTCCTGGTGGCCAACAACCTGCGCGACATCCCGACAGACACCCTGGCCGGCAAGCTCACGCTCGCCGTTCGATTGGGGGACGCCGGCACCCGCCGGTTCTATCTGTTCCTGGTCGCGGTCCCGTTCCTGGCGGCGCTGGCCGTCGTCCCGACGCACCCCTGGGCCGCGCTGGCGCTGCTCGCGATCCCGTTGGCGGTGCCCCCGGCGCGGACCGTGGCCGACAACGCTCAGGGGTTGGCGCTGCTGCCGGTGCTGCGGGACACCGGCCGGTTGTCGCTGATCTACGCCCTGCTACTCGCCGTCGGCCTGGCGCTCTGACGTTCGTTCGGCCGCCGCCACGTCGGCGTCCTCGGCATCCGCGTCCGACTGCCCGACGCCTTGCCGACGGTCGATCCGGCCGTTGATCCGCTCCGAGATCGCCAAGGCGACGGCATCGCGCTGCTTCGTCAGCAGCAGATATGACAACGCCACCGAGATCAGTGCGGCCAGCACGACCATCAGGATGCTCCGCCGCACGCCCACCGCGTAGAGCGCGATCAGGCTGCCGACAAACAGCGCCAGCCGAAGAACCGAGTATTTGATCAGGGCTAGATGCACCCGCCCAGCCTAACTCTCGGCGTAACCCTGCCCGCCTGGTCGTCTCAAGCTTTCCCGGCCTGCTGCCGAAGAGCCCAGCGTCACCATTCACCCGTCCGAGTGACGGCCAGGCAGGGGATTCCCGATGCAGGTTCTTGGCGAGCGCAGCACGAGCGGCAGCACCGACCCCGGTGCCGCCACCGATTCCGAGACCCCCGGGCGCACGCCCACCAGGGACAAAGCCCGGGCGGTACGCCGCCGCGGAGCCCGGGTGCGGGCTCGGACCTTCGTCAGGCGACCGAAGCGGGCGCGACGCAGCGCCTGGGACATCGCGGCGCTCAAGCTGCCGGCTCCGCTGCTGACCGCGCCGATGTCGATGGCCGACCCGGCGCCGATGGCCCCCGGCATCGCCCCGCAGTCGCCGGCCGATCAGGTCAATCCAACTGGTCCGACCGACCCTGCCGAAAAGTCCATTCTGTCAGAGCATTTCGGCCCGGCCGATCCGAACCACGGCCCGGACAATGACCCCGAGGACGACCCCGAGGACGACACCCTCGCTGATACGGCCGAAATGCGGGCCCGCGTGGTCCACCCGATGGACGTCTCCCCCAATGATGTCCACGCCATCGACGTCCACGCCATCGACCTGTCCGACCATCCCCAGCTGATCGTCCGGCCCGACCTCCCGCTACCGCCCCGGCCGACCAGCTCCACGCCGCCGGCCACGTTCATCCCTGCGCCGATCGTCCCGGGCATCACCCCTGCCCAGGCTCCTTCGGCGGGTCCAGTGCCGCTGGGCCTCCCGACGGATCCGGTGCTACCGGCCGCGCTGACGCCCGAGGCGCCGGCTGGGCCTGCTCCCACCGTTGCGAGTCCACCGGCTCCGGCTCCCGAGGTTCCGACCGCGTCCGACCTGCCGGCTTCCGTTGCGGAGCTGCCGAGGCCGTTCGCCCTTGACCTGGCGGCCGACCTCAAGCCCGACGCGCAGTCCAACCTCAGCACTGCCGGGAATCCCCGGGCCAACCCGCGCTCTCCCAGCCACGTCGGCGGGCACACCAACCCCAACTCCCCCGCCTACACGGTCGGCCGGAACCAGCTTCCCGACCCGGTCCAGCTCGCCACCGAACCCTCCCGGCTGCCGGAAGCGATGCTCGCCGCCGTCCTCGGCATCGTCGCCAGCCTGGCCGCCTGGGGCACCGCCGCACCGCAGGAGGTCTGGATCCCGCTGGCCACCCTGCCGGCCGTCGGGCTGATCGCCCTGATGATGCCGGGCGGCTCCTGGGCCCGAGTGGCTCGAGCGGCTGCGCTACTGGCCGCCGCCGCCACGCTGCCGGTGCTCGCGCCGGGCATGACCCCCGTCACCCTGGTTGTGGCGTTGGCCGCCGCCGCGCTATATCCGATGCTGGTCAGCCAGATCGCCGGGCGCGTTGTCACCCTGCTGGCAATCGGCAGCCTGGCCGCTCCGCTGGTGACAGCGGCGCTGACCGACGGTCCGACCAACTTCTTCCGCTTCCTGCTGGCCGCCGACGGCGACCCGACCACCGCCGTCCGACTGGCCCTGAGCTCCGGCATCCTCGTCGTCGCGCTGGTCGGCGGCTCGACGATGGCCGCCCGGCGCACCCTGACGCGCACCGCCTCGATCGCCGTCACCCGGGAGCGCACCGCCCGCGCGGCCACCGCCCAGCTGGGCGCGGCCGCAAGCTGTGACGCCAGCACCGGGCTGCCCAACCGGGAAGCTCTGCTGCGCGCCCTGACGATCACCCTTGCCGACAGCGATCGGCTGCGACACCCGTCCGCCGGGCCGGCTGCATCATTGGCGGCTCAGCACCTCCGGGTCGGCCTGCTGCTGATCGAGATCGAGCGGTTCGCCCAACTGGCCGACAGCCTCGGCTCCGCGATCGCCGACGACGTCGCCGAGCGGGTGGGCCAGCGGCTCCGGACTCGTTTCCCGGCACCGGCGTTCCTCGCCCGGGTAAGCCGGCACCAGTTCGTGCTGATGCTCCAGGACGCCACCAACGACCACTGCGCTGACCTGGCCCGCGAGATCACCCTGCTGATGTCGGCGGCGGTGAACAGCGAGGACCGCGATCTGTCCGTCACCTGCTCGATGGGCGCCGCGGTGGCCGGGCCCGGACTGCGAACCGCCGACGACCTGCTTCAGGCCGCCGACGAGGCGGCCCGGGCGGCACAGCGCTCCGGCCGCTCCCGCTGGGTGATGTTCGACCAGGCGGTGCGTGCCCATGCGCTCAGCCAGGCCACTCTGGAGATCGAACTACGGGACGCCGTCCGGCTCGGGGCGATCGAGGTCGCCTACCAGCCCGTGCTGGCCTTCGGTACGCATGACCTTGACCACAAAGAGAGCATCGACGACCGGATCGTCGGCGCCGAAGTGCTCGCTCGCTGGACCCGGGCCGATGGCACCACGGTTGAGCCGCGACGCTTCATCCCGATGGCGGACGAGCTCGGCCTCGGCGTTGTCCTCGGCATGCAGGTGATCCGGCAGGCGCTGGGGGCCCTGATCGGCTGGCGCAATGAGGGTGTGGACATCGACCAGGTCTGGGTCAACCTGGCGCCCAGCCAGCTCGAAGACCCGGAGTTCGCCCACGAGGTGGCCGCCCAGTTGGCGATCCGCGGGCTGGCCTCGTCCTCGCTGGTGCTGGAGATCAGCGCCGGGGGGCTGATCGAGTCCGAGCAGTGCCTGTCCACCCTGGGCATGCTGCGATCGCTCGGAATCGCTGTTGCGCTGGACGATTTCGGCCGCAGCGGTACCTCGCTGTCGGCTCTGCGCCGGCTCCCGATCAGCGCGGTGAAGCTCGATCCGTCACTGGCCGCCGAGCTCGGTCGGCAGGACGCCGTGCCGCGAGCGATGGCTCAGCTGTGCCGCACGCTCGGCCTGCGTGTGGTGGTGGAGGGCGTCGAGACGATGGTGCAGCTGCGCGGGGCCCGGGAGATCGAGGCGGACGCCGTTCAGGGGTTCGCCATCGCCCGGCCGATGTCCGCCGAGGACATCACCAACCTGCTCACACTGAGGCTGCCTCGTGACTTCCGACTGCGCTGATCTCCACACCACAGGCATACAGTGAACAGATGGCAAAGGTCCTCCTCGTTCTCGCAGCGATCGGGGTCACTATCTACGCCGCCATCGACTGCATACGCAGCGATGACGCGGAGATTCGCGGCCTGCCGAAACCGCTGTGGCTGCTCCTGATCGTCGCCTTCCCGCTGTTCGGCGGCGTGACGTACATCCTGCTCGGCCGGCAGCCGGCGCCGGGGTCACCGACCTCGCGCCGGCTGCGCACCATTGCACCGGACGACGATCCGGACTTCCTTCGCTCGCTCGACCCGCCGCGCAGCCGCGGCGGGGAGCGCCGGCGCAAGGACGGCCTCGGCCTCGCCGACCCAGACCCCGATGACGACGACGGCGATCCCCCAACCCCGCACTGAGTGGTGAGGCGCGGGATCAGCCGACGCCGGCGTAGCCGTGGAAGCCGACGAAGAGGAAGTTCACCCCCAGGTAGTTGAACATCAGGCAGGCGAAGCCGGCCACTGCCAGGTACGCGGCCCGGCGGCCCTGGTAGCCCTGAGTCGCGCGGGCGTGCAGATAAGCGGCGTACACCACCCAGATCACGAACGACCAGACCTCCTTGGGGTCCCAGCTCCAGTACGAGCTCCACGCCTTCTCCGCCCAGATCGCCCCGGCGATCAGGGTGAAGCTCCAGAGCGGGAACGCGATCGCGTGCAACTGATAGGCGCTGGACTCCAGGCTGGCGGTGCTGGGCAGGGCATCCATGAACGCGCCACGGCGCAGCGTCTCGCCCTTCGCGCGGAGCTTCTCCCGGCGCTCCTGAACCAGCTGGATCACGGTCAGGGAGAACCCGAGGGTGAACAGCGCGGAGGCGATGAAGGCCACCGAGACGTGGATGACCAGCCAGAAGCTCTTCAGCGCCGGCAGCAACTGGGCGGCCTCGGTGTAGAACACCACGGTCGCCAGGCCAAGGCTGAGCAGGACCGGCCCGATCACGAAAGTGCCGAGGAAGCGCAGTTCCTGGCGCCGGACGACAACCACCAGGAAGACCGCCGTAACCACCAGGGTGCCGCTGATCGAGAACTCGTACATGTTGCCCCACGGCGCCCGGTCGACCGAGAGCCCACGGGCAACCACCCCGGCCAGGTGCAGCGCGAAGGCCAGGTAGGTCATCGACATCGCGATCCCGAGCGCGCGACTGCGGCCCGGCGGGTCCGAGCGGGCCGGCACCTCGGATGCGGCGGATGCGGCGGATGACCCAGCAGCAGCGGGCGAGGCGTGCCCGGCGGGCGGAGTGGCGGAGTCCGGCGCGGCCGCCGACTGCTCCGCCCCGGCAGCGCCGACCCGGACCGGCATTCGTGCCACCTCGGGCTCGGCCGCAGTCTGCTCCGCCGCCTTGCCCCGACCGGCCAGGTCGATCGCGAAGCTGAGGAACGAGATCGTGTAAACCAGCATCGCCGAATAGATCAAGGCGTTGCTGATGTCGGACAACCCCTGGTCAACAACCATC
>Ga0307513_10006714_pt1 | contig 15017 bp, 7 predicted proteins | sample 15_EM_MG_FD_202174 | JGI IMG/M metagenome (GOLD analysis project Ga0307513, IMG submission 202174) | Populus trichocarpa ectomycorrhiza microbial communities from riparian zone in the Pacific Northwest, United States - 15_EM | ecosystem: Host-associated > Plants > Roots > Unclassified | place... | reverse complement strand
TCAGTAATTAACAAAATTACAGAGTTTCACCAACAAATTCATCCATGATTCCATCACAAAGTTCAAAAAGAAAAGGAAAAAAGAATGCTCAAAAGTGACTGACCAATCACATTTCTAGAATTGAAGGCCATTTTCCCGAGCTGCATCTGCAAGGGCTGCTACACGCCCATGATAAGGGTACCCACCTCTGTCAAAAGCCACCTTAGTTATCCCCTTCTCTAAACAAGATTTTGCAATGACTTCACCTACCTTCTTAGCTACATCCTGGTGAGAAAGGAAAAGGTAGTAGAAACAAAAGCTTAGCTTGCAATCAATGAGAAAAGGTTTGGCAAAACGGCTGCAGCACAGAAATGAAGTGATTCAGGGAGGGTTGTAGGTAGGGGGATCATAATTCAGTCAGCAATGCATCAAAAAGCACAAGTATTAAGGCTCCGTTGGTTTCCGTCGTTTTGCCCCAACCACAAATTTGAAAGTGTTTGATTTACATCACAGTTTTGCTCCAAACTCTCTTTAAATCTTGGTTAAGAAGAAGCTACAATTTGCAGATTTTCAAAAAGACTATCACAGAATAAGAATGAAGAAGCTGGCATGGCTAAAACTATGTAGCTGTAATAGACATTGGAAAGGAAAAGAAAACATCAAAGAAAGACTGTAGCGTTGGTAAGCTTACAATGGTTGGACCAGAAGAGTAATCAAAGTCCTGAGCGAAGGGCTTCTGCATGGTTGAAGCGGAAGCGAGCGTGTGCATCTTTGTATCATCAATCACTTGGACGTAGAGATGCTTGTTGGAACGGAAGACACACAATCTAGGCCTATCTGGAGTCCCTTCCACCTGAGACCAAGATTCCACAGCCAACTCAAGACCAGCCGAGACAACAATCCAAAGCATTAATTAATTATGAAAAAATGCGGGAAAAAAAAAGGATTTAGCTTTTTATATACAAGTTAAGGGAATTTTAAGACCCCATCTGAGGTGGGATTATCTAAAAGTCATCACATCACATAAAGAAGTGCAAAGAGAGAGAGACCTTCTTTCTGATACGAATATGGCGAGCAGTCCTGTCTTCGCGTCTAGTTTTGGCTTTGGCTTCAACTGTTACAAAGCTTAGACTTGGGCTTGTCCTCTGCTTGGCTGCTGCCACCGATGCCCGGAGCTGCTGCCCCCCACTGCCTAAGAACCCACTCCAAAGAGAACAAGTACCGCTGCTCCCCATTCTTCTCCTTTCTATCTTCTCAGAATCTCTCTCTGTCTCACCCTTAAAACAATAACCCGCCTCACCTTATCCTTCCTCCTCACAAAAAAAAAATTCTTTCAAAGGAAGACTTTTGGGCCTTCTTTGGCCCATCTCTCCTTCGATGTTCATATCATTGGTTTATTAGGAAAATTTAAATTAAGAATTGAAAAGTTTACCCGTATTTAGTGTAAATACAGAGAAAAGTAAATGAGTTAATAAAATATGAAAAAGTTATTAATATTAGTTGAGTATTAAAATAAAAATTTGAAATATATATATATATATATATAAAATTAATTTTTATGCGGGGTATTCTTTGAAATTTTTTTATTTGATTATATAATAATAAAAATATATTTTCATTACAAATGTCATAATTTAAATTTTGTAGAAAAGATTTAATTATTATTATAAATTATATATTTTTTAACTAATGTATTTTTTTTAAAAAAATTCATATATTTTTCTTTAGCTTTTTTTTATTGCTTAGAAATTGTAAGCAATTAAAATCAATATCAATTCTAACAATTTGAAATAAATATAAGAAATTAACTTAATCAAAACATGTTCCCTTACTGATGCCTTTTTTTTCCTTAACAAGATATCATTTATCGAAAGTCTTTTTTTCTAGACAAAAAATTTATTATAGTCTTAAAAGCAAGTTTTAATAAATAAATAAAAAACAATGAATTATTATTTTTTATGGAGATGTATTAGTAAAAATGTTTAATAAAATTAATATTTAAAAATTATATAAAAAATTAAAATAAAATATTTAAAAATAAACATTTCATACACATTTAGAAAATCATTTATATTAGATACATATATACCTATTCAAAAAAAAAAAAAACAATCACTAATATTTCCATAGAAAATGCTAATATTATTTAAAAATAATGGCATGATTGGATAGTTATTTAAAAATTATTTAAATAATTTTGTTAAAAAATAATTTAATGAAAAAAATATATAAAAAAAATATAAAAAAAGACCAGGCGCACAAGGGTTGGACATGCATGCCTATCCAATATGAAAACCCAAGCGCTATTGGTTTTTATTTTTTGTCATCAAGGGTCATCGTCTCAATTGCTTTTTTGTTTTTCAAAATTGAAAAATAATCGCTCAATCAGCCTCTTTTTTCAATCATTGGAGATGCATTCAGTAATTTAAAAATTGAGGTTCAAGTTTTTATACCCCTAAAAACCCAAATTTTAACAATTTTTTCATAAGAAAATCTGAAGAATTCCATAAACCATTATAACCCCGTTTCAAATAGCAAAACATATTCTACTCGGATTAAAAACATAAATCAAATAGAAAAAACTTTGCGAGTTTTGATATACTTTTCTTGGTGTCATTGAAAATGAAAACTACCTCTATTAAGTTACACTTTCAAAGACAATTTCATAGTCATCAAAATAAAAGTTAATGGTGGTCGGAAACGGCCACCAAAAAGCTTTCTTTTTGTTCTCAATTTTCTAACAACTTTCTCCATGTTCTCTTAAATTTTATGATATAAATGAACATTCCGAAACTAGATCGTACTAAATTTTAAGAAAATTAAAATGGAGGGATTAAACTATATTTTGACACGCCTTGTTAACAAAAAGTCTACATTTATTTTTTACAAAAATCAATTTTGATTGTTGTTGTTTAATTTTTTTTTTACAATAATTAAATATTTTCCTATGTAAATTTGACATGTTATTAAACACCAAAACTAACTGATATAAAAAATAAATTTTAATGACTAAATTGAAAAAAATTGAATTTGGATAACCAAAATTAAAAAAAAATAGTTTTTGAATAGTGATTTCACTATCGTGATGAACAAGAAGGGTGTCATGGTGTTCTACTATCATGTTGTGGTTTCTTTATTAAAATAATGCTTATGAATCAGTGATTTTAATCCCAGCCCGGTGGTCGACTCGACTCAAGGCCCTGGTTACCGGGTTTTGACCGGGTCACCCGGGTTAACCCCAATTTTTTTATAAATCAAAACGACATTGTTTTGGTAAAAAAAAAAATAGTTAACGATATACAACGGGTTTTTGATAGGGTCTTGCCGGGTTATCGGCTCCACCCTTCGGGTCGACCGGGTCAGCCCGTCAGGTCAATCGGGTAAGCCGGGTTTTTAACTACCCTTATTTTTTCATAAACCTGGCCCGATTCCAGTCCCGGGTCGACTCGCCGGGTCAGGCCGAGTTTTAAAACTATGTTATGAATACTAATTTTTCAAGAGATGCACAAAAAAGGTACGCCACAATGAATGTTTTACCATTCGATTATAGTTTTTGTTTTTGTTAATCAAGTGTGCTTAAATTGATAAATGTGGAGTATTTTATATATAATGTTAGAGATTTGGATTTTTCTTTTAATTATTTTCTCATGGGCCAAAAGCCCATCATCAATCAATTTAGCAAAAGTATAAGCCCAAATAGTAGGCCCAGGCCCATGATAAGAAAAAAAAATCCAAACCTAACCTAAGCCCATACCATAAATAGGTCTACTAGACCCTAATAGTCTATTTTTGTCAGTTTACCATGTCATTAGAAATTAACTAATCCAACTGATAAGTTCCTTGTCTTTTGTCTTTAGTTTTTTTTTATATTGTTTTTTAAAGTATTTTTCACTTGAAAATATATTAAAATAATATTTTTTATTTTTAAAAATTTATTTTTAATATTACCAAATTAAAACAATATAAAAATACAAAAAAATACGAGTGATTTTTTTTTTACAGTTCTCATATAAAAGTCTACCGAAATTTCCACCGAAATTTCGGCAAAGTCTCCTTAGGTCCCAAGTTATCGACATATACCTTGTTTACACTTCTAATATCTCACATCTCATTACTCAATCACGACCCAATCGTCTTGGGTCTCAATCCCACAAATATCATCATCATCACAACCATAATATTTATAACATACATTGAACACCAAATATCATTATAGAGGAATAAATGAGATAAACACGCATACATGAGACATGATTATATGAATTTCAGAGTTAAGTTCATGTATTCAAGTTTAAACATCAATTATTTAAATTAAGTTATATAAATGTTTTAATATTTCAAAATACAAGGATATACTCCCTAGAACTACATAACAAAAAGTGAATAAAAGCTAGGATCTACTCCTGTCGTGCACGCGATGGTCCTGAAACAAAATACATATTATTAAAACATGAATATCACAAAAAGTATAGCAACATAAATATCCAACAATTTAAAAAGGCAAACATGTATTCATATTCTATTCACTTCTCCATTTTTGTTTCTATTAGAACTTTTTTTCATTCAATTACTAAAACCCTTTCATCTTCCATTTTCAACTTCAATTCAAGATTCCATAAGATCAACCACAATTATTTCTGCCTAACTCATTGTCAGTACTAATTTCACCGGTATCATCATCACCTTGTAGGCGTCGATGCTTAACGATCCCCATACCCGAGACCCTAACATACACTAAATGTATGCTAGTTGATACATGGTGATCCCTTACCCAGGATCATAACATACACTAAATGTATGCTAGTCCATGCCCCATAGGCATCAATGCATGGTAATCCCTTTACTCGGGATCCTAACATACACTAAATGCATGCTAGTCTATGCATGGTGATCCCCTTACCTAGGATCCTAACATACACTAAATATATGCTAATCCATGCCCCATAGGCATCGATACATGGTGATCCCCTTACTCGGGATCCTAATATACACTAAATGCATCTCCTTATCCGGGATCCTAACATACACTAAATGTATGATAGTCCATGCCTCATAGGCATCGATGCATGGTGATCCCCTTACCCGAGATCTTAACATACACTAAATGTATGCTAGTCCATGCCAATTTCATATATTAATATTGTCATTCTTTGTCCGACCATAGTTATCATTACAAATTTTCATTTCAAACATGGCTCGTTTCTTTTCGAAGCTAAGATATAATATCACATGTTCCCCGAGAGGAAATGACCCAAATTTTCACCCTTTAACGTGTCTAAATAGTCGTTTTAGCGACTTTCCCAATCTACAAGCAGAGGTCATATTCCGACCTCTCCTCAGATTTTTGACTATATCTGGAGTTCCAGGACCCCGTTTCAAGCGTGGTTAGTCTCGTCAAAAAGCTAAGATATGGGGCTACAAGTTCCATGAAGGGAGGAGAACCTAGTTCTGCCCTCAAGACACTCAAAATTATTTGTTAACAAATCAGACCTACTGCCCTATAGGGTCTATCATGACTCAGTCTCGGTTGGTGATCCATAACTGGAGTTCTATAGCTCCAAATTGAGTAAGACCAGTTTCCTTAGTTAGTAAACATCCAAAACTATAATTACTATGAAGGAACCTGATCCTAATTTTCTCATCCTTCTACTTGAATTCTCTCCACAAGTCAGGAGATGAATCTATCTAGATTTATCAACCTTTCCATTTACCCACAACATCCACAATTCAACCTTTTCTCTTTATCTCAACCCCTAGCCATATCACATTGTATAAGAGTGTCAAAAATATCTTTTTAAAAGCCAATTTATCCTAACTAAAACTCTTATTCATTTCAATAATATCATCACAAGTTTGATACATATCAATGTACGTAAGACACTCGTATCCATTCCAATTATATCATAACTAGTTGATACACATCAATGTATGCAAGGTACTCATATTCATTCCAATATTTATCAAAGCAATAAAACAATAAATTCTGAAATTTATCAATGAGTTTACACAAATTGAAAAGACAAGGTGCGATGCACCTACCTGTTTCCCCAACCGATTGAGTCCCTTCAACTCCTGATGACCCTGCCCCAGGCATCTCTTCTGTTTGAGAATCAAGAGATACAATTAGTAACCTCTTCTAATTTTATCATAATATATGTTCTCATACTATTTCAATATCATTCACATGAATTCATCACCATGTTTTAATTTTATTTTTCAATTATTTCCTTCAACTACCTCATTACACTAGATCAGATTTCACTCAAAAACATTGTTTACCATTTAATTTGTACGTAAAGTTATAGAATTCGATTTTAAGTGTGGTTTGGCTCATTGGAAAGGTAAGACACGGTTCTATAACTCTACTAAAGGATCGGAAGACCAATTCTGCCCTTAACACCCCTGGAATTATATGTTATAGTACTCAATAAAATCTATCAAGTACAAGACAGTTCGACCCTTCTTTCATTTTCAGTCCATATGTGGAGTTCTATAACTCCAAATTACACGAGATCAGTTTTGTTTAAAAGATAACATCCATACCTACAATCTTTGTGAAGAACCTAATCTGGAATTTTATCATTTTGGTTCCCTAACCACAGCTGAAAGGTGGGTGATAAAACTGTTAAGTCCCAATACATAGATTGGGACAACCAATATCTCCATTTTTCTACTATCAATAATATGGCCAAACATGCATAAGGAAAGAAACTAAGGATTTTCTTCAATTTAAATCATAATTAGCATGCTTTTGATGGTTAAACACAAATCAAGCCACCACACTTTCCATTCATTTCATTTATGTTAACCTAATTTAAACAAATGTTTCAATAAGGTTCAAGTTTCTCCCAACTCAATCCGAATGAATACAATCCAAACGGTGAAGTTAACTAACAATATACCATGAAACACATACCAAACAATCATAGCATTTTAACGCTTAGATCTGCCTAGATCAAGACAAAATCAAAACAGACCTGAAAATTGACAATATACTGTTCTCCGATGAAGAACTTCTTTTCAGAGTCTCTAATCCCGATCTCCACCATTCATAATGAAGAGCTCATCAATATGACCCACATATCAAAAATTGAGTAGGATCCAACGATGGACAAAGGAGGAAACTGCTAGAAACCATGACTGACCTGCACGCAGATTTTCCTTGAAATGTTGCGAGGGCTATATCTCTCACACCAAACCAGAACATTCAGATCCCAACGGTCAGATGTTAGAGGGTGGTCAGAACCATAATATATCCAAAAACTAGACCAATCCAACGATTGTCTTGTAGAAAGTTTGTTTCCAATAATTATTTCTTTCTACAACCATTGGAATCCTACTACTAACATGCTATCTACCCCCGAATGACGAGGAGTCTGTGTCACTTTGGGAATTTAAATCATGTAGTGGCCTTTCTATTTTCAGCACTTTTATGATGAAGTCATCCCTTCTATTGATGAACTTAATGAAAATGATAAGAAAGGACGTTTTTTTATTTCAAAGAGTTGCAAGTATCTATTTATTGCATTTCATAAAAATGTGAGACCGTTGATGGTGACTATGTAATGACTCTTCAAGACTGGGTAGATTTCTTATTCCGAGATGACTTGAGATATAAGGTGGCTTTCTCAATGGGTAAGTCTAGTGAATCCAATAAGATTACTTATCCATCTGGCTCAATTAACAATTCTCGTATTCGCTCCGGCAAATTCGTTTATCCTCTTAAAGAGCTTAATGTCACTCCTTATATTCAGGATGAAGTTTACTTAACAGTTTTTCTTTCATGTTGGCTATGTAAATTTGTATTTCCTAGCAAAGATGGTTTCATTCATCCTAGTACTTTTAAAGTAGCATCTATGATGGCGATTAATAGGCAATTCTCTCTTGCGATACCAGTTTTAGCAAGTATCTTTCAAGGTCTAAAGAAAGTCCAATCTGTATTAGGTGTGACTACATGAGACATCCATTTTCCTATTTATTTTCTTAGTAGTTGGCTTGTAGAAAACTTTGGCACCTATCAAACAACAAAAGTTAGTTAGGATGACAAGATATGTCGGCGCGAGGTTAGGAAAACATTTCAATGAATCTCAAGCTAATGCTCTTTTTGGAAATCCCAAGAGAATCATATCTCCTGCATTACTTCCCCTGGCCAAAGTTGTTGTCTTACATGATGATGGCAACTTGTCGGTCTTCAAGAGTGACTATTTTATGTGTATTCGATTCAGCTATTTGAATATTTGTTATGATGATACTTTTATTATTGAGCTCTATTTTCCTAATAGATTCAGTAGACAATTTGGATCTTGCCAACATATTCCTCGTGATTTTATAAGGAGAACTGGGTTCCAACCTTGGAAGATATATTTTAACTTTGGTATAGTTTTACTAAACTCAACACTCATTCTTAGTGCAAGCTTTTGTTGCCCCCAAACGCTGAACTTTCTTGGTGACTAAATGCTACATGGACTGGTGGACTCCAAGGTGGTCCAAAGTTTATCCTCCAGAGATGAAAATCATTCTCAAAAGTCTTAATAATGTTGCTACAGTATCCTAGGAGACAAAAGAAAAAAAGAATGGCCCTATCTTAATAAAAAAGAAAAGAATTTCTCCTACCTATAAAAGAGACAAGCAAGTAGTTGATGTTGATTTAGGCAAGGAGACGGTACCCAAACATGTGCCCACATAAAGAAGACACCACTTGTGATTCCTAGTGTGAAGGGAATGAATGCTTCAAAAGATCATCTAAAAAAGAAATCCATTAACTCCACGGAGGCAAAGAAAAGGAGTGCACAATCCTTTTCTTCACGATTGGTAAATGAATACTTGTCCTTTTTTTATGTGCCTCATTAATTTTTTCTCTTTTTTTTTAACTGAGATGCTCACAATGATATGTGTGTAGCAAGAGAAGGAAGATGATGTTGAAGCAATTTTAAATGTTGAAGATAGTGAACATGAAGACAATGATCACAATTGGAAATGTTTAAAACGTATTAAGAAGGTGTTCAATCCTTGCAAATTGAGTTTTTTTTCATGGAGTCCCTAGTGCATTAATCATACCAAGCAATATTGATGAATTGGTTTGACACTTTCTTTGTTCTGTTTTTTTTTTATCAAATGTAAGAAATTTTATAGATCAAAATGAAACTAAGCTGGAAACCAGCAAGTTAGAATATACAGGTATGTACATATAGAGTGTAACAACCTCGATTTCTTAATCCCTTTTTAAACGATATAGTAGGAATATATATATGTATATATATATATATATATATATATATATATATATCTGCATTTTGGAAACTAGTAGAGGGGATATTAGATGTAGATTTTCTAGGAGGGTTTGCATGATAAGGGATATTGATAACATAAGGGATTTTGGAAATTCTTCCTAGATCTATTGTACTGGAAGAGAAAGATCCTTCTAAGAATCTGGAACTTGTAGAGTGTCGATGGAAAGACAATTTGACTTTTCCATCTATGTACTGGGTAATGTTTTTAATTTGGACATTGGGTTGAGGCGGTTGAGGTAATTCTGGTGGTGCTGCACCTTTGAGGATCCAATCTTCTGGAAGGGATATATCTTTCCATTGGATTGCTTTTGGGACAACAATGTTTGAGCGGGATAAATCTGTTTGTAGAAGGAGTGTTTCGCCCTTTTGAGGTAGTCAACATGACAACCATAGTAGTCCCATCATTGGAGGAACCAGAGGGGGAGGTTTGTAGTATTCATGACACTATGGAAGTAGAAAAGCCAAGAATGGCTATGGTTTTGATTTTGTAGGAGGAAGGCATTGAACCATGCCTGTTGGTAATCCCAATACGTATAGGAAGTATTGAAGTCCTGGGGGTTTGTATGGAAGTGTATGGGGAAGGAGAGAGGTTGATGTAGAGGTTGTCCCTAGTCTTTAGGGTGGATAACCTTGTGAATGATGCATGTAGAATATGCCGGTTCAGTGTGATCAGAATGTAGTTTGAAGTGTTTGAACTTGACAGAATTGGTAATCTCAAGGATGGCGGCATAGTAGGATTGTGGTATGGCTAAATTCCAGGGTTTGTAGTGCCAGTTTGGAGGGAAAATTTTTGAAACAGCAATGGAAGGGTTTTCATGATAAAATCCTTCTTCCATAGTTAAAATATTTTGAAAATTAGTTTTGAAAATATATTTGGATTTGGTTTTTGGAAAACTGGTTTGTTGTAAAGAAATGAGGGGTTTTAAAGCAGAAATGCCTCTTTGGGGTTTTGAAAGAGATTTGGAAATACTACCTGTTTGAGATACGGAGTCACTGGAGGCTTGTTGGGACACCTTTTGTAATGCCAGGAGTAATTCTGGTGATTTGGATATAGTGTCAACCCAATGTTGAACTACGTTTGTTTGTACCTGTGGTGGTTTTGTAGTTTCTTCTTCTTCAATAACTGCCTCATACCAAGATTTGATAGGTTTGGCAGCTAAGATGGTGGAAGACATGAGTTTTGCAGAAGGCTTGGGGCTTTCTGGTTTTGTAGGCTGGGTTTGAGGGGCTTTCCCTTTGTCTTTGGCTTTTGCTTTAGGAGGCATCAGGACCTGTTTTGAAGGAATTCTCGGGTTAGGAAATCAGGGATTGAATTTGAATCTCATTTAAAAAACGTATATAGAAGAGAAAATATTATATAGAAAACCTCAGTATGTGGTGTTGTTATACTTAAGAATGATCTAAAAGATCAGGTCATAGGTGATACCATCTAAGAAACGATATATAGAAGAGAAAACATTATATAGAAAACCTCAGTACGTGGCGTTGTTATACCAAAGAATGATCTAAAAGATCGGGTTATAGGTTTCCAGCTTATATACTGATTTTGTGAAACTAAGTGCAAGTAAATATAAACAGATTTCTGATGCGAATGAACAAGGCAAGACCAACAATGTCAGGATCCTTGATCAAACACAGAGCATACTTAAATGTACATAAAATATAACAAGAATGTAAGTAACGAAAATAGAATCTTACTTAAATTTGTAATGTAAATCAATACAGGAGATATTGGTAATCAATACAGGAGATATTGGTTATAGAAGAGAATGGATATGGGCTACAGATATGAGTTACACGGGAGAGTCTAATTTTTCTGAGGGAAAATGATAGTCTGTCTTCTAAGGTCTTAAGAGTCCCCATTTATAGACGAGTTGTCATGGAAGAGGCCAAAACGTCTTGTTGAAAAGCTTGGAGATTCCTTCAGAACCCATGTGAACCCGTGTGGTATTGCCTGCCATGATTGGGTGACGACAAAATGGAAATTGCCCATATTTTTTTGTGGGACTTTCATTTGTTGTCTTCTTGCCACCGACACTTGATTTATCTGTTTGCAGTAATATGTAATATTTGTAGGAAAAAAGCCTAAAACAAATGGGCTTAAAATAAAAGGGACTCAAAACAGTTGAGTCGAAAAGATATGGGCTCTAAACAGATGAGCCTGAGAAAGCCTGAAATACTCTTTTTTTTTAATGTCGCTTGATAGGCGACAGGATACCAAAACAGTCATCTTCATTATCGTCTCCATGGAAAACGGCAGGAGTTGTCGAGCCAGATGAGCTGAATTGGGACAAGACCATTTTCGGGTCTTGGCTTTATATAATGTCTTGTACTATTTGTAGGTATTCTTCCTATGTTCTAGCCGAGGCAAGGAGAGCTGCTGTTTGAGCCTTTCAGGCTAGAAATTTTGATTGAGGATGATGATCAATGATGGGAGTTGTTTGGTGTTTTTGTAGCCATTCCGTAACAGTTAATTTGGAACTTTTGGACTCAGCTGCAAAGGAATCCTACCATTTGATTTTGAATTTGCGAACAAGTACTGGATTTCCGTTTTGTAGATTATAATCATAGAACCACAAATATACCCATGGAACAAAAAAATTTGTACAGAAAATGAGAAGGGAAGAAAACTTCCTTTCAGAAGGAACTGACTGGAAGTTATTTTTGAAATGAAGGTAACCATTTTCTACCAGAGGATGTTCTTTGAGGTAGTCAACATGACAACCATAGTAGTCCCACCATTGGAGGAACCAGAGAGGGAGGTTTGTAGTATTCATGACACTATGGAAGTAGAAAAGCCAAGAATGACTATGGTTTTGATTTTGTAAGAGGTTTTTTATATAATGTTTTAGGCTTTTTTCCTACAAATATTACCTGTTACTGCAAACAGACAAATCAAGTGTTGGTGGCAAGAAGACAACAAATGAAAGTCCCACAAAAAACACAATTTCCAGTTTGTCGTCACCCAATCATGGCAGACAATACCACACGGGTTCACATGGGTTCTGAAGGAATCTCCAAGCTTTTCAACAAGACGTTTTGGCCTCTTCCATGACAACTCGTCTATAAAAGGGGACTCCTAAGACCTTAGAGACATACTATCATTTTCCCTCAGAAAAATTAGACTCTCCCCTGTAACTCATATCTGTAGCCCATATCAATTCTCCTCTATAACCAATATCTCCTGTATTGATTTACATTACAAATTTAAGTAAGATTCTATTTTCGTTACTTACATTCTTGTTATATTTTATGTACATTTAAGTATGCTTTGTGTTTGATCAAGGATCCTGACATTATTGGTCTTGCCTTGTTCATTCGCATCAGAAATCTGTTTACATTTACTTGCACCACGATGTGCTTATTTTTTCACATTCCATAGATCAACATTTCAAACATTTACATACATTCTTTCATACTGCAAAACAAAATGGTTTAGTTGTTTCTAAAACAAAAATTTCTCTCTTCCAAACCTGTGTCCGTTTCCTAGGCCACTATATCTGCCAAGGCACTGTAACACCAATAGAGAGATCTTTAACCTTTACAAACAAATTTCCTGATAAGATCACTGATAAAACCCAATTGCAAAGGTTTTTAGGCAGTCTAAATTATGTTTTGGATTACTATCCCAATATTAGTCGTCTAGCTAAACCTTTACATGACAGGTTAAAAACCAACCTCATTCCTTGGTCTGACCTCCATACCAACCTAGTCAAACAGATTAAGAAACAAGTCCAAACCATTCCTCTCCTCTATTTAGCTAATCTGTTAGCTCCTAAGATAGTCGAGATCGATGCCTCTGACCTAGGATGTGGTGGGATTCTTAAACAAGTACAAGATAACAAAGAACAAATACTCCAGTACACATCCGCCCATTGGAATGACTCTTCTATATACCGTTCTTCAATGCCTTCTTTTTTTATAGTAGAGTAATATATATATATATATATATATATATATATATGTTCTACCAAAATTTCTACCAAAATTCTGGCGAGTCTCCCCTATACTAGGAGGTCTCAAGTTATCAACAAAATCATATTACACTTCTAATTTTAATTCACATTCCGATCCAATCATCCTGGATCTCAACCCAACTCATGATTATTAACACCACTTCTTATTCAATATCATATAATGTAATTCAAATGAAAGATTTGATTTCAACTATAAACATACACAGTTAAATAGATACTTAGAGTTACAAACATTAGATTAAGGTCATACATTCAAATTTATGGATTAATATTACATTTTAAGTTTTAGAAGATAAGCTTATTAATTTACAAGCAATTTACATGGTCAAAAGCAAAAGATAACTAAACCAATATCACTCCTGACGCGACCTTGATGGACCTGAAAATAGAAATTAACGTGTACACATAAATATAAAAAGGTAGTAACAAGCAATAACTATGACATGTAATAATCTCCATGGAATTTCTTTTGATACATAAAATTAGACATACACCTCTTTTACAACATATATTTTCCATCTATTACCAATATCCATCTAATATCCTATCTTATTTGTCGAGAATAATTTCATCTTAGAAATCTCAACACAACTTAACGGTTTGCGAACACCATATCCTTATAAATCAATTCTCACTTGTTATCAAGATATTCCTCTCTTGGTATCATTAGCTTATCTCATTCTTTTGGAATAACTAATCAATATTTTCCCTTTTATTTTTTTTAAGGTAATCGCCGACACTAAAAAATCTCATTAGTATCATCAGCACAATGAAACCTCATCGATACCATTAGCTATCCAAACTCGGATAGCTAATCAATGTCACATATAATGCCGGTACCAATGAAACCTTATTGATACCATTAGCAATCCAAACCCGAATAACTAATCAATGTCACCAGTAATACCGGTACCGATGAAACCTCATTGATACCATTAACAATCAAAACCCGGATAGCTAATCAATGTCATCTGAATTTTCCATTCGTATCGATCCCCTTCCTTTCTTTTCTTCTTCTTCTTTTTTTACATCATATGCATTGTAACCATTATTGCTAAGTATCATTCACACACAACTTAGTTATCGACATTACGACCATAATAACATAATTAATTCAATAGATAACAATGCACATAAGGCACTCATATTTGTTCAAATATTATCCTAATTAATAGAGGTATATCATTGCACACAAGGTACTCTTATTCATTCCAACATCATCGAAGCAATAAAACAACAAATTCTAAAATTTATCAATAAGTTTACACAAATTAAAAAGACAAGATGCGATGCACCTACTTCCTTCACATAAATTATTTAAACACATACACATCATCAGTATACATATATAAATAGAGCATCAATAATTTAATCAAAATATACCATTAATTTATCACCCTAAAATCAGTTTACTTCATTTTTGTTATTACACATCTAACTCGATAATTAGTACATTGCCGCCACTAACTCTATTCAAGCCAGCTAGTCCACTATATTTTCCTTGACATAAACATTCACAATTACACAAGCACAAGTATATTTATAGAAAATACCATTTATTTAAATCAAACAAGTATTGTAAAAACAAAAGTTTGAGGTGTAAGGCACCTACTTAATGCTTGAACTCGCGCAAAAGTCCCATACTACTGAACAGACCCTGCAATCTCTCATGTATCATTAAAGATACATATCAAATGTGGCTCCACCATAATTGGAAATTCCATTTTAAAACTCAATTAAATTTAACATCGCATGACACACACACACACAC
>Ga0307513_10006713_pt1 | contig 15017 bp, 18 predicted proteins | sample 15_EM_MG_FD_202174 | JGI IMG/M metagenome (GOLD analysis project Ga0307513, IMG submission 202174) | Populus trichocarpa ectomycorrhiza microbial communities from riparian zone in the Pacific Northwest, United States - 15_EM | ecosystem: Host-associated > Plants > Roots > Unclassified | place... | reverse complement strand
TCTGCTGGCCGCGCCGCCGGTCGACGACGATGCCTTCCTGGCCGCGGTCGGCGATCTCCCCGTCGGGATCCCGGGTAGCGACGTGCGGATGCGCGACGTCGCCAGCCCGCGGTTCCTCGCGTTGCGCGCCGGCGTGCTGCGCCCGCTCGATCCGCACGTGTTCGACCCGATCCTCGACGCCGCGCTGGTCCCGTCGCAGCTGCCGGACGCCCTGGGTGCGATCGGCTGCCCGACCGCGATCATCGCCGGCGTGTGGGCCAACGGCGGGGCGATGACCGCGGCGGACCTCGCGACCTGGCAGCGGCTCATCCCGCAGGCGACCGTCACCGTGCTGGACCAGGTGGGGCACGTGATCCACCTCGGTCCGACACCGGTGCGCATCGCCTATCTGAAGGCTCTCGACGAGCTGCTCGACCGGGTGGCGCGGTGGTAGAACCTCAGCGCGACGTGCGGCGGTAGCGGCGCACCGCCAGCGGCAGGAACACTGCCACGATCACCACCGGCCAGGCCACGGCCAGCAGCATTGCGTGCTGCGCCGGCCAGCTCGCCGCCTCCGTGGTGACGGCGCCGGCGTTCCCGAAGAGCACCCGGATGGCGCCGACGGTGGCGGAGATCGGGTTCCAGTCGGCGACCACGCCCAGCCAGCCGGGCATCTGCTCGGGGGAGACGAAGGTGTTGGCCACCATCGTCAGCGGGAACAGCGGCGCCCAGGCGAGTCCGGCCGCCTCCTGGCTGACCACCAGCCCGAGGAAGATCCCGACCCAGATCATCGCGAAGCGCAGCAGGAGCAGCAGCCCGATCGCGGCCAGGGTCTCCAGCGGGCCGGTGCGGGTGACCCAGCCGACCAGCAACCCGCAGCCGACGAGCACCGCGAGATCCAGCATCGAGTTCATGAGGTCGGCGATGCTGCGTCCGATCAGCACCGCGCCCTGTGACAACGGCATCGAGCGGAACCGGTCGGTCACCCCGCGGGCCTGGTCCGCCGCGACCACGGCGACGGTGGCCGCCGCGCCGTTGACCATGGCCTGGGCGAACATGCCGGGCATGAGGAACTCGCGATAGTTGCCGCCGCCGGGCACGGCGATCGCGCTGCCGAAGACGTACCCGAAGAGCAGCACGAACATCACCGGGAACGCGATGCTGGAGACGATCACGGCGGGATTGCGCACCCAGTGGACGAGGTCGCGGCGCGCGATCGTCCAGGAGTCGGTGGCCAGCCACAGCGTGGACGAGCCCGGGGCGGGGGCGGCGACAACCGTCATGCGAGCACCTTCTCGGGTGATTCGGAGGCCGTCTCCACGGCTGGTTTCGGCCCGGTGAGGTGCAGGAACACCTCGTCGAGCGTGGGGCGGCGCACCGAGATGTCGTCGACGTCGACCATGGCGTCGTCCAGGGCGCGGACCAGTGCGGTGAGCGCGGCGACGCGATCCCGGACGGGCGCGCTGGCCCGCAGCAAGGTCGGGTCCAGCTCGGGTTCGGCGTTCGTGACGCGGGAGAGGATCGACGCCACCGGGGTCAGGTCGTGCGCCTCCCGCACCTGGACGGAGAGCCGGTCGCCACCGAGCTCGGACTTGAGCTCGGCTGGCGTGCCCTCGGCGACCTTCCGGCCGTCGTCGAGGACGACCACCTGGTCGGCCAGCTGGTCGGCCTCGTCGAGGTACTGGGTGGTCATGAGCACGGTGGTGCCGCCGGCGACCAGGCCGCGCAGGGCCGCCCACACCTCGCCCCGGTTGCGGGGATCGAGGCCGGTGGTGGGCTCGTCGAGGAAGAACACCCGGGGCGCCAGCACGAGGCTGCTGGCGATGTCGAGCCGACGGCGCATGCCGCCGGAGTAGTGCTTGGCCCGACGATCGGCCGCGTCGGTGAGGCCGAACTGCTCGAGCAGCTCGTCGGCGCGGCGGCGGGCGGCGCGCCGGGAGTGGTGGAAGAGCCTGCCCCACAGCTCGAGGTTCTCCCGGCCGGTCAGGATGTCGTCGACCGTGGAGGCCTGTCCGGTGAGCCCGATGAGGCGCCGGACCCCCGCCGGGTCGGCGGCCACGTCGATGCCGGCCACGCTGGCGTGGCCGCGATCGGCCTTCAACAGCGTGGCGAGCACGCGCACGGCTGTCGTCTTGCCGGCCCCGTTCGGGCCGAGCAGCCCGCAGACGGTGCCCTCGGCGACCTCCAGGTCGAGTCCGTCGAGGGCGATCTTGTCGCCGAACCGATGGCTGAGCCCGATCGCCCGGATTCCGCTCACATCATCTCCAAACCGGGTACGCTGTACGTCATTCGTACAATGTACCCAATTTCCGAACCGGCGTCGACCGGTTACCGCCGCATCCGTAGGCTCGGACCTCGTGACGCGTCGATCCGTTTCGTCCTTGATATCCGTTCTGGTGGCCGGCCTCGTCCTGGTCGGATGTGGCGGCGGGCAGGGCTCGCGCACCGACTGCGGCCTCGACGGCTGCACTGTGACGTTCCCGCGCAGCGGCGATGTCGCGGTGTCGGTGCTCGGTGTGCAGGCACGCCTGGTCGAGGTGCGCGACAGCACGGCGCAGCTGGAGATCGCGGGACAGCAGGTCAGCGTGCCGGTCGGCGGCGAGACGGAGGCCGGCGGCCTGAAGGTCGGCGTCGAGCGACTGACCGACACCGAGGTCGTGGTGCGCCTGCGCGTGTAGCGCTGCGCCGACTGAATACCGTGTCGGCATGAGCACGGAGTCGGGTGGCGAGCTGCGGCGCAGCCTCGAGCTGATGTGGCGGGGTGTGCCGGAGCCGGCCCGCGGCCCGCGGCAGAGCCTGACGTTGGCGGGCATCGTCCGGGCTGCCATCACCGTCGCCGACGCCGAGGGGCTGGCCGCCCTGTCGATGCGGCGGATCGCCGCCGAGCTGGAGTCCGGCGCGATGTCGCTGTACCGCTACGTGCCGGGCAAGGCCGAGCTGACCGATCTCATGCTCGACGAGGTGTACGGCGAGGACATCCCGGACCTCGAGGCCGTGGAGGGTGACTGGCGGGCCCGGCTCACCCGCAACGCGCAGCTGCAGTGGGCGACCTACCAGCGCCACCCGTGGATGCTGCAGATCCCGCAGGGCCGCCCGCTGCTGGGGCCGAACTCCATGCAGGTCACCGAGATCTCGCTGCGTCATCTCGACGGCCTCGGGCTCGACGAGCACGAGATGGTCGGCGTCGTCATCACGGTGAGCTCGTTCGTGGCCGGGCTGGCCCGCTCGACCATCGAGTACATGCAAGCTGCCGAACGCACCGGCCTCAGTGACGAGGACTGGTGGGCGGCGCACTCGGAGATCTTCGTGACGACCCTGCCGCCGGGCCGGATGCCGATGATGGACCGGGTCGGCGAGGCGGGTGTCTGGGACGGTGACTTCGACTCGTTCGCGTTCGGCCTGGAGCGGCTGCTCGACGGGATCGAGGTCTTCGTGAACGCCCGCAACGGCGCCGCCGGTTCCTAACAGCTGGGCTGTTTGACCAGTTCGGCCGCGACCGCCTTCACGTTCTCCTGCACGAGGGTCGGCAGTGAGGCGACGCTCGGGTGGCCGGGGTAGCGCTGGTCCACCGCGGCTGTGACCGTGCGCGTCTCCTCCGGCGTGACGGTCGCGCCGTCGGAGGACGACGGTGCGACGGCCTTCGCCACCTCGTCGCGGAAGAACTGCAGGTACTCCCGCTGCTTGGCGACCAGCTCGGCGGTATTGCCGGGATCGCCGTGGCCGGGGTAGGTCACGCGGGCGGCCGGGAAGCGCCCTCGCAGCCGGTCGAGGTTCTCGAGCCAGCCGCAGGAGTGCCCTTCCAGCAGGGCAGGTGTCACGTGGTTGCCGGTCAGGTCGCCCGGGTACAGCGCGCCGGTGCCGGGATCGAAGTAGACGGTGCCCCACTCCGACTCGCCCGCGCTGAACTCCGCGGTCTCCAGCCGAACTCCGGCGACGTCGATCGGCGAGTTCGGGGCGAAGGTGTGGTCGGCGTAGGTGAGTTGCGGCGGGTAGTCCGAGCCGGGCAGCGACCGGGTCAGCGGGTAGAAGCCGAGCGGGTCGGTGCGCATCTGGGTGTCGGTCGCGGTCGAGGCGTAGACCGGCGCGTCGGGGTAGGCATCGTGGAACACGCCTGCACCGCCGACGTGGTCGGGATGGGAATGGGTGAGAACGATCGCGGCGACCGGGGGCCCGGCCTCACGGATCTCGGCCAGTGCGCTGCGGGCGTCGGTGAGTGTCCGCCCGGTGTCGACGAGGACGAGCCCGTCCGGTGCGCGGAACCAGTGGACGTTGACCGACCCCGGGTTCGCAGAGGCGAACCGGCCGACCGGGGCGGGCGATGCCGGCGCGGCGGGCGCGGCCCCGCACCCGGCGAGCGTGACGGCCGCGACCGCGACGAGTGCGTGGGTCACCCGGATCGGCAGGGCGAGTGTGCTAGGCATCGACATCCGTTCGCGACGTGGGCAGAATGTTAGGGAACGATCCCTATCATAGGAAGGAGTGCGAGGGGATTTCATGCGGCGCAGCGCTGCCGAGACCCGGCAACACCTCCTGGAGATCGCGAGCGAGCTCTTCTACTGGCAAGGGATCCACGCGGTCGGCGTGGACCGCGTCGCGGCTGCCGCCGGCGTGGCACCCACCACGCTCTACCGCGTGTTCGCGTCCAAGGACGACCTCGTCGCCGCGTACGTCGAGCACAACTCGATGGGCTACCGGGCGTGGTTCGACGCGGCGGTCGCCACCGCCGACGAGCCACGCGCGCAGATTCGCGCCGTGTTCGACGCGCTGTCCGTCCAGGTCCGGCCCGAGCAGTGCCGGGGCTGCCCGTTCCTGATGGCGCTGGCCGAGTACCCCGACCCACAGCACCCGGCACATGTCCACGCGGTGGCGGCGAAGGACTGGGTCCGGGCTCGGTTCGTCGCGCTGGCGACGGCCGCGGGAGCGGCCGCACCCGCCGATCTCGCCGACGACCTGATGCTGGTCATGGAGGGCGTCTACGCCACGGTCGCGTCGCTGGGCGCCGACGGTCCGTCCCGCCGGGCGCGGGCGCTCGTGACGGCTCTGCTGGACGCGTCCTGCGCCCCGGGTCGCTGACGCTCGATCAGCGCGTCGAGCTCGGCGTGCAGGTGCGGGCAGTCGTGCACGGGGCTGGGCGCCGGGCAGTCGCGGGCCTGGACCAGGAGCTCGCGGGCGCGCCGCGCCTTGGCGATCACGGCGTCGAGCTCGGCGACCTGCGCATCGACCGCGGCCGCCCAGCCGTCCGCGCCCGGATGCACCGCTGACCGGATCGCCGCGACCCCGAACCCGAGATCACGGGCCAGCGCGACGAACGCGAGCGTGCGCAGGTCGGCGCGGTCGTAGCGGCGCCGGCCGTCGCGCCCGCGCGTCGGGGTGAGGATGCCCTGCTCCTCGTAGAACCGGATGGCGGTCGGGGCGAGCTCGACGCGGCGGGCCGCGGCCCCGATCGCCACCGGCACCTCGAGCTCCCGGTTTGACGTCGAGTGCACTGGAGGATGCACGGTGGTGGCCATGGAGCCCTCGATACCACCGACGTGGAGCACCGGCCAGCCGCCGAACCGGATCGCGGCCCGCCCGGAGGGGCGGCTCGGCGCGCTGGTCGGATGGCTGATGGGCACGTTCAACCGCAGCCAGCAGGCCGAGGTGCTCGGCCTGCTCGGCCCGCTCGACGGCGCCCGCGTCCTGGAGATCGGGCCGGGGCCGGGTGTGCTGTTGGGGCTGCTCGCGGCCCGTCCGGACGTCGATCACGTCATCGGGATCGAACCGATGGAGACGATGCGCCGGCTCGCGATCCGCCGGCAGGCCGCCGCGCTCGCGAGCGGTCGGGTGGAGGTACGGCCGGGCGAGGCCGACTCCACCGGGCTGCCGGACGGCGCCGTCGATCTCGTCGTCACGATCAACACGGTGGCGATCTGGCCCGACCTGGACGCCGGCGCTGCCGAGATCGCCCGCGTGCTGCGGCCGGGCGGCCGTGCCGTCGTCAGCTGGCACGGCGGTGAGCGGGGTGCCCGGGCCGGGCTGGGGCTGACCGCCGAGCAGCTGGACCGCGTCGAAGCGGCGCTGGGCCGGCACGTCGGGCCGGTCGTGCGGCGCCGCACCCGCCGTTGCACGGTCTTCGTCGCCGATCTGGGATGACCGTGCCGACCCGCCGTGTCGTACCGCATACGGTGCTCGTACACCTGTCCTCGGCATACTCGGCCGATGCGCGCCCGGACGTTCCCTGCCCTGCTCGCCGCGCTGGTCGTGCTGGCCGGGGTCGCCGGCTGCGGCCTGTTCGGTGGTGGCGGCCCCGGGCCTGCCGCGACCGCGTTCGTCGAGGCCTGGGCCAAGGCCGACGATCAGGCAGCGGGATTGCTCACCGACAACGCCATCACCGCGGCCGCGACGCTGCACGACGTCCGTGAGTCGCTGGGCCCCACCGGGCTGACGGTGACCGTCGGCCAGGTACGGGAGGCCACCGAGAAGGCCACCGCCTCCATCGACGTGACCTGGGAACTGGGGCCAGGCCGGTCGTGGCACTACCTCGGCTCGATCGACCTGGTGCCGGCGGAGAAGGCCGAGCACGGCTGGCTGGTGCACTGGGCGCCCTCGGTGGTGCATCCCGATCTCGGTGCGGGGCAGCGGCTCGCGACCTCGACCACCCCCGCCGAGCCCGGGCCGGTGCTGGACCGCGCCGGGGTGCCGCTCCTCTCGGCCACCCCGGTGGTCACCGTGCTGCTAGACCGCCTGGCCGCCGGTGATCTCCCGACCGTCACGAAGGCGCTGGCCACCGCGTTGCGCCCGATCGACGACCGGATCACCCCGCAGTCCATCACCGACGGCGCCGCACGCACCCCCGACGGGCAGGGCTACACCGTCGCGGTGCTGCGCCGGCCCGACTACGAGCGGGCCAAGAACGCCATCCACGAGCTGCCCGGCGTGCGGTTCGTCGGCTCCGACCGGCTGCTCGGCCCGGCGCCCGCGTTCGGGCAGCAGGTGCTGCCCGGCGTCCGCACCGAGATGGCCGCCCAGATCGACGGGGTGCCCGGATGGTCGGTGCGCGTCGTCGACGTGCCCGCCGGCGGCACGGTGCGCACGCTCGTCGAGGAAGCGCCGAAGGCCGGAACGGCCGTCTCGACGGGCCTGGACCGGACGATCCAGGCCGCTGCCGAGGATTCCGTCGAACCCTTGCCGCAGCAGGCGATGATCGTGGCCGTCTCGCCGTCGACGGGGGATGTGCTCGCCGTCGCGCAGAACGGGCCGGCCGACACCGGCGGCGCGCTGGCGCTGACCGGCCGCTACCCGCCCGGCTCCACGTTCAAGATCGCGACGGCAGTGGCGGCCGTCGGCACCGAAGGGCTCACCGTCGACTCGCCGGTGGCCTGCCCCGGCCAGACCGTCATCGGTGGGCGGGCGGTGCCCAACGAGGACCGCTTCGACCTGGGCACCGTGCCGTTGCGCAGGGCCTTCGCCCGGTCGTGCAACACCACGTTCGCCCAGCTCGGCTCGTCCCTGGCCGCGGAGGCGCTGCCCGCGGCCGCGCGCACACTCGGGCTGGGCGCCGACTACGCGGTGCCCGGCATGCTCACCGTCACCGGCTCGGTGCCCGTCGCCACCGATCCCGTCCTGCGCGCCGAGAACGGGTTCGGGCAGGGCCAGGTGCTCGCCAGCCCGTTCGGGATGGCGCTGGTGGCGGCCACCGTCGCGCACGCCGCCCCCGTCGTGCCGCAGCTGATCCGCGGCAAGCCCACCGCCGTCACCGCGGCGGCCACGGTGCCCGACCCGGCAGTGCTCGCACAGGTGCGCACGATGATGCGGGCCGTCGTCACCGAGGGCACCGCGACCAAGCTGAACGGGCTGGGGGAGGTGTACGGCAAGACCGGCACCGCGGAGTTCGACCTCGACGGCCGGCGCGGCGCGCACGGCTGGTTCGCCGGCTTCCGCGGCGACGTCGCGTTCGCGGTGCTCGTCGTCGACGGCGGCAGCTCCGCCCCTGCGGTGGAGGCGGCCGGGAGGTTCCTCACGGCGATCGGTCGGTAGTCGGAATCAGGAGGTATCGAACTGACCAGTGAGCCGCGCCGCGGCAGCGGTTACTCTGGTCTCTCGTGGACCGCCGGATCCCCCTGCTCGCCATTGCCGCCGACGTCGTGGCCGTGCTGGTGTTCGCCGGAATCGGGCGGGCCGACCACGCCGAGGCGTTCGACATCGCCGGTGTGCTCACCACCGCCGGCCCGTTCCTGATCGGGCTGGCCGCCGCCTGGGTCACCCCGTACGTGCGGAGCGATCCGGCGAGCCTCGGCTCGGGTGCGGCAGTGTTGGCCGGCACGGCGCTGGTCGGGTTCGCGCTGCGGGCGATCCTGCTGGGCCGGCTGCCCATCGCGTTCGTGCTCGTCGCCACCGTGTCGTTGGCGGTGCTGCTGGTGGGGTGGCGGGGGCTGTCGATCGTGGTGGCCCGACGCGCGATCGATCGGGTCGGTTAGCCACCCAGAGGCGGCGCTTACACTGGCCTGCATGCCTTCCCGCACGTTGCTCACCCCTGGGGTCGTCGGCCCGCTGCGCCAGGTGCCCGCCGATATTCCGCGCCCGGAATACGTGGGGAAGCCGGGCCCGGCGAAGAGCACCGACCCGTGGGTGCAGACACCGGAGATCATCGAGAAGATGCGGGTGGCCAGCCGGGTCGCCGCGCAGGCGCTCGCCGCGGGCGGGGCGGCCGTGCAGCCCGGGGTCACCACCGACGAGGTCGACCGGGTGGTGCACGAGTTCCTCCTCGACCACCACGCTTACCCGTCCACACTGGGGTACAAGAGCTTCCCGAAGTCGTGCTGCACGAGCCTCAACGAGGTGATCTGCCACGGCATCCCCGACTCCACCGTGATCGAGGACGGTGACATCGTCAACATCGACGTCACCGCCTTCCTCGACGGCGTGCACGGCGACACCAACGCCACGTTCCTCGCCGGCGCGGTCGACGAGGAGTCGCGGCTGCTCGTCGAGCGCACCCGCGAGGCCACCCAGCGCGCGATCAAGGCGGTCCGTCCGGGGCGCGAGCTCAACGTGGTGGGCCGCGTGATCGAGTCCTACGCCCGCCGCTTCGGCTACGGCGTGGTGCGCGACTTCACCGGCCACGGCATCGGCCGCAGCTTCCACAGCGGCCTGGTGGTGCTGCACTACGACGAGCCCAACGTGCACACCGTGCTCGAGCCGGGCATGACGTTCACGATCGAGCCGATGATCACCCTCGGCACCATCGAATACGACATCTGGCCCGACAACTGGACCGTCGTCACGAAGGACCGCGCCCGCACCGCCCAGTTCGAGCACACCGTGCTCGTCACGGCGGAGGGCTCGGAGATCCTCACGCTGCCGTGATCTCGGTCGCGATGCGCTTCTGAATCGATGTGAGCTGCGACAAATCCGGTAATGCCGGCGCTGTGTCGCACGTTCGAACAGGTGTGAACAACGAGATCACCGCACGACTGCAAGCCCTCGACGAGCTCTACACCACCCGCGTCAACGAAGCTGTCGCCGAGGACCGTCCCGACCTGATCCGGGCGCTGGTCGCGGAGTACCCCGACGCCGTGGCCGCGGTGCTGGCCGAGGCCGCCTGACCCGTACCCGATCCGCACGCCGTGCCTGACTATCGTGATCAGGTGCTGAGCGTGCGGGGGCTGACGAAGCTCTACGGGGGCCGCCCGGTCGTCGACAACGTGTCGTTCGACCTGCAGCCCGGCACCGTCACGGCGTTCCTCGGCCCGAACGGGGCCGGCAAGTCGACCACCCTGCGCATGGTCACCGGGCTGACCCCGCCCACTGCCGGCGCCAGCTGGGTGGCAGGCCGGCCCTACCGCGAATGGCCCAACCCCGGCCACGTCGCCGGCGTGCTGCTCGACGCCTCCGCCGTGCACCCCGGCCGCACCGGCGGGGCCCACCTGCGCAACGCCGCCCTGCTGACGGGGGTGCCGGCCCGTCGGGCCGACGAGTTGCTCTCCCGGGTGGGGCTCGCCGACGCCGCCCGCAAGAAGGTCGGCAAGTACAGCCTCGGCATGCGCCAGCGCCTGGGCCTCGCACACGCGCTGCTCGCCGATCCGCCGCTGCTCGTGCTCGACGAGCCCATCAACGGGCTCGACCCGGTCGGCATCCGCGCGACCCGTGAGCTGCTGCGCGGGCACGCCGCCCGTGGCGGCACGGTGCTGCTGTCCAGCCACGTGCTGTCGGAGGTCGACCAGACCGCCGACCGCATCGTCATGATCGGCAACGGGCGGATCGTCGCCGACGGGCCGATCCGGCAGTTGCTCGCCTCCCACCGCTCCCTCGTCCACGGACCGGACATGAACGCCATCGCCGGCGCCCTGATGCGGGCGCGCATCCGCATCCAGCCGGGCCCGAACGGGCAGATCATGGCCGACGCACCGGCTGCGGACGTGTCGGACGCGGTCTTCGCCGCCGGGGTGCGGGTGCACGGCATCGCCGAGCACCGGCAGAACCTGGAGGAGCTCTTCTTCCGGCTGGCCGGGGCAGGCCGATGACCGCGCCGACCCTGCCGCCGCCCGGCTTCCCGCCACCGCCGCCGGCCCCGCCGATGAACCCGCAGGCGCTGAGCCGCACCCCGTTCCCGACGCTGGTGCTGGTCGAGCTGCGCAAGCTCACGGGCACGCTCTCCGACCGGATCCTGCTGGCGATCGCGCCGATCGTGCTGGTCGGGGTCACCCTGCTGATCCACAACGCGGCCAAGTACGCGTCGGACTACGGCTCGGCGCGCGACCAGATCGCGCCGTCGTTCTACGGCGTCCGCATCGGTGCGCTGCTCTTCCACGCCGCGCTGATCAAGCTGATCGCGGGGGAGTGGCAGCACCGCAGCGCCCAGCCCACGTTGCTCGTACAGCCGTCGCGCACCCGCTACTTCCTCGCGCAGGGCACGGTCGTGCTGCTCGTGTGGCTGGTCACGGCCGTGCTGCAGACCGCGGCCTCGTTGGTCGTGGCACCCGGCGCCATCGCCGGCACCGGTGCGGGATACCTGCTCGGCCACCGCATCGGCTGGCTCGTCGGGGTGTGCGTGCTGGGCTCGCTGCTGACGCTGCTCGTGGCGCTCGCGGTCGCCATGCTGGTGCCGAACGCGGCCGGCGCGCTCGCGATCTACTTCGTCACCGTCCCCGTGATGATGACGATCAGTGGGCTGGCGCCCCAGGTGTTCGTGTGGCTCGATCCACTCACGCCGACGGCGTCGCTGGCCACCCTCTCGGCCGTCCAGGGACCCGGGCCCGTGCTCGTGGCGCTGCTGCTGTGGGCCGGGCTGCTCGGGCTGGCCGGCTACCGGGTGGCGCGCCGCGACGTCGCCTGACCGGCGCGACCCCGCCCCACCCGCCCCGGCGAGTTGCGGAAACCACGACGGCGAGTTGCGGAAACCACGACGGCGAGTTGCGGAAACCACGACGGCGAGTTGCGGAAATCGTGACACCGAGATGTGGTTCTCGTGACGCCGATCCGTCGCGAGAACCGCATCTCGCCGTCATGAGATCCGCAACTCGCGGGGTCGACCGACCGACCGTGTGCGGTCAGCGGGTGGCCAGTGAGCCGCCCTGCGGGTCGATGTCGGCGAGCAGGGCGACCGCGGCCTTCTCCACCACCGGGCAGTTCTCGGCCATGAAGCGGTCGGTGCCGGCCCGGTCGACCGTGTAGTTCCGCTGCGACGGGTTGAGCTCGCCGTAGCGCAGCGCGTACTGGTCGGGGACGATGCCGCGGAACTGGATCGCGGACGGCGAGCCGGTGTCGACGGTGAGGTAGCAACCGGGACTGCCGCCGAGGAAGTCGATGGTCTCCACGGCGTAGTAGCGGCCGTCGAGCACCAGCCGGCGGTGGTAGGTCTCCAGGCCGCTGCGCAGGTTCCAGCGCAGCGGGAACATGCGCGGTTCCGACGGGTTGGGCGGACGCATGCCCTCCGCCCACACGGCCTCGAGCTCCGGCGAGTTGACATCGACGGAGCAGCCGACCGTCCCACCCATGCCGCGGAGGTCGTGCGCGCCGCTGCCGCCGATCGTGCGGACCGCCGCCTGGGTGACCTGATCGCACGAGTTCGTGAACGGGAACCGGCGGTCGGTCGACAGCAGGTCGTCGTAGGCGACCGCGTCCGCGGGGAGCGTCGGCGCCGGGGTCGCGGCAGCCGGGCCAGGAGGGGTCGAGCACGCCGACACCGTGCCGGCGGCGACGGCGGCGAGCAGCAGGGGCAGCGCCCGGCCGAAGATCCTCACCGGGTGAGTCGACCACATCGCGGTCGAGTGTCCGCCGCTACCCCTGCTCCGCGGAGGCAAACCGATCCCGCAACCGCACCAGCGTCTCGCTGATCGCCTTCGCGTTGCCCTTGGGGAAGCCCGTCGTCTCGATGAACAGCCGCACCGGCAGCGGGGAGCCCGACCAGTCGAAGGTCTCGGCGACCGTGGTGCCGGCGGCCGTCGGCGTCAGCTGGTAGCGCCAGCGTGCCTTCGCGAAGTGGCACCACGCGATGCGCCGGTCCTCCTCGTACTCGACGACGGTGTTCACCACCCGGTACCCCGCACCGATCTTCATGCTCATGCCGAACGTCGCACCGAGCGTGAGCCGCTCCGGCCCCGACACCACGCCCTGCACGGAGCCGGACCCGTCGATCTCGGCGTGCCGGCGCGGATCGGAGAGCAGCGCGAACACCTCCTCCGGTGCCGCCTCCACGTCGATCGACGCGGTGACCGTGCGGCCGTCGAAGGTCGCCCACGGCCGATCGCTCACGCCGTCTCCTCCTGATGGACTCGGATGATCTCCAGCGCCCGGTCGGCGTGGTCGTCGAACTGCATCTCGCTGCCGAACGAGTCGACGAGCCGGCGATCGGTGTCGATCACGTAGGTCATGCGGCGGGTGTGCAGAGCTCCCGGCAGCCACGCCCGGTAGGCGCCCAGCTCCTTGGCGACCTTGTTGTCCTTGTCCGACAGCAGCGGGTAGCCCAGCGAGTGGGCGCCTGCGAACGTGCTCTGCTTCGCCACGGAGTCGGACGAGATGCCGACGGGCTGTGCCCCCAACGCGGCGAACTCCGCGGCCAGGTCGCGGAAGTGGCAGGCCTCCTGCGTGCAGCCGCCGCTGGACGCCATCGGGTAGAAGAACAGCACGACCGGCCCCTTCGCGGCGAGTCCGGAGAGCGTGCGCTCGGTGCCGGTCTCGTCCTGCAGGGTGAAGTCGCTGATCTGGTCTCCGGGCTTCATGCACTTCCTTCCTTCTTCGGCGGCAGCGGGAAGAACCCGCTGGTGCGCCGGACGTAGTCGGCGTACTCGGGCCGACGCCTGCCGATGGTGCGTTCCAGCAAAGCCGCGCCGGTGCCCTTGGCGAGCAGCCAGGTCATGAGAACCGCGCTGATCAGGCCGATCAGGCCGGCCAGATGGTGCAGCGCCAGCAAGGTCAAACCCCACCACACGGCCGCATCACCGAAGTAGTTGGGATGGCGGGTGTAGCGCCACAGGCCCTTGTCCATGACCTTGCCCTTGTTGGCCGGATCCGCCTTGAACGCCGCCAGCTGCGCGTCGCCGACGGTCTCGAAGAAGAACCCGACCGCCCACGACAGCACGCCCAGCACGGTCACGATCACCGAGAGCGCGCCGTCGGCGAACCCGTACTGGCCCAGCTGCACCGGCAGCGACACGATCCACGCGATCACGGCCTGCGGCACGTACACCTTGCGGATCATGTGCGTCGTCGGGTGGCCCTTCGCGCTCTCCATGATCGCGACGTAGCGCGGGTCCTCGTCCGTGCCGCGGTTGCGCAGGAAGATGTGCACGGCCAGGCGCAGGCCCCACACGCACGTCAGCCCCGTGATGAGCCAGCGCCGCCAGTCGTCGCCCTGGCCCGTCGAGACGATCAGCGTGGTCACCGCGATGATCGCGAACGACAGCCCCCACACGACGTCGATGCCGTCGTGGCGTCCCTTCCGCGCCAGGACGGCGACGCCGAGCGTCACGAGGAACACCGCGGCTGTGACGACCGCGGTGATCCACAGATTGGTACCGAGCGCACCCCACGGGTAGGTCATGCGGTCACCTTGGCGGAGCAGCGAGGATCTCGCGCGCCGATCCGTTGCGACGCGCGGCGCGATCCGCCGCCGGATCGATCCCGAGGACGTCCCGACGGGCCCGCGGCAGGCCCGAGCGACCCTCCGCGTGGGGCCGCACGGCCAGCACCTGGTGCACGCCCATGCGGTTCTCCTCGAACGCCAGCGACGCCCCGGCCAGGTAGAGCAGCCAGACCCGCCACTGCTCCTCGCCGACGAGCGCCACGGCCTCGGAGCGGCGGTCCTGCAGCGTGTCGAGCCACGGCCGCACCGTCCACACGTAGTGCTCGCGCAGCGAGTGCACGTCGGCGACCTCCAGCCCGGCGGCCTCCAGGAAGTTCAGCGTGGAGCCCAGCGGGCGCATGAACATGTCGGGGGCGACGTAGCGCTCCATGAAGTCGCCGCCGCCCGGCGCGGTGTTGGCGCCGGCCGCGCCGCGCGACATCTGCTGCAGCAGCAGCCGACCCTGCGGCTTGAGCAACTTGTGCAGCTGCGCGGCGTAGACCGGGTAGTTGTCCTCGCCGACGTGCTCGCCCATCTCGATCGAGCTGACGGCGTCGAACGGCTGGTCCGGGATCTCTCGATAGTCCTGCAGCCGGATCTCGATCTTGTCGGACAAGCCCAGCTCGGCGACCCGGGCCATGCCGAACGCGCGCTGCTGCGCCGAGAGCGTCACGCCCACCGCGGTGACGCCGAAGTGCTGCGCAGCATGGATCAGCAGCGCCGCCCAGCCACAGCCGACGTCGAGGAACCGCATGCCGGGGCGGAGATCGAGTTTGCGGCAGATCAGGTCCAGCTTGTCGCGCTGCGCGTCGACCAACCCGTAGTGGTCGGACTGCTCCTGCGTCCAGTACCCGCACGAGTACGCCATGCGCGGATCGAGCAGGAACTCGTAGAAGTCGTTGGAGAGGTCGTAGTGGTGGGCGATGGCGGCGCGGTCGCGGCGGTGTGTGTGCAGCCCGCCGGAGAGCTTCGCCTCCGACTCCGGTGCTTTCGGGCG
>Ga0307513_10006712_pt1 | contig 15018 bp, 9 predicted proteins | sample 15_EM_MG_FD_202174 | JGI IMG/M metagenome (GOLD analysis project Ga0307513, IMG submission 202174) | Populus trichocarpa ectomycorrhiza microbial communities from riparian zone in the Pacific Northwest, United States - 15_EM | ecosystem: Host-associated > Plants > Roots > Unclassified | place... | reverse complement strand
TCTTCCACAGCGCTGCGCTGACTTCTCTGTTTTTGTTCATGCATCGCCAAACGCAGCTCAATCACTTCGCGATGACAACGTTTTGTTAGCCGCTCTTAGTCCGAACAAGCAAGGAACAGAACATCGCGCCAGCCACCTACCAAAGAAAAAAGGACCCGACCCCGGGTTTGCCCCCACCCCAACGGCTTGCCTTTTGCTTCAACCCACGGGCGCAGGCTACCTCTCCCAGCCCAGTTCCACGGCTGACGCAGACTGTCCCGCGCCGGGCGCGGACCCATCACCGCGGCCGCAATAAAAATGGAGACGCATTGCATGGACCGAAACGACGCGCTGCTGAGCGACTGGCGCGAACGCGCGCTGGCCCTCGAGGCCGAGGTGGGCAAGGCGGTGATCGGGCAGGCCCGGGTGATCCGTCTCATCAACATGGCCGTGTTCGCGCGCGGCCACGTGCTGCTGCAGGGCGACGTGGGCGTGGGCAAGACCACGCTGCTGCGCGCCTTTGCGCAGGTGCTGGGCGGCGACTTCGCGCGTACCGAGGGCACCATCGATCTGATGCCCAACGACCTCATCTACTACACCTACATCAGCGCCGAAGGCCGGCCGGCGGTGGAGCAGGGGCCGTTGATCCGCCATGGCGAAGACCTGGCCATCTTCTTCTTCAACGAGATCAACCGCGCCCGCCCGCAGGTGCACTCGCTGCTGCTGCGTGTGATGGCCGAGCGCAGTGTGTCGGCCTTCAACCGCGAGTTCCGCTTTCCGCACCTCATCGTCTTCGCCGACCGCAACCGCGTCGAGCGCGAAGAGACCTTCGAGATCTCATCTGCCGCCCGCGACCGCTTCATGATGGAGATCACCATCGACTCGCCCGCGAGCGACGAAGACCGCCGCGAGCTGATGTTCAACCCGCGCTATCACGACACCGACCGGCTGATGGAAGAACTGGCGCCGGCGATGGTGAACTACCAGGCGCTGAACGAGGTGGCCGAGGTGATCCAGCGCAGCGTGCAGGCCTCGCAGGCCTTGCAGAACTACGCGCTCGGCCTGTGGCGGGCCACCGCGATGCCGGCCGACTACGGCGTCAAGCTCTCGGGGCTTGACGCTGCGCAGCTGATGCTTGCCGGTGCCAGCCCGCGCGGCATGAGCTACCTGCTGCGTGCCGCGCGCGTGGCGGCGTGGCTGGAGGGGCGCAACTTCGTCACCCCCGAAGACGTGCAGGCCGTGTTCGTCGAGACCATCGCGCACCGGCTCTGCTACCAGCCGGTGTACGAGATGCGGCGGCAGGAGATCTCGGGTCCGCTGATGAGCGGCATCTTGAGCAGCGTGGCGGCACCGTAGTGTCATGGTGAGCGATTCGTTCGGCCAACCGCGAAGGTCTGCGTTCGCCCTGTCGAAGCGGGCGCAGTGCACCGCGCACCCTTCGACAGGCTCAGGGCGAACGGAGGACGGCAGGAACCCATTCGAGCCACCCCCTCATTCCGTCCGCGCTGAGCCTGTCGAAGCCAGCACCATGCACGGTGAACCCTTCGACAGGCTCAGCGGGAACGGATGGGAGAGCTTGGCGTGACCCAGCCCACCACCGTCCCCGAAATCCACTACCGCATCGGCAACGCGGCCCTGGGTCACTTTCCGGGCCACCACCGCAGCCGGCGCGGTGACAGCGGCTTCGAGTTCCGCGGCCATGCCTCTCTGCTCGACGCACCTGATCCGCGCCGGCTCGACCTGCACGCCAGCCTGCGCGACCCCTTCGGCCAGTGGTCGGTGCGCATCTACAGCCAGCGCAAGTCCATCCCCGTTGCGGTGGTGGCGGATCTGTCGGCGTCGATGGGCTTTGAAGGTGCGCAGCACAAGCTCGGCGTGGTGGCCGACTTCGTCGACAGCCTCGCCTGGTCGGCCTGGCGAACTGGCGACAGCTTCGGCTTCGTCGCCTGTGACGAGCACGTGCGCGACGACCTGCTCCTGCCGCAGAGCCGCTCGCGCGCCGCCGCCGGGGCATTGACGCAGGCACTGCGCAGCCTGCAGCCCGCAGGCCGATCGGCGCAGGGTTTGCGCCTGGCGCACCGCCATCTGTCTCAACGGCGCTCGCTGGTCTTTCTGCTGTCGGACTTTCATTTCCCGATGGACGAGGTGTCGGCCGTGCTCGCGAACCTGGCCCATCACGACCTGGTGCCGGTGGTGCTGTGGGACCCGCAGGAGTTCAGCCTCAGCGCTGCACGCGGCCTGGCACAGGTGCTCGACCCCGAGACCGGCCGGCAGCGGCTGGTGTGGTGGCGGCCCGCGCTGCGCGAGCAGTGGCGCATGCAGTTGGCGCAGCGGCGCGAGGCGCTGCTGCAGGTGTTTCGCACGCAGCGGCTGAGCCCCCTGTTCGTCGAAGGAGCGTTCGATGCGGACGCGGTCACGCGGCACTTCCATGCGTGAACTTGTCCTCGCCCTGGCGTTGACACTCTGTGGCGGCCACGCGCTGGCCGCCGACGCACCCGCCGACACGCTGCGCGCCATCACCGTCGAGCCGCGCGCTTTCGGCTACCACGTGGGCGATGTCGTCGAGCGCGAGGTCATCGTCCACGCGCCTCGAGGCTTCGTGCTCGACGAGGCTTCGCTGCCGCGACCCGGCGCGCGTGGCAAGGCGCTGGAGCTGCAGAGCGTGTCGCGAAGCAGCGATTCCGAATCCGGCGGCACGCGCCACGAGTTGTGGCTGAAGTACCAGGTGTTCATGGCACCGACCGAAGTGCGCACGCTCGAGATAGCCCCCTTCTTGCTGAGCTTCAAAGGCGAGGGGCGCGACCAGGAGCTGCGCGTCGATGCCTGGCCGGTGACGGTGTCGCCGCTCGTGCCCATCGACGTCTCGCCGCGCCAAGGCCTGGGCGAGTTGCGGCCCGACGCGGCGCCTCCACTGATCGACACGCGCCCCGCGCAGCAGCGCCTGCTGGCCTATGGCGCGGTGCTGCTGCTGTGCCTGGCCTACCTCGCGCAGGTGTACGTCGCCATGCCGTGGTGGTCGCGGCGCAAGCGGCCGTTCGCGAAGGCGTGGCGGCAGTTGAGCGGCTTGCCTGCAGGCAGCCCATCTGTGGAATGGCGGGCCGCGTTCCAGCGCATGCACGACGCGCTGAACCAGACGGCCGGCGAGGTGGTGTTCGAGCAGGGCGTCGACCGCTTCGTGGCCGCACAGCCGCGCTACGCCGGCCTGCGCGCCGAGCTGCTGGCCTTCTTCCAGCAGTCTCGCCACGAGTTCTTCGCCGAGGGTGAACCCGCGGCGAACGACGGGCGCTGGCTCGTCGAGTTCTGCCGCAAGTGCCGCGACGCCGAGCGGGGTGCGGCGTGATCCGTTTCGACAACCCCTGGCTGCTGTGCCTGCTGCCGCTGGCGCTGCTGCCGCTGTGGGCGCGCGCCGACCACCCGGTGCTCAACGCCTGGGTGGCGTTGATGCCGCACGACCGCGCGTCCGACGCGTTGCAGCGCGCGCTCAAGGGCGCTGCCGTGCTGGCGCTCGCGCTGCTCGTGCTGGCGATGGCCGGCCCCTACCGGCCCGAGTACACGGTGGAGCGCGTGGGCCGGGGCGCCGAGATCGTGGTCGTGCTCGATCGCAGCCGCAGCATGGACCAGGGCTTTGCCGGGGCGCGCATGAAGGCCGGCGCCGGCGGTGCCCTCGGCCCGGAGGTGCTGGACTTCTATGCGCGGCAGCAGCAGGCCTCCTCGCGCGATAGCAAGGGCAAGGTCGCGCGGCGGCTGCTCTCGGAGTTTGCGTCGAGCCGGTCGGACGACCGCTTCGGCATGATCGTCTTCAGCACCTTGCCGATGCGTGTGCTCGAGTTCACGCAGAAGAACGACGTGGTGCAGGCCGCCATCGCCGCCGGTGAGATCGGGCGAGGGCTGTCGGAAACCAACATCGGCCTCGCGTTGCTGGAGGCGCTCTCGTTCTTCGACGACCGGCCCTACACCGGTTCGCGCATCGTGATGCTGGTGTCCGACGGCGGCGACCACCTCGACGAGGTGACGAAGGAGCGCATCGCCTTCGCCGCGCGCAAGCAGCGCATCGCCATCGACTGGTTCTACCTGCGCTCGGCCAACAGCCCCGGCCTGAACGCCGAGGCCGGCGACCCCCTCGGCGCGGCCGACACCGTGCCCGAGCACCAGCTGCACCGCTTCTTCCAGTCGCTGGGCACGCCTTACCGCGCCTACGAGGCCGACAACGACAAGGCCTTGCAGGCCGCCATCGACGACGTGAACCGCCTGGAGAATCTGCCCATCACCTACCTCGACACCGTGCCTCGGCGTGACCTCTCACCCTATGGCCACGCTGCCGCGCTGCTGTGCGTGCTGCTGTTGCTGAGCGCGCAGCTGCTGGAGATCAAGCGATGGGCCTAGCGACGAGGCGGCGCACGCGCATCGTGCTGGTGGTGTTCGCCATGGCGGCCGTGGCCGTGGTGGTCGACTCCGTGCACCTGTGGCGTCAGCAACAGTGGAACGAGGCCATCGCTGCCGAGCCGCCGGTGGCCAGCGGCAGCTCGCCACCCGCCGAGCTGCAGTTCGCGCTGGCCCATGCGCAGGCCGCAAGCGGCGCCACCGAAGACGCCTTGAACCGCTACCGTGCGCTGCAAGGTGATTCGGCCCTGGGCCAGGCGGCCCGTTACAACAGCGCCAACGTGCTGATGCGCCAAGCCGTTGCAGTGCGTGCCACCACGCAACCCGGCCAAGCCATCCCGCTGCTCGAGCTGGCGAAAGAGATCTACCGCGAAGTGCTGCGCAACGACCCCGGCCAATGGGACGCGCGCTACAACCTCGAACGCGCGCAGCGCCTGCTGCCCGACCCCGACGAAAACCTGGCCGAGCCTGCCGACATCAAGCGCGACGCCGAGCGCGCCGTTACCACCATGCGCGGCTATTCACCGGGCATGCCGTGAAAGCCTTCGAGTGGTTGCGCGCGTCATGGCGCAGCCAGCGCGAACGCTGGCTGCTGGCCATGGCAGCCGTGGCGCTGGCTGCCACCTTCCTCGGCCCCGGCGTGCGCATCGAGCGCAAGCTGTTCGAGCACGTGGTCGTGCTCGACATCACGCAGAGCATGAACGTGACCGACCAGACGCTCGACGGCAAGCCCGCGTCGCGCCTCGCCTTCGCCAAGTACGCGCTGCGCCGGAGCCTGCTTGACCTGCCCTGTGGCTCCAAGGTGGGCTGGGCAGTGTTCACCGAATACCGCTCGTTCCTGCTGCTCGCGCCGGTGGAGGTGTGCGCCAACCTGAGTGAGCTGCGAAGCTCGCTCGCGCGCGTCGACGGCCGCATGGCCTGGTCGGGCAACAGCGAGGTGGCCAAGGGTTTGCACAGCGGCCTCGGCATCGCGAGAGAACTGCCCGGCAAACCGTCGCTCGTGTTCATCACCGACGGGCAAGAGGCACCGCCGCTGAACCCGCTGTACCGCCCCGCCTTCGACGACAAGCCCGGCGAGGTGCCGGGCCTCATCGTCGGCGTGGGCGACCTGCTGCCGTTCCCGATCCCCAAGACCGACCCGCTCGGCCGCCCGCTCGGTTTCTGGCGCGCCGACGAGGTGATGCAGACCGATGCCCGCAGCCAGGGCCGCGGCGCCAGCGTCACCGGTGAGAAGCTGGTGGACGACGGCGCCGGCCCGGCGGCCACCGGCCTCGGCGGCACGCCGGGGCGCGAACACCTGTCCGCTCTGCGAGAAGGTTATCTGCGGCTGCTTGCCAGTGAACGAGGGCTGAAGTTTCATCGGCTGCAGACGGCGGAGGCGCTGTCGGCCGAGCTGTCGGCGTCCGCGCTCGCGAAGCCGGTGGTGGCTCGGGCGGATGGTCGTGTGGCGCTGGCGGCGCTGGCGTTCGCGTTGTTGCTGGCGCGGAGCGCCTGGCCTGGGATCAGGCGCGGGCGGGAGCGTTGGCGTGCGCTTCGGACACGCATGAGAGGCGATGGGGCATGAGGTATCGCCTTGCCGCTTGGGCGTCCAGTCGACCGCTTTCAGCGCCATCACGCGCTACCCGTTGCGTAGAAGAGCGTTGGCCTTCTCTGGCAGCCTGGGGCGTACGGCCTGATCGGCTGACGCCATGGCCGTCGCGTGCGAAACTGCCGCCCCGCTGACCGCGACCACCGAATCCCTTCCATGCATCGCAAAAACGAGCAAGGCCGCCGCCTGTCCACGCAGCTGGCGGTCTGTGCGGTACTGCTGTTGATCTGCGGTGGCTTCTTCCTCGCGCCACATTCCTGGCGACTGCTGGACGCCCCGCTCGGGCTTTCTGCGGCTGCTGCGTTGGTGGCCTACATCGGCCGGCGGCGAATTGCCGATGCCATCGTGCTGGCGCTTCCGCCGCTTGCCGGTCGCTGGGTCGATGCCGAAGTCGGCTCGCACGCCTTGTTGGTGGCTTGCCTGGTGGTTTATCTCCTCACGCTGCGCCCGCGCTTCGCTGCCGTGGCAGGAAGCACGGCGGCCGCGCTGCTTCTGGCAGGCATCCGCCTCAAGCAGCAATTCGCCGGAACGCCGCTGACGTGGCAGGACGTTCGGTTTTTCTTCCGGCAGTTCGCGGACAACGTCGGCGTGCTGGCGACCCAGCCGACGCTCGTGTGGTACGCAGCCGCTGCTCTGGGCCTTGCGGTCGTGGGCTGCCTCATGGCCTGGCGCTGGAATCCCCCGGGCCGTCGCGTGGGCTGGCCGGCCCCGATCACGGCCGCGGCGCTTGCCGCGCTCCTCGTCGCGCACAGCGGTGTCCTCTTTGCGATGGAGGTGTCGAAGCTGAACATGGCAGGTGCCTGGTTCGTCGGCGAGGGGCTGCTCGAACGGCCGGCCGTCGCCTTCTTTGCAACAGCGACGCTGGAACCTCGGTGGGACGTGGAATACGCGGACACCACGGCCTTCCGGCGAGAGAGCTTGAGGCTTGTTTCTGCGGGGGACAAAACCACGCCGGCCGACATCGTCGTCTTTCTCCAAGAAAGCCAATTCAATCCGGCGACCCTGGCAGGTTGCCCGGCAACACTTTGCGGGCTTGATGCATTCGGCGCCGCCAGCGGCACGATCGCGCACGGGCCGCTGCAGGTGCATGTCTTCGGCGGGAGCACGTGGCTGTCGGAGTTTGCGTTCGCGACGGGTGTTCCCCATGACGCGTTCGGCCGGGCGGGGGAGTTCGCGCCGTTCAGCATTGCGCCCCACGTCGAGCGCTCCTTCGTGCGGTCACTGAGGGCCGCCGGCTATCGCACCGTGGCCTTGTACCCGACACGCGGCGGAATGATGAACGGCCGCATCGCGTATGCCGGATACGGCTTCGACGAGTTCCTCGACGCTTCGGAGCTGGGCCTGCCCGAGGCCTGGGGCACGCCGGATGCGCTGGTGCATGAAGCTGCCCGACGCGTTCTTGCGCTCAAACGCAAGCGCGATCAACCGGTGTTCCTGTTCGCGCTCACCATCTTCAACCACGCGGAGCATGGCGTGGACATGGAACGGGTACCGGCCCAACTCATTGCCGAAGCGTCCAGGGCGTTCACCTCCGCAGCCGAAGCCCGCAGCGTCGCCGATTACCTGTGGCGCAGCCGTGAGTTCGAACGCGAGATGGCGCTCACCCGCGCGGCAGTTCTCGGAACGCCACGGCCCGCGGTGCTCGCGTGGTTCGGAGATCATCAACCACCGTTCGCCAACGCGATCACCCTGAGGGAACGCGTGCGATCGCTGCCGACCGGGACCGGCACGGTGCCAGCCAAGTACCAGACCTGGTACGAGGTGTCGAGCAACAGGCCCGAACGGATGCCGGCAGAGGCGCCAGCAGAGACACCGCGTGCCTTGGATCTCGTCTTCCTGCCCGGCCTGCTCGCGCAAGCCGCGGGCGCGCCCATCGACGATTGGCTGGCCGCCAACATATGGGCAAGAACCCAGTGCGTCGGGTTGTTGGAGGCGTGCCGGATGCCCAAGGTGCGCGAGGCCTATCTCTCGTACCTATGGGGAGATCTCATGGAGTTCGGGCTCCTCTGAGTCTTGTGATGGGGAGGGCAATCCTCAATTTTGAGGATTGCCGAAGGACGCTGTGCAAGGAACTGAGTTGGGCGGCTCGTGAGGGCGAAGGTCCGCCCCCAACGGATGTCATCCGCATCGAAGAACCGCCATGGGTCGGGCGTTGCGGCCCGCGCCACTCATCCGATGTCTTCACCGATAGACGTTGGCCCAAGGCACGCTGTCGGGTGCGGTCCCCTCGGTCCATACGGCAGCCACCTGCCCGTTGGCAGACACCGCCAACCCGCCGACCCAGCCCGTCGTCGCGGTGGGGTCGCTCTCGATGACGCTTGGGCTGGTGAAGGCGCCGTTGGCCGTCCAGCGGGACGACGTCACGCTGCGCTCGCCGGGGTTGTTGAGCCAGGCCAGGGTGACGTTGCCGACGCTGTCGCGGCCGATCGCGGGGCCGAACCCCGCACCCACCACCACGGGTGCACTCCAGGCGCCTGCGGCTGAGGACCGCGTCACCACGATCTGGTTGCCCGCCGGGCTGCCCTCCCAGGCCACGGTCGCTGTGCCCTCGGAGGTGAGAACGACGCGCGCGGCGTCGCCATTCGTGCCCAGCAGCTCGGGGGCGGTCCAGCCGGTCGCCGGCGTGTAGCGCGCAGCGTAGACGTTGCTCGTGCTTGCGGGCAGCCGGCGGAAGGTCACCAGCGCCAGGCCGGCGTCGTTGATGGCAGCACCGCCGACGACCGACGCGGTCGTCGGCGTCGTGCCGGTGACGAGCTGCTGCGGGCCGATCCACCCGGTGCCGCGCCGCAGCACGTTGGCCGTGGCCACCTGTCCGGCCGCGGTGTCGGTGGTCCAGGCCGCGACCACGTCGCCCGCCGGGCTGGCCGAGACCTGGATGCCCACGCCCGTGCCGTTGGCGCCGGACGTGAAGTCGATGTCGACCGGCGCGCTCCATGCCTGCCCGATCACGAGCCGGCTGGCCACGATGCGCCGGGTGGCCAGCGAGTTGGGAAAGAAGATCGTGTCGTTCTGCTGCCAGACGGCCGTGGCCGTTCCCGCGTCGTCGATCGCGACGGCCGGCAACTCGGCCTGGCCGCCGTCCTGGTTCTCGAGCAGCGCAGGGGTGCTCCAACCGCCGGTCGATCCCTGTCGGCTGGCCCAGATGCTTTGCCGGGAGTTGCTCTGCGAGGTGAAGACCAGCACGGCGTTGCCGGCAGGGTCCATCGCGAGGGCATGGCTCATCGTTGCACCCGAGTTCGCCGTGACGGTCGCGACCTCGTCCACGGGCGACCAGCCTTCGTTCGGCCGGTAGCGGGTGGCGCGGAGCTGCTTCGCGCCGGCGGCGTTGGTGTCGAGCCAGGCCGCGACGAACTCTCCCCCGCCGGCTGCCACCACGGTACGCGTGGCCGAGTAGCCGTCGCTGTCGCGCAGCGCCACCGTGCCCTGCCACTCCGGCGATTCCGACGCGTCGGTGACCGTCAGCACCGCGCCCTGGCTGAACACGAGACCGGCGCCGTTGTAGACGATCACGGCGTAGACGGCACCACTGTCGGCCAGCGCGAGCGGTGGGGTGGTGTACGCGGAACCGGTGGCGCCAGCGATGGCGACCTGGTTGCGCGTCCACTGGTAGCGCGGGTAGTCGCCGCTGGCCGCGACCTGGAAGGTCGCCGTCGAACCTCGGGGGACCGACCGGTTGCCCGGCTCGGACACGATGGCCGGTGCCCCCAGCAGGATCACCTGCGCCGTGGTGCTCGTCACCGCTCCGACACCGTTGCTGACCCGCACCTGGTAGTCGCCCGTGTCGAGCGCGGAGGCGGCCAACAGCATGTAAGTGGCCTGGGTCTGGCCCGCCACGGGAACGCCGTTGCGCAACCACTGGAAACTCATCGGCCCGCTGCCCTGCACACCGACGCCCAGCGTGGCGCTCATGCCCGGGGCAACGACCACCGCTCCCGGCTGGGCGGTGATGACCGGGGCCGCAGCCTGTGCGGTGGCGTCGACCGTCAGCACGGCGCCCGCACTGGTGGCACTGCCCGCGCCGTTGCTCACCACGACGGAATAGGTCGCCGCATCGCCCGGTGACGTGGAGGCGATGCTGTGGAACGCGGCCGTGGCGCCCGGGATGTCGACGTTGTCGCGCCGCCATTGGTAGGCCTGCGGGCCGCTGCCGCCGGCGCCCACCGCGAAGGTGGCCGTGTTGCCGGCGTTGACCCGTACCGAGACCGGCTGCGTGACGATCGAAGGGGCGGTGGGCAGGGCGGTGCCGGCCGGCACCACGCCGAGCTGTTGCGCCGTGCTCTGCACCGCGCCGGCCGGGTTGCCGACATGCAGCGTGTAGGTGCCGGCCTGCGCTTCCGAGACCGCGTCGAGCCGAAGGATCGGCGCGTTGGCGCCCAGCACGTCGACACCGTTGCGGCGCCACTGGAAGCTCAGCGGCTCGGTTCCTTTCACCGTGGCAGCGAACACGGCCGCGCTGCCCTGCACGACGGTCAGCGACCCCGAGAGCCCGGTGATCGCGGGCAGTGCGGCCTGGTCGACGACGTTCAGCGTCGCGGGTGCACTGGTGACGCTGCCTGAGGCGTTGGTCGCCACGGCCTGGAACTGCGTGCCGTCCTGGCTGAGCGTGGTGGTCGACAACTGGTACGTCGGACCCGTCGCTCCGGCGACGTCTTCCCACGCGCCACTCGGCAAGCGGCGCCGCCACTGCAGCGTGGGCGTGGGCCGGCCCGCGGCAACGACCGAGAACGACGCGCCAGCGCCGGCGACGACCGCCATCGGGGCGGGCATGGCCGTGAACGAGGCTGGCTGTGCCGTGGACGCGACCGTCACGGCGTGCGGCGCACCTCTGGCGCATGGCAAGGCCACCGGGTCGCCGCTCCCAAAAAGCGGCGCGATGGCGGTACAGGCCGCGAAGCGGAGCAGCGCGCCGTTGTCCGTGGCGGCGAACGCCGGCAGATCACCCTCGAGGGTCCACAGCCCCGCCGCCTGAGCCGCCGACTGGTCGTAGAAGGAGGTGTCGAGCGTGACACGCTCTGCGCCCTGCTTGAGCACCGTCCATGACGCGCCGTTGTCGCGCGAGATTTCCCACTTCGACAGCGACGGCAAGCTGTACGAGCCCACCGTCTGAGCGCGCGCACGGGACACCACGGGTGTGCCAACGCTCGTTTGAATGTCGGCGATGTCGCTGAGCAGCACCATGCCCGAAGCGTTCCTCGGCAGGAAGGCTTCGTTGGCAGACACCAGGGTCCAGGGCGTGGCCACGGCATTGCCCGGCATGAGCTCGCTCACGCAGGTGTAGCGGCCCTTGACGTACGGAGTGACCTCGACCGTACCGCTTCCGTAGCTGCCTCCATTCGAGTGCGGGGGCTGGATCACCGTGTGCGTCAGCGTGCCGCCGCTCAAGGGGGGAGCGGGTGGCGAGAAGCCGGGAACTGTCACCGCGAGCAGTTCCGTCCGTGATTCGCGATGGACCGGGAAATGAAGGACCGGCTCGACGTAGCTGTCGTCCGAGTACGTCATGAACACGGTTTCCAGCCGGTCGCCTTCGACGCAGTTGGGCCGCGTGCCGCTGAAGGTGTAGGTGACCGTGAGGTTGGGCGCCGTGCCGCTGACCGCCAGCGTGAAGGAGAACGGCACCGGCGCCGGATTGCCGCGCACCGGCACGATTCTGATGCCGGTGCGTACCGCCACCATGAACACCGAGAAGTCGCGCACCGAGAGCGTGGCCATCGAGCCCTGGCGTGTCACGTCGCTGTGCACCACCCAGTTGCCGAGGGGCTGCGCCTTGAGGATCACCAGCTGGTCGGCGTCGCGGACCAGCGAGGCATCGAAGGGCAGCGAGACCTGAACCGACTCGGCAAAGCCTTGGCCGTGGGGCGTGATCGTGAAGACGTTCGACACCTGGATGAAGCTGTCGCCCGGCGGCGCAACCGGTGCTCCGGCCGAGTTCTTCGAGATGGCGATGGTGACGGTGGAGTCCTGCTTCAGGACACCGGCCGGTACGGTGACGCTGGCGCCATCGTCCCCGGTCACCGTGCCGCCGGCAGCACCGACCCGGGTTAGGCCCGGTGCCACCGGCGGCGGATCTGACGTTTCGCTCCCACCGCCGCAGCCGGCCAGGGCCGCAGCCAGCCCGATGGCGATGAAGCCCAGGGCTGGCCGTCGCCCGCGACGCATGCTTGTGCATGCCGGGGTACCTAACGAGGTGAATTGCTCGATTCGCATGAAGACCCTCCGCGCGCCGATCGGGCGCTTGGCGGCCTTTGTACGAACCACAGCGTTACGAATGCGTTATTAGCGGTTCGACACTCTTCTGTCGAACTGCTCGTTGCTTTCGCAAGTGACTTGAACTGCCCAGTGGGGGCAGAAGGTCGGCCGTTACTTCAAAGGCAGCTGTTGGCTGGCTGCGAAGTCGTCCTTGCGGCTTGAGTACAAACCCTTTCGCTTCCTACGCCACGGACCCACGCCAGTTGCCGTGGAATCCGGAGAGGACTCGGTGCGACAGGTGAGCGAGGGCCACCGGCCCATCCGATAGCTGGCCCGCGTCGAAGATGGCCAGGTCGCTGCTGTTTGTCTCGGCACGCCGGATCACCGACAGCAAGAAGCCGTCCCCTTCATCTGCCGTGGTGCCGCGCGGCACGAACACCGGTTCGCCGCACTGGTCGGCGTCGACCGGCCGTTGCTTGCGCCGCGGCCAAGCACTTCACGCTAGTGGTGACGCCGTTGCAGGGAAAGCAGATACGCGCGGCGAGCACCCGTGACCCTGTTGTACGCATCGCCGGTGACCCTGCCGCTATCACTGATGCCGATCGCAGAAGCGAGATACCAGCCTGCATTTCGCGTAGCGCCGTCGAGGTAGCGGTTCAAGTCGATCGCCGCGTTGCCGTCCCACAGGATCGCGTGGCCATTCGGGTCGCTGGCATACGAACTCCACCCGACGATCTGGCCCGCGTTGTTGACATCGCGGGCGATGGTGCGGTCACCCCCCAGCGTAGCCAGTTCAGTCAGCGTGCCGCCGCTCCACTGCACCGCGCGAAGGCCGGACTGCGGGTCTGGCAGCGAGCTGCTGCCAACAATCAGGCCCGCATCATTGATGGCGTAGGCGTAGTTCACTGTACCGCCCAGGCCGCCCAGGTCGATCACCGCGCCGTTGCGCCACAGGGCCGCGTGCAGGCCGGTGACCTGGTCTGCGGCGCTCCACCCGACGATGACACCTGCGTTATTGATGTCCGTGGCACCGCTGACGGAACCGCCCAGCGTGCCGAGGTCGATCATTTCGCCGGCATGCCACAAGATGGCGTGTGTGGGCGTCGGCGTCTCGGGCCCGATGTAGCTCCAGCCGACGATGTCTCCTGCGGTGTTGATGCTGGTCGCGCCACTGGCCAGCGCGCCATTGAGCGAGCCCAGGTCGATCGGCCTGCCGCCAATCCACAGGGTCGCGTGCGACTCGGTGGCGCTGAGCGTGCTGTGCCCCACGATCTGTCCGGCCTCGTTGATGCTCGCCCCACTGCCGCTGCCGAAGCCGCCAAGCGTCGGAAACCTTCTGGCGTTGCCTCGGCTCCACAGTGTGGTCCCGATGTCTGCGGCCTCGCCGGCCCCGCTCCACCCGGTGACCTGCCCCCGGCTGTTGACCGCTAGCCCTGTGCTCTCCGTGCCGTTCACGGGCTCGAGGAACATGAAGGCCTCGCGCTCGATCGCGTACCCCGCTGCGGATTCCCGCCCGTCGGCGAGAGTCGTCGCGTTTTCGGTAGCTGCTAGGGGCGCGTCGTCGTCGCCACCCCCGCAAGCGGCCAGGACCAAGGGGCCGAGCCCGGACATCACAAAGGTTCTGCGTTTCATCGCTGCTCCTCAAACGTGATCTGCCGACCCTTCGGTGCAGCCGGCACCTCGGGAGGTCGAGCGCTCTACAAGGTTCGCACCGGCGGCGCGCACGGTACGGGTTCAGCGGCATGCACGACAAAAACGCCGAGATCGCGCGGTCTCAATGCCCCTGAGGTGGCATGTCGGGGGGCGATCGTATGCCTGTGGTGACGCGCTGGAAACAAGACCCTTTGAGGGTCTCTATCTTGTTAGGCGAGCCCCTCGATGCGAGGGGTTTGAGATCGGCGGGTGAAGACGAATGTCGCAAGCCGGCCAACTTGTCGTTCAGCTCCGTCTGCTTATGGGCATTCGCGCTCGCTGTTTACTGTCACAGCCGCGATGGCGACAGGTATCACTTCGCACCGATCTCACAAAGCGCGAGGCACTCACGATTCTCGCGAAAGCACTGCGAAACGATTGCGGCTTGCGAGAACGCGCGAGACGGCAAGCACTTTGCGATCGTTGAGGCGCAGGGCCGGGACCGCCCCGGCCCGGACCCCGCGCGGTACGGATGGCGTCAGCTCTTGCGGGCGGTGAGCCACTTGTTGGCGGTCAATGGCTCGCTGCAAATGCGAATTTCACCGAGGTTGCCCAGAAAGCCGTTCGACGAAGCACTTACATAGACGCCGCCGCCCACGATCATCCGATCGGTGGCACTGCTGACGGCGATGCCGTTCGTGTTCGACGCGTTGCGCAGGATGGGGGCGCCCTCGACGTACATGATGGTGTCGTTCTGCGAAGGGTCGTTGACGATCGCCACGTGGATCCAACGCTCGGCAATGATCTCGCCCGAGAAATTGGCTGCGGGCGACTTGGTGCCCGCGGTGCTCGGGGTGACTTCCCACTGCACTTCTCTCAGGCTCGAGATGGCGAAGATGAGCGCGCTTTCGTCGCCGTCGGCACCTGCATCGATGCCGCTGACATCGCCACGACGCCCTTCGCGCTCCATGATGTTCATCCACGCGTTGTTGGCCGCCGTCCAGTTGGCAGGAATCTTCAAGAACGCTTCGACGGTGTAGCCGGCGCCGAAGGTCAGCGCATTCAGCGGCGCATTGGTGTCGGTGGCGAAAGAACTCATCCGCAGAGGCGAGTTGACCGAGTTGGCGAAGCGCACGCTGCCGGGCGCTGCCGACAAGTAGTGGTGGTCGCTCGACCACGTCAGGTCGGCATCCTGCGCCGCCCCGCCCTGGGCGAGCGGCTGACGCGAGATCGGGTTGGACCCCGCTTCGTCG
>Ga0307513_10006711_pt1 | contig 15018 bp, 18 predicted proteins | sample 15_EM_MG_FD_202174 | JGI IMG/M metagenome (GOLD analysis project Ga0307513, IMG submission 202174) | Populus trichocarpa ectomycorrhiza microbial communities from riparian zone in the Pacific Northwest, United States - 15_EM | ecosystem: Host-associated > Plants > Roots > Unclassified | place... | reverse complement strand
GGAAACAGGCGCGAGGTACCTTTGGCAGCCACTCGACACTCAGAAATATAGAATGCGGGTGGGGAAATCCTTCAGTGATGGTTCTGTGCCCTCATTCATTCATCTGGGTGACTTTTAAATGCTTGTAAAGACCCAGGCCGCACAGTTATCGTTGAATAAACTGCTGGGGTGGCCAGAAAGCGAGGCTTAGATCGGGGACTAGTGACATGACGATACAAAAATGGGCCGGATCTGGCAATGGTTCCCCACCGATGGGGTATTGGGAGCCTATAGCATTATCACTGGCCAGGTTTTTCCAATGGCAACAAAGAAACCGCCACTACGAACCGCTGGCGAGGACCCATGTATTCGATCAGTTGATTTGCTATTGTCGGTGAATGTCTCCGTGCTGAAATCCGGTAACAGAGAAATAGAGTGAATTCCATGACGTATAATGCGTAGGACTATGAGTTCCCGCATCAGGACCGACGGGGGTCTGGAACTGATGCCGGGAATCGAGAAGTGCGTAACTAGTAAGAATTTGTGGGTTTGAGCAATTGGCCCGGTCGTGGAGATCAAAGACTCATGAGCTCAAATCCAGGTCACGATGCAGAAAACACCAAGGTTTCCAGCTCCACGTAATTGACCGCAGTCTAGTTGGTCGACTAGTCCTCTTCTGTAGTCAATTTGCGTGCATACGTGGCCCTTAGGATTACGTTTCTGACCCCCCTATTAGAAGCGATCGGGTGTCGATTGGGTGTCCTCCTAAATAATAAGAGTTGGATCACTCGGAAATTATAACAGGCTCCGTAGGTAGTTCTTGTTGCTCTGCTGCTGACCGGTACAGACTCAACACCAGGTGCCGGTACTTTGCGCATAGACAAACTCCGTGCTGTGAATCTCTCTTGGATATATACAAGCCATACTACATTCCCCCTATCCCATGCCACAACCACGATTGGAGCGTACAAGTTCACAAGCCAGGCGGGGCAACGAACTTCTCGGGCGCTGCGTAAATTAGTTCCCATGCTGCCTCAAAGGTTTGTTGGAATAACACCGTGAGTTGAGAGTGTACCAAGAAGTTATTATAGACGTGACCACCTGAATGAGAGCACAACACTCGCTTTACATCTCATCGGCTCCCAAAAAAAATACAGATGCATATTGCACTCCTTCCAGTGATTTGAAAATGCCCCGTACCAGCGACTCGATGCAGGGTTAGTAGCGCTTCCACAGGGGGGGAGATGGGAGGCCTTCGATCAGTGGACCCTGTCCATGTAGAGTGCGTAACAGGTGTGATAGCGAGAGATATTCCAGAGACGAGCGATCTACCCGATAGAGGATGGATTAAGACAGAAAGTCCAAGAGAGCTTGTCTGGCTTGTGTGTGTGCAGCCGTGAGTCGAACAATGGTTATATTCATAAAGCAAGCTAACGACCCGGATATGCAAAAGCACAGCAAATAAAGGAATCCCAAATTCTTACACCCTCGAAATGAATGCGAAAGAATCTGTTTATTTCCGATGCGATAATCACTGGCTCTTGTTAGGTACAGAACCTTGTTCCAAGGTTTCGCAGGTCTGGCTGATTGATTTTGATTGGGGGGACTTTTGGAATTACCAGAGGCTATAGTTTGGTCCTAACAGGTACATTGCACGGTTCGTTACATATTGCACGGCTGCGAAAAGCCTCTCGATGCTCGTAAACAGACCCATGGGACAGAACGCGATATTATTGAGTCTCGTAGACATTCAATAATACACCGGCTCAGTGCTTTTGAGTGATATTTTGTATAATGATGGGTGGCAGGATTTGTTCTTGTTTGGTCATTCAAACTTGGACCTAAATGATCGCCAGCGAACCGCAAGAAAGTGACCTCCGTTTCGACGAGGTACACTGTTCATTCATGTGCAAATTTTCGATCTGAATGATTGTTAGAGTCAACTAGGAGGCGACGCCGGCGAGGTCCATGTCTTTCAATGGTTGTGTTCGGTAGAACGAGCCATCAAGCACTTCCCTTTGGTAGTCCCAACGCGCCGGAACCAAAATTTATTTGCTGAAGCTAACATTAGGAAGAAATTAAGCCCCATTTTGCCGAGTTGGAAACGACGTTCCAGATGATTGCTCTCGCCCAGGGCTCTCATACTGCACCTGGACGGCCAGTTCGTAATCTGTTAGCAAAGTGCTACATTTCCCTTTACGGTAAGGGCGACACTAGAACCATGTTCGACACGATCAACTCGTTCCTCAAGTTCGTCGCTGACGCGAAGATTGTTGACAAGGATAGCAGTAAAGTGTGAGAAATTTCTTGAGTCTGGAGGATACCGCGAGCTAATATCTCACAGTGCGGCGTTCTACTGCGTGGGTGAGATAATGGGGGAGTACGGCTCGCAAGTTATGTCGTGCATGGTCGAACTCGCGCTTTTGGCTGTGAAGACTTACAGAATGAGTAGTGCTGTAAGTATCATATCTTTCTTGAACTCGTGGCTTGGCTCACCTCTCTAGTCTGTCCTTCTCCGCTTTCACTCCCTACAAGCCCTCCGCAAGGCAACCCCTTCCGCTGGCCGCGCACTCACTGATACTGCCATGAAAGATATTTTAAAGCATATGCGGTACGCACTGAGTGACAAGGCTCTTCCTATTCGGCGCGCCGCAGCGGAGGTTCGTTAAAGTGCGCTCTGCGTTTCCAAATTAACACCATTCCTGCAGCTTCTGGTGGAGATATACCCAAAGAATGGAGCACATACTGTTGCTGATATCGAGCACATACTCACTAATTGCATCAAATCTCTAGAAATGGCCGATGAACCTACTCGAAAGAGCCTCGCTTCACTGGTGGCACACCTGGTCTCATCGACACAGGTCGAAAGGAAAGTCACCGTGGTTGAAACTACCAAGAAAGGGAAGAAGGATGACACAACAGCCGATGATGATACTGCGGGGCCGGGGGCGGCAGCATCAATGGAAATCACCAAACCGCTCTTGGGCGTGTCAGAAATGCTCGCTTTGTTATCAACAGCATTCAACAGACCGTCCACAACTCGTAAACCCCGCATTGGAATAATCGAGTTCTACGCCGCACTCCTCGTCGATCTTGGCCCTCAATTTGTCGAAAACAACTACGTAGTCATCGTTCGTCATTTTCTGGCCGATGTCGTCCCTCACCCACGCAACTCCACCACTCGGTACGAAGTCTTATTAGTTCGAAAGATGGTTGGAGTGCTGCTGCGCGACCTGATTGGGGTGCGGATGTTGAGTGAGCAGGGTCAAATCGCCGCCATCCAAGAATTGTCTTCTTCGTACCTGCGCAAGTGGCCGGCGTTGGTGCCAGGAAGGACTGCGCCAGGTGCGAAGGTCTTGGTTGTTGCGCTCAATGAGGTGGCTGGCCTCCTTCAGCAATTCGGGAATGCTCCTCCACCTGTGCAGGTACGTTTTCTGTCGGCCTAATATACTATCTAACTATCTCTCATAGGAAGCGCTCTCCGAACCTTTACTCTCCCTCCTCGCACACCCAACTCATTCCGTCCGTGTAGCAGCTGCCTGGGCTCTACGTTGTTTTTCTTACTCAACTCCACTTCGTCTACCAAAACTCGTCCTTAATGTGATGGAAATGCTCCAACGAGATATCACGGCGCTCTCAACCCCAGGTTCTCCACCCGATATCAAGGGGCGAGCACTCGGTCACGCTTATGGCCTCGCGGGTCTCTTTGCGGTCATCCCCGAGCGGCCACTATACGTCTCGTATGACCTTTGTGCAAAAGTATTCGATACCGCCGTCAGCATGCTCAAGAAAGCTGCGGATCACGACCTTGGTGTAGCAGCTGCGGAAGTCGAAGTTGGATGGACTTGCATATCTAGCTTGATGAGTCTCGGACCCAACTTCGTCCGAGCTCATCTGCCTCAGCTGCTCGTCCTATGGAGGAACGCGCTGCCGAAACCTACAAGCAAGGACACCACGAGCGGGACTGGGCGAACACCTGGGGAGTGGATGTTCCTCCTTCATGTACGGGATTGTGCCCTAGGAGCAATCCTATGTTTCTTACGACACAACTCCCCCGCTTTGGTCACTCTTGACGTCGCGCGGAGGGTCGCCTCATTGCTCAGTAATGCTCTTGCATTCGCCAATGCGTTCACCTCTCAACACAAGGAAGAGTTAGCAGAGCAGCCGACACCAGCGAACGCGCCTTCTACTTCATCACCCGAACTCTCCCTTGCCACTCGTGAGGCACTCCTTCGACGACGTGTTTATCAGTGCTTCAGTGCGCTTGGTGTCGCGAGCCAGACAGAAGCCATGCAACAGGGACTACTCCAGAGTGTCATCGCCTTATTCGGGAGCTTAGAGGGATACGCTGGCAGCTTTGTTCAAGCAGCCATCGCCAGTAGTGCTGGAACATTTACGAGCGTCTGGAATGTCGCGGACGGATATGGGTATGGAGTCTCGAGTCTAGATATTGGTTCAGACGTTACTGGGAGGAACCGTGACACCATTGATCGGACGATCGACGACCTGGTGAGCTCTACCTCTTCAGTTCGCGCTAAGTAGGCTGAACAGGATCGATGTCCCTCTAGATCACTCGACCGGTCATTGGCTCCTGCGAGCACGACCCGCTAGTCCTCTGCAGGACTCGTGCTTTCGATTCTGAAGCCGTGTGGCCTGAACCATCGCCAGCGGCCACTAGCGTCGTAGACGCGGCAATAGAACTATTTTCCCACTTGCTGCTCCTTCAGGATCCCCAATCCGCGGCCAAGACGATTGGTTTGCTTATAGAATCGGTTCGGTCACCCAAACTGGAACGGAATGTAGGAAGGAAAGCGGCTGTGTTTGTCAACGCGGTCTTCTCAATCTTGATGACTCTGCGGCTGGCGAGTGGTGGAAACGTTCGACAAGCCAGAGAGGTGTTAGGGAATCCTCAGGTCAGCGGCTCGTTGGGAGATTTCCTCAAAGTGTGTAACGGTTCACGACTGTCTTGCGTCTCTTCCGTTATCCTAAGCCCTGCTTCCTAGGATGCAATTCTTAGCGAAGATGCCCGACTCCGGATCGCAGGTAGCGAAGCACTCGGGCGCCTAGCTAATATATCAAGTGCAACGTTTCTTGGGACGCAAATTAATAGTCTCGTTGAACAGGTCGTCAATAATCGCGACCCAAATGCTCGAGCCGGATGCTCACTCGCATTCGGCGCTGTGTATACCCATGCCGGCGGCCTTGCGGCTCAGCCCTATCTCAAGACTGTCCTCAACGTTCTCATGTCTCTCGGCAACGATCCTCATCCGGTTGTTCACTACTGGGCTCTTCACGCTCTTGGGGAGATCGTCTCGTCATCCAGTCTCTCATACTCTCCTTTCATCCCAAACACCCTAGGTATGCTCTTCAAAGTCTACGTAATGGAGAGTCACGAGCCAGAGGGAGGGCTGCTCGGAAATGTCAATCTTGCTGGGGAGTTGCCAACATACCAGGTTGTCTGTCGTATTATCGACGGGGTTATATCAGCGCTTGGACCTGAACTTCAAGAAACCGGGCGTACGAGAAGGTTGATTCTAGATCTCGTATTGCAATTTGCCTCAGAGATAGACGATGGTGTGATTGTCGAAGCCATCCATTGCATCCAACATTGCATGATGTTTGCACCGAATCTGATGGATGTCTCAGACTTGGTCAAGCGGTTCAGAGCCTACCTTTCGTCATCGAGAAGAACCCTCAAGCTAGCTTCGATCAACGCTCTGTACCAACTTGTACAGAAGGATGCATTTACCATGTCGAGGATTGGAGGGGATAGACTGGTAGAGGTCTTGTTTGGGATGCTGGATGATGATTCTTCTGTAGAGGGTGTTAGGAGCATCATCACGAGCTGGCTACAACAGACGGTCACCGCGAGTCCGTCTGGATGGATTGACTTGTGTCAACGCATCATGGCACGCACCACTGCATCTCAGCAAGCGACTGAGGCCGTCAAGAATTCTACTTTCCAAGATGACGAGTCGCAGTCTTTGAGTCAAGGAATGCAGACATCTGGACGGGGCCATGTAACCGCTCGATGGCGTACGCAACTATTCGCTTTGCAATGTTTGCATAACATATGCATAACGGTTGCAAAGTCCGGTAGGAGGGAGCACCTCGATATCCTCTATGCACGAGTGCAAGGAGTTGCGTTGCAAGGGTTGTTGGTTCAACGCGTTCCGGATCTCATAAAAATGGCATTTACTGCGTCGGCAGCGTATGTTACGGAGATTCGCCTGGAGGGGCTTGTTGTTTTGAGAGACGTTATAGAGGTGAGGAGCGAGCCATTCTGTACCAAATTGTCCTCACTCGTCAAATAGATCTTCTCTCAATCACCAGATCCCGACTACCCAGAGGCTTTACTTCTCGAGCAACATCAAGCGCCGATTACTGCCGCACTTACCCCTGCATTCTCGTCCGATTCAACACCCGAAATACTTGCCTCGGCTGTTCAAGTCTGTGCGGTTTTTGTAGGATGCGGTGTGGTCAAGGACGTGTCAAGGATGGGTCGGATCCTGAAATTACTTACCTCTGCACTAGAACAATCAAAGTGTTCGTACTCCCTGTCTTTCCCCGACTCTCAATTGACCCATCTGCAGCTTCGGGAATGCTTGCAATAGGGGATGTCGAGCAGCTTAGCCCGAACGCTTCCGTCATGTTGCGAATCGCTACACTAACCGCTTGGGCCGAACTCGAGATTGCTGGCACTATTCAAGAGTATCTTCAGGAAGTCCTCAAGCCTCAACGTGCGACCCTAGCAACATTATGGATTTCATCGCTGAGAGACTATGCCACTATCAGAGGGGATTCTGAGGTGCTTCAAGAGACGGCCTCCGCAGGCATGGACACCATCTCGATGAGCCTCGGGAAGGAGGTTCTCCTGCCGGTACGAGAGTCATTACCTCGCAAGAACAAGCAATTATTGACTCCCATTAACAGTATTATAACGAGTCTTGGTCTCGAATCCTCAAGGCGGTTTCAATCACGATGCAACGCCACGACCCTTATATCTTGGCCGCGATGGATGGGAGAGAGGCGAATGGTACAACTTCCATAACTTCCAGAGATGACCCGACTGCATGCTTCTATGTGGTGTTTGGCCTTGTTTACGAAGCCCTCACGCAGGCCTCGACTGACTCCACATCCTCAGTCGCAACGCGGGATGTTACGATCACTGCCCTCCAAGCTCTTGCCTCTTTAGTAAAACCAGAGTATGCTGGGAGTGCTATCCTCGAGCCGACCGTTTTCGAGGAGTTCAGCAACCTTTGCTATCGATTGGCAATGACCGAACCGCAAGAGGTTCAGGTCCATCTCGTTGCGGCGGTATCATCCTTCGTAAACAGTCAGTGTCGTCGAACAAGTACCACGAGGTGTGTACATCTAATGCTGGTCCATCCTGTGACTAATATCCAGTCCAGCCAGCAAAAACTTTCAGAGTTACCTCACGATTCACCAATCAGTCAGTGTTTACGGATATCCGCTCATATCCTAAAGCAAGTAATCCCCTCTTCAAGAGAGACAGTATCAAGTAGGTGTTCCAGATCCTCAGAATTGGTGTGCTGATGCATGGATCTTCCAGGTCTATCCTCAGAGGCCAGGATACAGGTTCTGAAGGTGTCCTTTTCCACTCTTGCAAACATTGGTGATGTCTTGGGCATGGCTGCGCGTGAGGATATTCGAGCAATATCAATAGCTTTATACGCTGGTAAGTATACTTGTCATATATTGAGACTGAAACTAAATCGTGATGTAGAACTATTGAAAAACGAGTTCTCCGCTGTTGACTTAGTCGGACCTACGCTTCCGGCACTCAAGCTAATGTTGGACAATCCGCCGGTCGGTGCCGATTCCGCAGGGCAGTTCTATGTGAAGCTAGTGCATGGCCTCCTGTCTTCCTGCCTTCAAAACGTCGATGAATGCAGTGGAAGGTCTGGTGCTGTCGTCACCCTCAAGACCAGAAATAATCTCTTGGCAGCAGTTCTTGTCTTGACGGTCACTCCAGCGACAATGAAGATCAGTAAGGCTGCGCTTGAGCAATGCGCTTACCTTATTTCGCAGAAACTTGGCGAGAGTCCTGAAGTGAGATTACGCTGGACCGCATTGGGCTATGCTGACCACACACCCTAGATTGCCCTTTCATCTGCGCACTGTGCGAAGACCCTGATCACAGCCTCACTTTCACCATCGAACAACCCTGGACTTCGACATTGCTCCGGCCTGCTTCTGCCAGCACTGATTACCTTTACGGTAAACACTGGTGCATATGTCTGTGATGCTTCACACCTTTCTCTTCAGCTACCTGCTCTCGACGAGGTCCTCAAAGCCTTCAATATATTCTTCGCAGGAGTACCGGAGACATCACGTAAGTTATGGGGATCATTGGATTGCCAGATCTGCTTATGCCATCAACCATACAGGTTCTCTCGTTCTGGCAGTACTTTTACCGACAGTTGCGGTACTCCTGGATCCAACCCAAATGCCCCTGAATGCTGCACATGAAAAAGCAATCCCTCTTGTGCTCGGATGGGCTGCTGATGCTCCTGCGGCGTTCAAAGAAGTCATGGAGAGGCTGGATGAAGGGGTCCGTGAGGTTTTGGAGGGTTCCGTTCGGTTGGCGGTCAGTGGAGGTCGAAGTCAGACAGTCACTGCCCAGCCATCAGCGAAGAAGCAAATATCATTGAAAGCTTTTTGAGATGTACCATCGAGCTCTTGCACCTCTGGTTACTCTTGTCATTCTAGAAATTGCTCCAATAGGCGATAGTCGGTGACATGAGCGTGTCTATTGTATTCGTCCTTAACATGCCTTTATGTTATATATCTTGTTAGGAAATTTGGGATATTTGCAACTTGGACCTCTCCACACTAGTGGACGAATGGGCGCTACGAAAAGGCTTTCTCGGTTCCTCCTTGGCTATTTTCGGTTAATCGATCAATGTCTAGCCCAGTCTCCTCTCGAGCTGCCCGCCAAACCTCGCCACTCGCAATGTCCATAGGGACTGAACCGTCTTCCGGAGCCCCCTCGGAGGATGACAGCGAAGGCACCGTCGATGAGATCACTCTTCACCAAGGGTACAAAAGTATATTCCAGAGTCATTTGGCGCAAACCCTGCGTCACAGTACAGGGCAGTTTTCTACCTCGATGGGTGCCTCGATTTTTCCTCCCTCTGCGTACTGGACCGCAGAAGAAAAAGATTTATTCTTCCACGCCCTCGCTCGCCATTCTACTCTTCGCCCGGATTTAATTGCAGCGGAAATTGGTACCAAAACCATCGTAGACGTGTGCGGGTACATCGCCCTGCTTCGTAATGGTGCTCAGATGTCGGAAACGCAGGTCTCCCTCCATGACCTACCCGCTGCTTTGGAAATGTCGCACAAATGGATCGAATTTGAGGAAAAGCAGGCGTTTATCCTGATAGATGCCACAGCTGGTTGGGAGGTGGATCAGAAAGAAATGGACAGGAAGGAGATCCTACACAGAATCAAGGATCGAAAAAAGCCAAGCAAAGGTTCTATGGTTGACCGAACCTGGGATGTGCGTGTGGAGGAGACCAAAGGGTTGCAGTTATATGAAGAAAGACGGGCGGGATTGGAAGAAGCATGGAAAAAGGAGGACGCTCTCGAGGTACTTGATGCATTCGACCTCGAAACGTTGGATTCTGTGATGCGGAAAGGGATGGAGGAACAGGAAGTTGAGGCTGGATTGGAACCTGGCGCCTCGCCTACACTTCAAGTTAATGCAGACGACGGGCTCGACTTAGCCAGCTTGACGGCCGCAGAGCGGAGAAGAGTGAAGAAGCGGCTATATATGCGTCGCCAAAGAGCGCAAGCCGCTGGGATGAATTTCGATGAGAGCATCACGCGCCTGAAGCCCGGGCGGAAACCAAAAGCGGTAACCAAGGGTTCTGCTCCGTCTTCGAGAGCATCGTCACAGGAGCACATGTTCTGGGAGTTGGGTATAGAAGGGAACGGGAGCGACCCCGAAGACGAACCTTCGGATGAGGAGGGAGGGAGCACTGAGGATACGGGCAACAAAAGGAATGTTGGACAGCGAGGAAGGACCCGAGCTGAGAAGGCGGCCAAGAAATTCGCACAGTACGGGCTGGATTTCAAGCACTTGAAAGAGCATGAGCTAGATCTCTTTCATTTTCGACGTTTCGGAAGTCTTATGTTGTAAGCCCACGCTAACATACTACCTGTTTGCTAAAAATTGCCTAGTGCGCACTCTTATGGGGACGTGGAAAACATCAAGTACTCGGTAATACGCTTACTACGAGCTTATCTTGACGAGTGGCTCGCCATTGTCGTCCAAAGCGCGATTCTGGCCGCCGAACAGGAACGCCGGGCAAAGGAGCATACTGAGGTCTGGAAGACGAGCTTGGACGGGGTATTCTCACTTCCAACTGCCCCACGGCCCTCATTGACGATACCTTAGGTCAAAGTTCAACACGTGGAACAGGCACTAGCTATTCTAGGCTACACATACTCTAAAAGGGCAGTTCTGGAACGGCTCGAACAATGCATAGGTGAAGGGGAAAGCAAAGGAGATGAGGATATGGAAGACGATCATCTACCCGAGCCCTGGAGCTGTCTCGCCCGCGAAGTCTACTGTCCGCTCATCAACCACCACTGCCTCCTCGACCCCCAATTCGAGTTAAACAAATCACCCATCGACGACGTTATGGATCCCCCGACACGTCTGGACGCTTTCAACGATGCTGAGAAGGGCGAGAAGTTGGAAATCATGGATGCCCACAACGCCAAGCGGCACGGGCGGATGCTTTGGCGGCTGGTCGGTAAGGAAGATGAGATCGAGAACGATGGAGCTTCTAATGAGGAGGACATGAGCGATTATGAGACGCAGGAGCCAACACTGGCCCTTCGGAACCGGGGTCCTCGCAATTGGATGTTCCAGCGAGCAGGTGGCTCCTTCAAGAGTGCGCCATTTGTGAATACCTCGGGTGAAGAGAGCGACAGCGAGTAAGCCACCCGAGCATACACGCTCATGTTCACCACACAACATGATACTTGGAGCGGTGCTCCGTTGTACCCTTTTTGGAATGTGTAAACCTTCCCCCGCGCCTCCGTTGGCACATGTCTCACTCCAGAATAGATTTCTCCTTGTCTCCGCGCTGTCTTTTTGGGAAGCCCGCCACGGCGATGGAACCAACCCACAAATGACATTGGGAAAGAGGCTCATGTCTCACTGCAGTCCAAGGTTGCAGGAGTCACAGCGCAGCCGGGTCCGCTTTTCACTGTTCGATTCTCCTCCAGTACCCCAGCAAGAATTAAAACGACTTCTAGAATATCTGGTTTTACTTCTCAGATGACGTCAATTGCTCGAGCGACTGTGTCGACCATCGCATCAACTTTGGTTTCGGTTATTCCGGAGGAATCGCTAGAAATCTTTACCCTTGACCAGATTCATGACTTCTACTACAATGGGTATTCGCAAGATGAGGCCGACGTGGTTAGATTATTTCTTGGTAAGCACTCGATTGTTCTTTGGCATTTCCTACGACTCACTTTATACCTTAACCTGAAGGAGTGTCCGCTGTCGTATACCTCATAGGATACATTGCGAGTGTATTCATTTTAAGGCATAAACGGAATAAACGAAAGGTGAGCTCTCGAATTCCCAAATTAAATGTCTCGTGAACATTGATATTCCCGGCGGTGGTAACATTCTGACAGACCTTGATTAGGTGCAGAGAGACGCAATGACAGAATATTATCTGTCCGGCGGCATTCCTGGCTGGCAAACAAACAGCGTCCCAACGTACATCAGTGGCACACCCAATCCCCCTGACCCAGACGCCAACCTGTATTATTCACAGTCGTGTGCGCCTTACATGGTACAGCTTCATCGAATTCAACTGCCTCTGCCTTCGGATGACGAGAGTCCTGTTGTCGACAGCTCTCAGGCACCTGCCACACGCCAGCCCAACGTCTAGAATTTGCACAGCCTCTTGTGCTCACATCAGTCATTTGAGGTGGCCCCTTGCACGTCCTGACGATCCTTGGTGTACCTTTATCAGATGCATTCATGTATCACCTCTTCTTAAATCAATTCTCAGGCTCACTCGATAGTGTCTGATGGACTCTAGACTCCCCATCCATTCCTTTTCTCTAGGTAGGCCTGCACGGACTCAATACGAGTGCACGTGCCGCATTCGGTCGACCACCCAGAGTCACGCATACAATGCCCAAGGAACCACGTAGCGCCTCTTCGACCACCACGTTAAGGATACAAATTATAGCAAAGGGAGAGAACAAAGGAAAGTAGCTATGCTTGCTTTGTTTCGATCGTGTGAGAGGATTGTTACATTTGTACAATATACACATTTTGGCAGTGGTAATAGGTTTTCTCACGTTCAGGCATTTGCAAATTTATTTGACTACGAGCATGAAGGAGAGCATTCCGACGTGTTTATTTCTGCCGTTTGGCCAGTGTTCCTCTGGGATTTGATGGGATTTTGATGGGGAAGGGACGGACTCCATACCGATTCCGCGCCTTGGAGGCGCGAGTAAGTCTTTTTGCGGATCATCGATCAATGTTGTCCCTCGCCGACAATCCGCCGCGGGGTACAGGACCGGGGCCGAGAGGGCTAATACGAAGTCCATTCGGTGCATGCACCGTGAAAAGCGCTAGAACGTGGCTCCGTTGGTGGATACGGTCGCCTCGGTTCCGTCAACGCGGCCTCCAAGTCTCCCTCCTCCCTCTCCCCTCCCTCGAACAAATAGGTGCCAATGTCAACCACAATCTTGCGAAGAATGCACATATATCACCTTCTTGCTGGGATTTCCACCATCCTCGCCCTCTCGTCTATCGCACCTGTCTTCTTCTACTCGCCCCCAAAGACCATCCTCTATACCCTTCTGGTCTTCCCAACACTTTTGCTTCTACACCACCTATTTGTATTCCTAGCCGTTCCTTCCCCCATCAGCGACGCATCTTCGCAACGGGTCAATAATGACCATAGACGGCAACGATGTGCCCTCTTTGGGCCTCTCAGCGAGATAGAGAAAAGTACATTGAACCTTCTCTCACTTGCCCTGCTCACAGTATTGGCACTGGCGAGCGGGGGTGCAGCTTGGTTGTTCATTGCTCTCGACGTCGTCGGCTCAACAACGCCCACCTCCAACACAACTACGGATTCGTGGAGCTACTTTAATTCGCCCTCTGCCTCTGCACTCTCACGTCTTGCATCAGAACACGACAAGTCTCCACCTGCCGCGATGTGGATCCTCCAAGGCGGACTCCTTCTCACCCAGGCGATCGTGCTTGCATCTATGTTCGCTATCGCTGTAAGGGAAGCTGGAATGGCGGCCATGGCCAGCCGGAGAGGTTGGGACTACGAGGGCGCAGACATTATTGGTTCGGACGTCGAGCAGCCAATGTGCGTCGATGAGAGCAGGTCAGAAGTAAATGCCTTTATGGTATCGGACGACGAAGATGAAGAGAAATAAGGTGCTGTTGTTCTGTTGCAGGAGTAGGTGCTACCATAGGGTATATTTAGAATCTATAAGGCATGCTGATGAAGGATGGACTCTCTCGGCAGACCATTTAATGTGTATAGGTCTCTCTCAGCAACCTCGTAGTTGATGAGCTGAATGATCAGCTCCTCCACTGAGCCCTCTTCATTTCATTGTTGGCAAGCACTCCTTCACCACCACTCTCACTACCTACTCTCTTTCGCCGTTCCAGTGGTACACACAAGCGATATTGACAGCCAGGATATCGATTTCGGTGGATATCCTCGCAAGGTCCCACCAGTCCGCGCAGACAATTTTGTCAATATTAGTGACTTATCCACATTGTATTGTGAATTTGTATCCTAATGTTATTCTCAAGTCAAATTTATACCACATTTCGGCGCAATTAAGCAGGCTCGGCCAAATAATTTACCACTCCCTTGATACATTGTTGAGTTCTTGCGTCACTAGCGATGCAGGACGTATGCAATGCCTGCCACTCTAAGAGCATGCGTCCGCATATGTCGGCCTTGCTGCACAATTTCCAGGTGCCATACGCTCGCACAAACCGACCGATTTGGCGATGTTTAAAACCTCTACCGGAAACAGGTACAGGGTATTGCTCTCCAAGACTAGGTAGAACTGGCCATGGAATAGCTCGAATAGCTGGAAGTTGATACCTGGCTTGTGCTAGCGAGGCCATTAGTTGTTCGTAGGTGGTGAATACCAAGGGGTCTGAAAATTGCTTAAGAAGAAAAAAGCAGCAGGTGGTATATATTACATACCCTGTTCTGCTACGATCGAGAAGAGTGTTGAGCGCACATTGGCGATGCAACGTAGCGTTTCAGATACCTCAGGACTAGCCTGTAGAACTTCCTGCCCCGCGTCCTCACTTACTCCTCTCAAACGCTTATCCATCGAGATCCAATGCCCGAGTAAAATGTTGAGGGTTTTCCCTAAGGGCTTGCCTCTCCATATGGCAAATCCCGCAGCAAACTCCGCTACGTTGTCTAACTCGATTTGACTCCTCCCACTCACGGCGACAGGGAACACCCCATGAGATGGTAGGAGCGGCCAAGGTATCTCCTCTCGGGGGATGAACGACAACGTAATGGGTGGTGATCGAATTCGTAGAGCCATTATCATCTTGTCATATTTCGCGAATACCGACCCGTCGGCCGGGAGGTGCGATGGCTCGACGTTTGGACCGTATAATGTGGGGGGAGTGATGGGAATCGGGAAGGTCGGTGAACGCACAGCAGGAGTGGGAGGAGAAGCGTCCACAGGAGCATGTGATAGTAAATTCGAGGTGCCCGCTGCCGATCGGTCCGACTGATGGCCGTCCGCTAAATCCACATTCCGAATCGGGTCCTCTTGCGGGGAATCAACGTCCGGAATAGCCGGCGGTCCCCCTTGTCCGTAATTACCCTGAGCGTGAGCCCAGGTAGACTCTGTGCGATCCGCCGCTCTAGTCACATGTCCCATCGCCGCCAGCGCCATTCGCGCCATCCCGGCTTCCGCATCTGCTCCTTCGCGAAGTTCGCGCAGAATCTCTTCTTGCAGCGCGCTTTT
>Ga0307513_10006710_pt1 | contig 15018 bp, 13 predicted proteins | sample 15_EM_MG_FD_202174 | JGI IMG/M metagenome (GOLD analysis project Ga0307513, IMG submission 202174) | Populus trichocarpa ectomycorrhiza microbial communities from riparian zone in the Pacific Northwest, United States - 15_EM | ecosystem: Host-associated > Plants > Roots > Unclassified | place... | reverse complement strand
GAACGAGAGAGATTTCTTTGGATCTGATGATTTTGGTCTAAAGCCAATCAGAACGGAATCCACACCAACAACGAATAATTTCCAGAAAAAGAGTATATTTTTTGAAGAATCTGTTGCAGGTTCCCCAATGTCAAGATGCGGCAACTCTCCAAGGCATGGTTGTTAAAAATGAGTTTTGACTCGTAAAAGGCATAAAACATGTAAAATCAAGTTTAAAACTCGAAAACTGGTAAAATCGATCAAACAAGGTCAAATTCGTATAAAATCAGGTCAACTCGTAAAAAACGTAAAAACCTCCGAGTTCACGATTTCTACTGAAATGAAAAACAATGTGAACTGCCCTTTCCTTTCCCCTGTCAACATCTCCATTCCCCTTTTCTGCTTTACCCTTTCCTCTTTTCCCCCATCCAAATCTGCAAGAACCCCAAAATCACCAGCGGCCAAGTAGATCAAGAAATCAGACTGAGAAGTGAGAAATCGGTTCCACTCTCCACTCACCAGCAACGCCTTTAATTTTACACGTTTCGACTCTCCACTCACCAGAACATTCTTGGCGAGAAGAAGGTAAGAATTTATAAGGATGCTGTTGTTGCATGAGAATTGTTTCCTTGTTGTTCTGTGTTCTGTGTTTTATTCATGTTCTGTGTTTTATTCAATGGTGGTTCATTTTGTCATGTTCTGTGTTCTTGCATGAGAAAGAAATTAGTAACTGAACTGATAAGAGTACCTATCAAAATACTTGGAATTTGCTTTACCATTCGGCCTGTACCCAAAAATTACCAAAAGAAGATCAAGATCATCAAACTATATTTCATTAAAAAAATTAAAATAACAAAAAGCAAGTTGGTTGAATCTCTGTCAATATTATGGTGATTATGGATTTACTATTGGTAATGGTTTCTGGGTTTTTTCTTTTCTTTCTAGATATTATACTAACCCTTAGCGATTTTAGCATTTATGTATTTTGTCTGGATCCTACTGTGTGCATGTATCTTGGCGATTTACTTCTAGGATAGGAAGCAGATCAAAGATGTACTGGGAAAGTTCTAGAAAATTAATTATATTCTGTTTCTGTTTGGGAGCTGAACAATGTTATCTAGTAATGAATTTCTTTCTATAATTGCACTATGTTGTTGTCGGGATATGGGTAGGCCTTCTACCTTCCCAAATGCATGTCTCCAATTAGTTTCATCATCAAATTGGGCATCTTAAATTTTTGAGACTTCACCTTTTGAATTTAACTGTGGAACCATCACAGCTATGCGATTCTCTGCTTTTCCTAGCATTAAGAGGATGCATTCCTATCAAAATGCTCATAGGGTGTGTATGTGCCTTGTATCATAGGACTGGCTTCCCATCAACAACTATATTCTAATTCTATTCAATTATTTTAATGCTCCAGATATTGAAGTAACAAATATAAGCTACTAAGAAAGCACAAACTTATTTGAAAAGGAAAAACAACATCATGCCTGTGCATCAGTTATATGCCGCAAAATTCCATGATAATCTCAATCATTTTGGTTGTGATTTCTATGGCTAAAGAAGTTTTATTTTATTAATTAATTGAACTTTTTTTTTTTGACACTGCTACTTGCTTGTGTGTGAATCTGAAACGACGTTGGCACTAATGTATGTCACCACTGCTGCTTATTTGCGCAGGTATGCATGTTGTGGGAACTAAGTACATTTATTTAGTTGTTGTGTGATCATTAATTGCTTTTTTTTGCACACTTATGGATAATGTATTTGCTTCTTTTTAGAAACCTAACTGTTTGAAACAGATTGCTTGAGTCACTGTGAATAATACACGTTTGCTTGTGGAAGTTTGGTGGGGCTTTGTGATGCTTGCAAAGGAGAATGGCATAGCAACTCTGCTGTATAATTGGCCATGGAAATCATTTGGTTGGGTTGATTACAAAAGATGTTTCAGGGTTTATGGCTAGAAAAAGAGTCTCTTTAATTTTCATGATTCTTGCTAGCAAAGAGAAAACTGTGTAATAGTTGGGAATGCATTCATGATGTGTCCATGCTTTATTTCTTGTGATTCCTTTGTTTTAAGCAGAGTTGAGATTGTTTAAAAAATTTCCAACTTTTTGTAGAAAGCTAGATTATTTTACAAGCTGATTTGCAAATGACATGTGTTATAGATTTGGAACGGCAAACTTTTTAGCTCTCTGTCTGGCTTGCTCGAGTATTCATTTTTTTATTTCTGTTTTGGGCACTGGGGGAGCTATCATATGTTTTTCGACATTCATGTTTCCATAGCATGATGCATTGCTGTAAATTTTTCTAAAAGGATGTTCACTTATTTCCTTTTCTATTTTGGAGAAATAATTTTTAAGCTGCTGCATAGATCTAAATTCCTGCATCTTTTATTGCATGCAATACTTATTTACCGGGTCAGTTCAAGAACTCAAGCATTTTAATGTCTGCATGCTTCCATGTAGCTTATTATGCTTATGGAATGAAGGGAGAATATATAATATTAAGACATCTTAATTTGACAGGATGATTACCTTTCTGATATAGATGGCCGGATCTAATGCATTGACATTTTACTTTTGCTACGTACCATTGCTCCTTGAATTTTTGAATAAGCCATAATAAGATATCTAGACTTGTCCATCTATCTAATACACCTGCAACCTAATTTAGTCAAACCTTTGGACTTGAAAAGACTGATACACGTATACAAGAAGATCTATCCATCATGCATACGATGCTAATTTCATTTTCATTTTACTGGGGGGAACGTGCCTTTTCATTCTAGGCCACTCTTTTCTTCATTCTAATATTAGTCTTATGTCTAATCAAAGAATTCGACAGTTTTTTGAATTGATGGGAGGAGTGCAAGGCCTCTAGCTACTGAAGTGGTAATGCATGGATGTGGTCCAGGGTCTGCTCCCCTAGTAAATGCTGAAGTTGATTCCATGGGTGGGGTTGTTGATGGCGGAGTTGGTATTGATATAAAAACCTCTCCACGGCAAGCAGCAATTGAGAAGGCTCATGCAGAACTTAGGTAACACTGGCATGCTTTTTTGTGTGTTTTACTATCAGTTTTTGTAATTTCTGCATTTCTTTCGCTACATGAGAAAAATATGTCCTAAATTTCTTGATATTGGCAACTAAAATTTGATGTTAACAGACAAGAGTATGATGTTCGTGAGGAACGGAGAAGGGAGCTAGAATTTCTTGAGAAAGTATGGCAATTTAAGCTTTTTCTTGCTATTTTGAACCCTTTTATTTTTTTACCTCCCTTTTAAATTCTTCCTTACTTGCAGGGTGGCAATCCTTTGGATTTTAAATTTGTGAATGCAGCTTCGGTTAGTGTCCAGTCTACTTCACTCACGGATCATCATGTTGAACAGTTTGTTACTAGGTATATTCCTTTTGCTGTGGTGTTTGACTGACTTATAGTTTGCTAGTTGGCTAATGCTTCTCCTGCTTCAATTTTCCCCTCTCCATATTGTATTACAGTGAAGCAAAAGGCAATTTTCCACTGACAACATCACTTCACGGGGATTCTGTAGAAAGTAGTGGGAGACCAGGGGCTACTGCAGTTTGTGAGCCCAATAGTGCTGACAATTTTGATGGTGAAAATGAGTTACTTGAAGTTGAAAGGAAACCTACAAATCCTAGTAGAAGGAATAAGGTGACTCAATCAGAGCAGTCTTCACAGATGGATGGGACTCATAATGCCAAGGAGTCTGAAGATTCTGCTATTTTTCGGCCATATGCTCGAAGGAATAGGTCCAGACCAAACCGTGATAGTGCTCGATCAGGTTCAACTGATATTGTTCAGAGTTCAGGTGGTCATGGATCTTACTTACCAGTTCGAGGGGGTGCAAGGGATGTGAAGGGGTTGGTAACTGAAACAGACAATCATAAAGACCAGAATATCACTTTAGTCTCTAACCCAAAGTCTCCAGCTTCAAATGGTATGGTTTCCCAGATTGAGGCTTCCAATACCCATTCAAACATGGAACTTGATTGTGTGCAGGCACTGAAAACAGTTGCTAACCTGCCTGAATATAGGCTGGATGTTACAGAGTCCAATGTCTTGAGGGATAACCTGCATGATCAACCTTCAGAAGCTGATACTGAGAATGCTTCCAAGGAATGTGATCATGATGGAGGAAGAGAGCAGGTTATTTCTGCTGGTCCTGAAGGTCTACCTTGTGCTGAATCAACAAAGACTGAGAATGAAACTGGTCCGGGTCTGCTTAACGGTTTTAGTGACTTGAAAAAAGATGGAGATGAAGGTCAAAATGGTAACACAGCAATGGGAACTAAAGGATTCGATTCAGAGTCCTCGTGCACCCAAAATAGCATAAGCTTGGATGTAAACAATGAAAGTGATTTGTGTGCCAATTACAGAAATGATGATACCAATGAAATACTTTTTAAAGAACTATCAAAACATGAAGGAACACAAAGTTTACTATCAGGTAATATGGGAAATGAAAAGAAAGAGACTAAGTCTATTGAACATGTTACTGCCATCAATGATGGTTCTGTGCATCAAAACTACTCTATTGAACATGTTACTGCCATCAATGACGGTTCTGTGCATCAAAACTACTCTGGCAATGATTCTACTGTCAAAAGTGAGGAAGAGATGAGAAGTTGTTCTCACCCTCAAAATGAGGTGAAGTGTCATAATCTTGAAGGGGCGGAACAAAATGACCATGTAGCACCTGAGGCTGATACAAAGGCGGGCAAGATGTTGGCTGACGGTTCCAATTCCAACAGAGAAAACATTTACCCCAGTGGTCCCCAGGGCTATAATGATCCATCTATTCAAGAGCTTCCCCACCTTATTTTGTTAGAGAAAAAATCTTCTGCGGCCCTTGACCCACAATCTTGTTCTAATACACAATTGAAATTGGTAGACAAGGCTCATGAAGATTCTGTTTTGGAAGAGGCACGGATTATCGAGGTTGTTCCTTCATACTATCTCTTAAAGATACCACATCTATTTCTTCAAAAAGCTTTTAAAAGAACTGACATAGTTTGGCTTGCAGGCTAAGCGGAAGAGGATTGCTGAATTATCTGTTGGAACTGTGCCCTCAAAGAGTAACTGGAAATCTCACTGGGATTTTGTCCTTGAAGAAATGGCATGGTTGGCAAATGATTTCGCACAGGTCTGACTTTTTATATAAGGAATTTCTTGCTCAATTGTTTTTTTTCCCTCGTGAAGAATTTATCTTGTACATTTAAGAACTCACTATTAGCGCCTATATTTAACTTAATCTCTATTTAAGCTTTGTTATTTATTCTATTTCCTCATAGGAGCGTCTCTGGAAGATGACTGCTGCTGCTCAAATATGTCGCCGTGTTGCTTTTACTTCCAGATTGAGAGTTGAGGAACGAAATCAGCATCTGAAGCTAAAAAAAGTTGCTTATAGTCTGGCTAAGGCTGTCATGCAGTTCTGGCACTCAATGGAGGTGTATCTAAGTAACAATTGTCAAAGTTTTGGTTCAAAGAATGGCAAGCATGAGTCGATAATCTTTTATGGGAATGAATTTTCTGTCAACAAGTATGGAGAAATTGATAAGGTGCTAGCAATGTTTGGAAACCACCTTTTCCATACTCATCTATTTAACCGCCTGGAATTCATTTTTCCTTTGTTTTTTGCTTTCAATCTATAGTATTCCCACTTTCGCAAAACTTTTCACTTAATTGAAATGCACTTCATCTGATAAGTGGAGATATTATTTATTCCACACACACACACACACACACACAAAGACAGCTTTGGATCAAAGTTCATTTTCCTTTGGATATTGATAAACATAAAATGAATATGCTTTTAGTGGAGTTTAGAACTGCATTAATTTTCAGAAATGGTATGATTTTCGTCCTATTCGGACTAAGTATTGACCCATTCTGAACATTTTGTTCATGAGCAGGTGGCATGCAAAGAGTTAGAGATACAAAAGCCTGTCAAAAACATTGCCCATGCCATTCATGGATATGCTTTAAGATTTTTGAAATATAACAGCTCGCCAGTTCCTTCCCTTCAAGAAGTACCAGCAACTCCTGACAGAATAGCTGATTTAGGCATGATGGACATTTCATGGGATGATCACCTCACGGAAGTATGCATACCTACCTTCTTTATGTTTTTTATATCTGTTGTCTTGTTTATGTTTACCAAAGCCATCTCCTTTTGATCTCTTAGATGCATGCCTGTGTGTTTTACTCTAACCTTGTTTGCACATAAATCACTCATTATGCATTCAACTTTTTATTTGCAGGAAAGCCTGTTCTATGCAGTTCCCTCAGCTGCCATGGCAATGTACAGATTGTCCATTGAATCTCATATCATGCAAAGTGAGGTAATTAAAATATTTTGAAAGCTTTGGAACATGTTCTTGGTTTTCTCTATGCTTGAAAGACATACAGTTTGACAAAATTTAGAAAGAATACTGGAGAATGACTTCTAGCGGGCGAAGTTGGCTTGGCACTTGATGCTTGTAAACTACAAACTGTTGATTTTTTCCCTCATTGCGTTGTTTTCAAGTTTGTTCCATCTTAATCTTGCTTATTTGTTGAACTTTGTTATTCTTCCAGAAAACTCACAATAACATGCAGGATGAGGTTGATACATCTATGTATGACACTCCAGCAGGTAATGCTAAATGTACTTTATCTACTAGTTCCTTGTTGATTGAATTTGTTCTCTTTCATTGGTTCATTCCCAAATTTCAGACTTTGGATGTCATGACAATGCATATGATGAGGAAGAAGAAACAAGTGCCTACTATATGCATGGCGTCTTTGAAGGTAGCAAGCAAGGAAAACATGACCAGAAGAAATGGAAAAGCTTCACAAAGTCACCTTCTGCAAGATCATATGATCTGGCAACTGATTCACCTTATGGACACTGCACCACTGGGCCTCAACAAAATGTATTGAAGGGGAAAAGACCTGCTAATAATCTTAACACTGGTTCAATTCCAACAAAACGCATGCGTACTGCTTCTAGGCAGAGGTTTACAAGTCCTTTTACTGCTGGAACCACTGGGGTTCTACCCCAGGCTCCAATGAAGACAGATGCGTCAAGTGGAGATACTAATTCTTTTCAGGATGACCAGAGTACTTTGCATGGCGGATCACAAATACAAAAAAGCGTGGAGGTCGAGTCAGCTTCAGATTTTGAAAGGCAGTTACCATATGACTATGCCGAGACGTCAGCAAAACTGAAGAAGAAGAAGAAAGCAAAACATCTGGTACCTAGGAATTCTCATAGTTCAGCTGGTGCTGGGGGCTTAGTTTATTTTAATAAAGTCTGGGTGCTTTCTAAAGTGGTTTTCTTTGTAATGCTTGTTGACTAACACCATTTTTGCAGGGTTCTGCTTATGAGCAGGGCTGGCAGCTGGATTCCACTGTTCATAATGATCAGGTGATGTAACTTTTTTTAGGTTTGGATGTTAGATATAATTTTGCATTTTTTTTAAGCAGAAAATATGATGAGCACCAGGTAATTGTAAAATTCAGGTTGTAGTGTCATTAATTTAGAATTTCAGCATGCATTTTGGTCTAGAGACTTTTAAAAAAATGTTTGGTGTTCCTGGAGAGAGCACCGTATGAATTAAAGTACGAATTCAATTGCTAAGGAGCCATGTAATCACCATTTTAATAAAATTATGACCGAAGAAAAGCAGACACTAGTCATAATTGATGCAAAATATGACAGAGAACCTTGCAGTGATGTGTCAAAACATGATCATTCGCTCAATGATTGTTGCTTTTGGGGTGTAAAACAATCTTGGGCAGAAGCACTTTTAAAATGTGGAATCATATATTGAGTTTGTTGACTGCAAAAGTCACATAAACTGAACTTGAGAGAAATTATGGGTATTAGGAATCATATATTGAGTTTGTTGACTGCAAAATTCACTGATAAACTGAACTTGAGAGAAATTACGGGTATTAGGAATCATATATTGAGTTTGTTAACTGCAAAATTCACTGATAAACTGAACTTGAGAGAAATTATGAGTATTAGCTTCCGCTAGTTAAAGTTGCATCCAGTCCACAGATGACAATGTTGGTCAAGGTCTCTCTAAAAGAATTAACTCTTCTCCTAACTTTGCCATTTCTGCTGGGTATTGGGATGGGGGAGTAGTTATGGTAAGTCTTTTGATTGAAAAACTGGTAGAGAACACCAAGTTGACCATACTTTCTATTAAATGGATGATATGAACAAATTTATGATGAGTTTATGTAACTTTTCTGGTATATTGTTAGTGCATTTATTTATGTAGTGTTAAGCACTTGAGTGATCAATGTTTTCTTTTGTCTAATCTTCTGTCTACCAAATTTGCGTTATAAAAGCTATTTTCTAAACACACTAATTTTTATACTGGTGCTTTTCTACTAGCAGAGGGATAATTTCAGAAAGAGATCAGAGAGTCATCATTTTGACTCTAATGGAACTAGTGGTAAAATCCCATTCATCTCATATTCTTTTAATAGTGATTTGACAGGTATACATATGATTTCATGTTCCTCTTCATCCTTGACACTTTGAAATATCTTCTTTAAGGTTTATATGAGCAACATAGTGCAAAGAAGCCAAAGATAATGAAGCAATTGCTAGATAATACTTTTGACAGCATGGCGCAAATGACTGGGTCCGTCCCATCCCCAGCCCTTTCCCAGATGAGTAAGATGTCAAACACAAATAGATTCATCAAATTGATTGGTGGCAGGGAACGGGGAAGAAAAAATAAATCAATGAAGGTACTCCCTGGTGAAGTTGTAGCTGACCATGTGCCATATGCTCTCAACTCATCACTGTTTTCTTAGATATATCTTTCTATGAGTTTGAGCATTTGATTTCCTGTGCAGATGTCTGCTGGGCAGCCAGGTTTTGGAACTCCTTGGTCACTTTTTGAAGACCAGGTTGCTTTTCCCTTGGTGTCTTTCTTGAATCTGTTCTTTGGTTGCTAAAATTCTGATCAAGTACTTGAGACTTCTTTGTTCTGCTTCTTCAGGCTCTTGTTGTTCTTGTGCATGACATGGGTCCTAATTGGGATCTTATAAGTGATGCTATCAACAGCACTGTTCAATTCAAGGTAAATAAGATATTTTCATCTATCAATTTTTACCTCTTTGTTTGGGATGCATATCAGGTCACTACACAATAGTGTCTACTGTCTACAATGTTTCATAGCTGGTAAAAATCTATCTCTTCCTTTTTCCCTACATTAGTAGTTTTCACTTTTCAGATGGTGAAGCATCTCTCTCTCTCCCCCTCCCCCCTCTTTGTTTTTTTCTGCTGAAAATTTCATATATTGGCACTTGCCCAACTTGTCCAGTGTATATTTCGCAAGCCTAAAGAATGCAAAGAACGCCACAAAATCTTAATGGACAAGGGTGCTGGTGATGGGGCTGATAGTGCTGAGGATTCTGGATCTTCTCAATCCTACCCGTCAACTTTACCTGGCATTCCAAAGGTAAGGTTGCTATGTTGTGTCCTTTTCTGACCTGAAACTCTATGCTTGCTTTTGTAATTTTAGCCGTGTACCATTGAGCTTAAGCTTTGCTACCCTGACAGTCTTGACTGTTCTGTATTGCTGTATTTTAAGCAGGGCAGTGCCAGACAGTTGTTTCAACATTTGCAAGGGCCAATGCAAGAGGATACCCTGAAGTCTCATTTTGAGAAAATTATCATGATTGGGAAGAAGTATCTTTACAAAAGGAGTCAGGTTTGTTTGCCACTCAAAGTGTAGCTGTATCTGTGCTGATCATGTCATGTTGCTAGTTCTCACTTCTCAGAAGCCCAACCTAACACTGTTTTATACCTTCCATTCAAATAAATCCAAACTCTATTTATCCGTCTTCATACCAAAATTTATTTGCCAGCTGAATGATAGATCAGGCATCACTTCTCTTCTCAATTTTCTACCATGTTTTTTTTCCTGATATTCCATTCTCTTGAGATTGTTACAGAATTTGAGGACATGTTCCTTGTGGCTGCTGTATAAAGTAGAATTTTTACCTACCCCGGGAAAAAACCTGACTGAACATTTTGTATCTGAAAGCATTACAATCATGCTTTGTTTATGATTTTCCTTTTGCAAAATACTTTCGTGACTGATTTTAATTGCTGTATCTTGTGAAGAATGAAAACCAGGATCCTAAGCAAATAGCAGCAATTCACAATTCTCATGGTATTGCTCTTTCCCAAGTTTGCCCAAACTTAAATGGAGGTGTCCTAATGTAAGTTTTTATTCTTCGGGGCATATCTATGGTCTAGCCTATGGTGTTCAGCTTATCACTATACAACCAGCTTCATTACTTTGCAATTTCTATCTTCTTACTTTTCCTGGAATGTATTTCATGTCTTTTGTCTTGTACAAGAAATTGAATATTACTTTACTTTATTGTTTGGATGAAGGCCCCTTGATCTCTGTGATCCAAGTGCTTCAAATCCAGATGTTCTTCCCATTGTGTATCAAGGTTCACATGCTAGCAATTTGGTAATGACAAATCAAGGTGCTATAGCATCAATGCTTCCTACTTCTGGTGCAAGCTCTTCTCTGCAAGGATCTTCTGGTGTGGTTCTTGGCAGTAACTCATCATCACCATTTGGTCCCCTTAATGCACCTCTTAGGTAGTATGCTATTTTATATCTTCACATTATCATTGTGTTTTTAATGAAATTGTGATTTTTCAAACTTTGATTTTGGGTCGTCATATTTAATCTCAGAGATGGTAGATACAATGTTCCAAGGACATCCTTACCAGTTGACGAGCAGCAAAGAATGCAACACTGCCATCAAATGTTATCTAATAGAAACTTGCAGCAGTCTAACTTGTCTGTTTCTGGGGCTCTTTCTGGAGCTGATCGTGGTGTTCACATGCTACCAGGTGGAAATGGTATGGGCATAATGCCAGGGATGAACAGAAGCATGCCACTCCCAAGGCCAGGATTTCAAGGAATAGCCTCACCATCAATGCTGAATCCAGGCAATTTGCTTTCTCCCAATATGGTTGGGATGCCAAGCCCTGTAAATATGCACTCTGGAACTGGTTCTGGTCAAGGGAACTCGATGAGACCTCGCGAGGCTATGCATTATATGAGGGTAAATACTAAATCTTTCTCTACATATGCACTCCATCTCTATCTTCTCCCTCTCGCCCTCCCTCCTCCCCCCTCTCTCAGGATGCTCATGCATGCGATTGCATTGCTCTTGACTGAGGCTGTTTCATTAATTTTTGCATTATACGTGTCTTTTAAAGTTAATAGCTTTATGCATTACACATAAAGTGTTCATTGTAGTTACATGACATTCTAGACTACGGGTCATTACAACTCTGATCTGGTGTAATAAGCTTTCTGCTGCTGGTATTTGCAATTGTACTTTTCTTTTCCTGTGGAAATCAACATTTTGATGTTATGGTATAAGTTCATATGCGTTTCATTGGCATCACTGCATTATAGTGATCAGTGCTTCTATATTATATGACAACATATTATATTTTTGCCTTAGCTTGGCCATAACCCTGAGCATCAAAGACAAATGAAGGTACCAGAGCTTCAGATGCAGGCAACACAAGGGAACAACCAAGGAATTCCTGCCTTCAATGGGTTGAGTTCTGCTTTTGCTAATCAGATGGCCACTACGCCAGTGCAGACATATCCAGGCCATCCCCAGCATCAGCATCAAATATCCACACAACAGTCCAATATGTTGAGCAATCCTCATCATCCCAATCTTCATGGCTCCAACCATACTACAGTTTCACAGCAGCAAACAAATGCAATGCACCATGCTAAAGAAAGGCAAATGCAGCAGCGGCTTCTCCAGCAGCAGCAGCTTGCTGCATCTAGTGCTTTGGTGCCCCATGCCCAACATCAATCCCAACTTCCCATAACATCATCTATGCAAAGCAGTTCTCAGATTCCATCACCAACTGCATCGCAGCCATTGTCACCACCCCCTATAACTCCACCTTCCCCAATGACTCCCATTTCAATGCAGCAGCAACAGCAGCAGAAACATAACTTGCCACATCATGCTGTCAGCTGGAATCCCCAAACTGGTTCCAGCGGGTTGACCAATCAGATGGGAAAGCAACGCCAATGGCAGCCACAGCAATTCCAACAATCTGCTCGGCATCACCCTCAACAACGACAACACTCACAGTCTCCACAGCAGGCTAAACTCTTAAAGGGGATGGGAAGAGGGAACATGGTGGTGCACCAGAACCTCTTGATTGATCATTCTCCTTTGAATGGCCTTTCTGTTCCTCCAGGAAACCAAGGTGCAGAGAAAGGAGAGCAAATCATGCACTTGATGCAGGGTCCAGGCTTGTATTCTGGGGCTGGGTTAAGTCCAATTCAGTCGTCTAAACCACTGGTTTCTTCACAATCCCTGAACCATTCTCAGCCACAGCAAAAGTTATATTCTGGCTCAACAAACCCTTCGTCAAAACCACTTCAGCAAATGCCTTCCCATTTGGATAATAGTGTTCAAGGCCATGTTCAACCAGTACTCTCTGGTCAAACACTAACGGCCACTCACCAAAACACTCCAGTTATGGTCCCTAATCATCAGCATCTGCAACCACATCTACAGCCACACCAGAAGCAGGTTAGTCAACCTCAACCAGCTGTTCAGAGAATGCTTCAAAAGAATCGGCAGGTGAATTCTGATCTGGCAACTAAGCCTCAAAATGATCAGAGTCATACTGATCAGCAAACTCCAAACATCTCCCGGACAGGAACAAGAACATCCACAATGACGACCCAGGGCTGTAATGATACAGCTAATGTGGCACCAGTTGTCTCTTCTGCCTCTGCGATACAGTGGAAATCATCAGAATCACCCTTGCATGATTCTGGCATGGAAAATTCAGCCTCTCAGAAAGGTCCTATTGGTAGCCCAGCTCTTACAAGTGCAACTGGGAGTGAGCCAGCTGTCAGCCTAGGTTCAGTCCACAGGCAGTTATCAGGAGGTTTGCCCATGAATGGCCATAATGGTGGAGCACAGTGGCAGCACAAACAACCACAAAAATCAACAGCCTTACCACCCCCATGCCAACAACTGTTGCAGCCACAAGAACAAAAGTCACAGCAAGAACAACAACACTCACCTCAACAGCTGCCACCACAGCAGCCGTCACAGCTGTAGACACAGCATCTTCAATCAGTACAAGGCAGTTTACATATCAGGCCAAGGAATTCTAGTCTGGAATGGAGCAATTTGGTGGATTGTGCAGTTCAGGAAGCAGTCAGTACTTCTGGGGTCGGGTTTGCATGCCCTTATGACAGCTGTGTACAGGTAGATTTGGCTTCTCTTTTTTGTTTCCCACTCCTTAGTTAAGCTGCAGATTCTGATCGACTCTGATAGGATATCATTGCATTCACATTAACTTTTTGGTTGTTACCATCAAGCAAAATTCTCTGATTCTACTAGCTGTATCCTATGATGTTGTTTCAGTTAAGATGAGCAGAGATTAATTGTCATGAATTTCATGCAGATGAAGCTGGTTACTTTGCAGCAGGGGCATTGCAAGATGAGAAGAGGTGGCTTGTCATTTCCAGATTCTGTTAGCAAAGAGATCTCTTCGGGCCATTTTTTTTTTGTTCCTTTTGATTTATTGGGTTATTTGGGGAAATCTTGTAAATTACCACCGGTGTAGAGCTTTGGGAAGATGGAGACAGATATAGAGGTGTGTACAGGGTCTCATCTCCCCATTTCTTGTACTTCTCCCCACCTTTTTGTCTGGTTTCCCCACTTCTGTGCAGAGGGGCCCGTTTATTTTTGTTTGTGCCCCAGTAGGTTAGTGCATGTATCATTCACACTTTCAGATTAAGTTTAGTTGCTCTCATTGTTATGGGCAAAGCCTTTGAGAAGTTTTGTGAATACACGGTCCACGCAATTAGAATGGCAATCACTCTCTGCCCTGGTACCCATCAACATACATGAACTTGCTTTTTCCATTTGCAGCAAGCCTTGATCCATCTCCTGCTGTACATATTGAACTTTGCGTTTCTGTTCATCAGAAGGCTTAGCTTTGTTTTTACACCCTTGATTACAACAGTTGTGATCACCGAGGTTGCTTGCTGTAGAAGTCTAAAGTGGTTTGCATTAAGAAGTGCAAATCGCCTTCCCTTTCTTGTTCTTGGTTGCAAGAGCAAATTGTATTTGTACAGCACAAACTAGGACATTCTTTAAGAAGTGCAAATCGCCTTCCCTTTCTTGTTCTTGGTTGCAAGAGCAAATTGTATTTGTACAGCACAAACTAGGACATTCTTTGGCAGCATCTTTTTGGAGTTTTGATACTGTTCCAAGTCCTTGTTTCCGAAATTGTTTTGGCGCCTTTCACTATACAATGGTCAATTTTTGTCCTCTTTTATATATATATATATATATTTATTTATTTTCTTTCATTTGCTTTATTATTTTATTGTAATATTTGTAACAGTTGACAATAATAATAACAAGGTTGTCAATTCCGTTTTGTTTTGTCCGGAATGGCCGAAACATTCCATACCAATTCAAAAAACGAAACAAAACAGAACAATTTTCATCTCATTTTAAATCTCGGTTCGTTTCGGATTTTTTGGCTAAATTTCGGCCGGAACGTTCCGGTTTCATTCCACATGTTTCGTTCCGCTCTTGAAAAGCCATTGAATCAAATTGAACCTTGTTCAATTTAATTAATTAAACCACCCAAATATAAAAAGCTCTTTTTCATTACTATTTTCAATAACAATGATATTAATAATAATATTGAAAATTATTATTACTATTTTCATTAACAATGATATTAATTTTTTAAAATTAGATTTATCACTAATATATATGGTTTATATTCATGTTGTTTTTTTCATGTTTATACTTTGTAGGAATTTGAGCAAAATAAGGGATGCTTTAGATTCCATTAGCCTTGATAACATTGACCTAACTTTATATTTAAAATATTTGTGTTAAAACATTTTACTTTCATAATATTTTGATATTTTGTTTAAGTTGAATTACTTTAAGTTA